>Ga0102948_1000437_pt1 | contig 16262 bp, 15 predicted proteins | sample SalPonA_A_H2O_MG_FD_78211 | JGI IMG/M metagenome (GOLD analysis project Ga0102948, IMG submission 78211) | Water microbial communities from South San Francisco under conditions of wetland restoration - Salt Pond MetaG R2A_A_H2O_MG | ecosystem: Environmental > Aquatic > Non-marine Saline and... | reverse complement strand
GATGATATGCCTTATATTGCAATGTCATTAAGACTTTATGGAACTGATGAGTCTAGGCGCTACTCTGATAATATCTGGGTCGAATACTTACAGCTTATCGAAAAAGATGCGAGTATAAAGGACAAAACTAGAAGGGTACGTTCGGATTACAGAAGAGCATTTTATGCTAATACAGACGATATAATTAACGAAAAAGAATTAGGTCAACTAACCGTTGCTCTGATTTATGAAATCGGCTATGAAGTTGAAAAAGACGTCAGTTTTGCTGAAAAATTATATCAAGGAATATCTGACGAAGGGTTTGTTTACGCTGATCTTTTCTTAAAATCAAACAATGAAAAGATCTATAATAAAATATCTAGGTACTACTACCTTTAGAATAAATGAAGTTCTCTATTATTTGACCAGATAAATTAATGTTAAAAATAACAAGGAACAACATAGACAAGGCGTATGAGTAGTATTCGTCAATAAACATAACAGAGAAAAAAGATAAAATAGATAATAAAAACAGATAAAATCTAATTCTAAAATAATCTTTAAATTGTTCTGATATATTATTATTCTTTTTTATAAAAATAAAAAATGCTATAATATATGATATAAAGAAAGTTGGTATTGATAATGCTTCTAATAAAACAATCTGTTTTTGGTTATTTGTCATATTGATCCCTTTTTAAACATTATAAACGAGGTAAATAAAATGTCAATGTCTAGAATTATGTTGAGTGTTATGGAATCAGTAAAAAATGCGATTTCTGGATTAGGCCAGGGTTTGGTATTCGATTTCTTTAATGGCTTTGCTAAAGGCGCTTTTAACATTGATGTGCTAGATGTTAGTAGACCAGAAGCGGCTGCGCATGTCGGAAAACTTACAAATTCGTTGGCACAGGTAAACTCTAAACTAAGCGCAATACGAGATAATGAACACCCAGAACATACAACAGAAAGCATTGAGCGTGATATGGTCTATGGATCTATGGTGATTGCTAACAATGCAATTATTAAAAATGAAGATAAGTTGGTTGACGCTTTCGTAAACGACACTTTACCTATTACAGTTAGTGAAATAATGGATCAAGCAGCCAAAGAACAGTTTATTGAAAATGTTGCTGGACCAAATGGTGAATATGAAATGGCTCAGATTTTCTTCTCAACCGAGAGTAGATTTGATAATCCAGAATATAAAGAAAAGATGCGTAAATTCATAACAGAAATGTACAAAGATTCTGGATTCAAAATGACAGAAGCACTTGGTAGCATGGCAGTTGATACACTTTTAAACTCGCTATCTGATGCAACAAAATTAGTTAAGCTACAGGTTAAAAATGAAAAGGATCCATCTAGTCTTTCGCCAACAGAGAGAAAGGAATTGAGTGACTCAATGGAAGATATATCAAGAATCTACGGTGGCTCTACTGTAAATAAAATTAAAGAAGTTGCTTCTAAAGTTTCTGAAGGTCAAAAATACAACGAAAGCGGCATTATGCCTGAAATTAACTAATAGAATGTGAAAATGGAAATTTCAATGGATAAGATAACAAAAATGGACTTTATAAAAGAAAACTACAAGCTTATTTTAACAAGCTTTATCCTTTTCTGTACTTCAATGACTTTGTTGTTTTTCGGTCTTGTTTACAACAAAATGTATATGGACATAGGTAGCTATATTGCTAATGATCTAAACAATGGCGCTCCTTTATCTAAGTACGAGTTTTTTGTTGTTAGCTTCTACAATGGTGGTTTTGTACAGCCTGTATCAACCTCTGCTTCTATAGTTTTAAGCGTTATTGGTTTGATATGCCTATATTTGATTCCTTACATTTGGATCAACAAAGATTCTGAAAACGGATACACCTACATTTTTACCTTAGATTACTGGTCAACATTCTTCCTACTTAAGAAAGAGTCTAGAAAATTAACTGAAGAAGAATACGCTGAACTTCAGAAATTAAAAAACATGAATAAAAAGAAGGCTTTATCAAAGATTGCTAACAAAGATGATGAAGAGTCTAGCAAGAAGAGGGCGTTAAGCAAAATCATTAAAAGATAAAAAAAAGGAGCCAATGGCTCCTTTTTTAATGCTCTTATCTTAAAAAGATGACACTTTAAATGATGTCTCAAGCATCGCCTCAGCTTCTTCAAGCCTTTTCCTTGTATCTTGATGCTCTTTCTTGATAAGTGAGTAGCACTTGCTGTAAAAATCTGCCGCTTCTTTTGCTTTCTCATATTTAGATTTCATATCAGACAGCATCTTTTTAAGCTCTTCGATTGAGAGATCAGTTTCTTCAACCTTGGACTCAACCGTTTCTTCTACAGCTTCTTCAACTGTTTCTTCTACAGCTTCGTCAACCGTTTCTTCTACAGCTTCGATTGTTGGAGACTCCACTTCTTCTTCAAGAGTTTCTTTAGCAGTTAACTCATCATTAGAATTAGCACTTGCCTCTTCTTGATTTCTTTCAAAAATAGAAGGAGTAATTGATTTAGGAGGAGTCTTCTCTTCCAAATTAAACACTTCTTCTAAACTATTTTTATGGAATTCATTTTTTTCGTCAGTTGATTTGAAATCCTTTTTAAGATTTCTAAATAGACTGCTTGATGCCATATCATTCATTTCGTTAGCCTTAGTGTCCTCGATGCTTTCGTCAGATGTAGTCTCTTCTACAGACGTTTCATCTGTTGTTGATGCATTAGATGTAACAGGTGCGCCATCTACTTCACCCTTTCCATACCAATACCAAAATTCATTGGAAAGAAGCGTATCCTGATTGTATTCGCTGCCCGTTTCTTTACAGATCAGATCGGATAGCTCTTTTATTCGCTTATTTAAACCATTTAACTTTCGTTTAGCATGACCACCTAGGGACTCTAAATCGAAACCGTGCAAGGAAATGTATGATGCTTTCTCAATAAGGTTTTTGTACAAATCCTTTCTAAAATTTTCAAGATCACATTTGGAAGGTCTTCCACCTTCGTTCTGTGCTCTTTGATGAGCAACAATATGACTTATTTCTTTGTCATTTGTGTATGGGATTCCTGCCGCATCTTGAAGGTGATTTAGTCTACTACAATCCCTTTCAATTGATGCATGCAAATCATTTATATCTTTAATATCTGGCTTAGTTCTTTTTCTTCCAGGCTTGTTAATCTCATCAACAGTTAAAGGAGTCCAGTTTTCCAAAGACTCCTCTAGCTCCTGCACTGATCTTGTGTTTTTGATAATGTCAGCTTGGATGTTACCCAGCGCCTTTATGCTTGCTTGTATACTCATTTCTCTCTCCATTAATCAATCTATGCGAAGAAGATATGCCGTTTTTTTACAATAGTCAACTTTTAGAAATGGAATTAATAAAACTTTTATTTATATAACTAAGGTGATACTCCAGGCGCATCCATCTCTCTCCTCGCTTTAAGAAAGCTATCCATGTCTTCAGGAGTGGTTTTACTGCCTGGAATCAAGCCTTTCGTAAGACCTGACTGTTTGTTGCCTAATTTTCCTATATCACCCGCACCACGTTGCATCATGTCACGTTCCGCTATATCAAAACCGTTTAAATTATCACGAACATTAAGTAATCGATCCATAGACTTCTCAGATATTGTACCTATAGGTCTATCAACAAACATATAGAAGTGTCCTGTACCCCCATGTCTAACAAGGCGACCTCTGATCTGATGAAGTGTTGAAGCACCCATTCGATCAGCGCCAACCACCATAACAAAACTTAAAGAAGGAATTGTTAAGCCAATTTCGATAACAGAACTTGTAATCAAAATTTCTACTTCTTTCTTCTTTATCTTATCTAGTATCTCAAACTTTTCAGCTTTAGGTGTTTGTCCGTGAAGCATTGCGACTCTGTTTGGAAACATTTGCTCCCACTTCTTGTACGCTTCTTCAACACTTTTTCTACATTCATCCTCATCATTTGAAGGTGGCAGCTCCCTAACAAGCTTGTAATCAATACCAGAGCACTTATCCATGATCGCTTTAGCTCTTTTGATCATTGGATTTGTGGTCTCTATACCTAAGATCTTTGTTTCTGGATCATATTCAAGTTCAACTTTTTCCTCATCTAACTCAAAGATTGATGTCAAAAGATAGTCGAGTTGCTCCTCATCATGGACTGAAAGCTGAAACTCATAAAAGCTGTATTCACGTGTTCTTCTTGGATAAAGTATTGCTACCTGTCCACCAGAGGCTAACGTGTCTTGGATTTTCTTAAATGCTTCACCCCGTTTTTCGCTACCTATAATGTGGCTGTATATGTGTTTTTCAACAGGGCACTCTGTAATCCTTGAAACCTTCATATCACTGTATTTGATGAGAGCAATTGTTCTAGGAATTGCGGTAGCCGTTGCTTCAACAAAATTTGTGTGCTTCTGAATAAGACGTTCTTTTTGTTCACGTCCCAATTTTTGTTGCTCATCAAGGATGTAAAAATCTATTTTATGTTCATAATTGATTGACTCAAGCCAGAACAAGATAGCTGTTGTTCCTACGACAATAGCGTTGTCTGGAACAGAAGGGTATTCCTTCATACCACCTTGCATTTCAACAACAGGTACTTCAGGAAATAAATCTCGTATTTCTTTTGCTATTTGATCTGACAAGAGAGAGTTTGGCGACATAATTACCACATTTTTGCCACTTTTTTGGGCAGCAACGGCAGGTAGCATGTAACAGACGGTTTTACCTGTCCCTACATCACCCGAGATCAGCCTTCTCATAGGCTTGTCATCATTTAGGTCTTTTAGGGTATCCCAGACTGCATTACGCTGGTCATTAGTTAGTTTAAAAGGGAGTCTGCTTACTAAATCAGGCAACAATCCTTTAATATCTATATTAAAATTAGATTCTGGAACAGCTGACTTAATCTTGTGCTCCAAGCTCTTTCTATATACGACCATAGCATTGAGCTTGGTAATTGCATCATTAACTCGCTCTATATCCTCAGTTGTCTTTGGTCTATGCATTAAGAAAATAAATTCTTTAAGTGATTTAAACCTCATCTTAGATTCTTTAAGAATTTCATCTTCATTCATTGAAAACGTGGAACAGATATAGTCAACCGTTTCTTGTGTGTGAAGCAGAAGGCCTTCTTGGATCTTTGAGGCAATCCTAAAGGGAGTTATTACTTTTTCTTTGCCAGAGTATCTGGGTACAATTCTATTAACTTCTGTTTTGTTAATAAATTCTGGATAATTAATTGAAATCATTTGATTCCAATCATCATTAAACAAACCATGTACATAGAAGCTGTCTTTGGGTCCTAGCTTGCACCAAGGATCAAGGTTGCCACCGCCAGCTCTACCAAAGATGTTGACCATTCCATTGGTTCTGCCGTCAGTGAACTTAACCATTACACGATGAGTTCCTTTGACTCTACTAGCGAAGGAGATATCTATTTTATTCCCACTTCCATCATATAAAGTAGGCGCAGACCTAAGCTTTAGCTGCATAAAAGCTTTTTTGCCTTCTTTACCCATTGCTAATGCTTCAAGTATATTGCCGACAGGCTTTGTAAGGTCCATATAATCATTTGGGGAATACAACAAAACTTCTTCAGGGGTATTAACATCAAGTTGTTTCATTGCAGACAAGAATCGCTTGTCGTAAATACTGTCCTCTGATTTTTCAGCCATTTTTATACCTTACAAATTTAAAATTAATTAATATAGTTATATTAGCATAAGAAAGCATAAAATACAATTAAATCCTTTATTTGATTGAGTATTTATATTGACTTTTTAAGTCATTTAGGCAATAATAGACGAAGTTAAATAGGAAAAATAAACATGACATATACAGCAGATTCTATTGTTTCTTTGAAGGGGCTTGATCCCGTTAAAGTTCGTCCAGGTATGTATACGGACACCGATAGACCAAACCACCTAGCACAGGAAGTTATTGATAACTCCGTTGACGAAGCGTTAGGCGGATTTGCCAACAAAATAAAGGTAACTCTTCATTCAGACTCTAAATTAGAGGTTGAGGACAACGGGCGTGGAATGCCTGTTGATATTAATAAGGAAGAGGGCGTGTCAGGTGTTGAGCTTATTATGACCAAGCTGCATGCGGGTGGTAAGTTTAGCAAGGATGCGTATTCTAGTTTCAGTGGTGGCTTGCATGGTGTAGGTGTATCTGTAGTAAACGCATTATCTAAGCGTGTTGATGTATACATCAAGCGTGATGGTAAAGAGCACCATATCGCATTTGAGGATGGAGATGTAGTAGAGCAGCTTTCTGTTGTCAGAGATGTGAAGGGCAAGGGCACTCGTGTCATTTTTGAGCCTAATGAAAAGTATTTTGATAATGGAAAGTTTTTAGTTTCAAAATTGCTAAGAACCCTGAAAAGTAAGGCTGTGCTAAGTCCTGGATTGAAAGTTCAGTTCACAAACAAAGTGGACGGGACAGATCAGGAGTGGTACTACCCCAAGGGGCAGATTGAATATTTTAACTCTCAGATTAATGAATACGAAACGTTGCCAGCGGATCGAACTATTGAGTTCAAAGAGAAGGGCAGTGACTTTGAAATTGCAGCAACCTTCCGCTGGATTCCAGAAAACGCCCCTATTGTATCTGAGAGCTACGTAAATCTTATACCTACCATTCATGGTGGTACGCACGTAAAAGCTCTACGTGATGGCTTGTTGGATGCTTTCAGAGAGTTCTGTGAGCACCAGAATATGTTGGATAAAAACTTAAAGATTTCTGCTGAAGATGTTTTTGACAAGGTTAATTACCTTATTAACTTCAAGCTGAAAGAGCCTTCTTTTGCTGGTCAGACTAAAGAAAAGCTTTCAAGCAATAGTTTTATGCAAGAATTGCGCTCAATGATTAAAGATCGCATGTACGAGGATCTTCTCCACAATCGTGAGGAAGGCATTCAACTTGCTGAATTTGTGGTTTCAAATGCCAAATCACGAACAAACAGTAAGAAGAAAGTTGTAAGGAAGAAAATCACAGGTGGTTTGATGCTTCCTGGAAAATTGGCTGATTGCAAATCAAACGACTTGGACCAAACAGAGATCTTCTTTGTTGAGGGTGATTCGGCGGGTGGTTCGGCGAAACAGGCAAGAAATAAGGAAACACAGGCAATTATGCCGCTAAGGGGCAAGATTCTTAATACATGGGAGCTGGACAACGATGATGTTATGGCATCCAAGGAAGTCGCTGATATTTGCCAAGCCATCGGAGTTGAACCTGGCAGCAAAGATTTAAGTAATTTGCGCTACGGAAAAATATGTATGCTTGCAGATGCAGACTCTGACGGTCTACATATTGCGACACTCTTTTGTGCTTTGTTCTTTAGGCATTTCCCAGATCTGGTTAACGCAGGGCATTTGTATGTTGCAGTACCACCCCTATACAGGATAGATGTAGGTAAAGAAGTTTATTACGCACGTGATGAAGAAGATAAAGAATCTTTTATTGCCAAGGTAAAGAAAACAAAACCCAAGGCATCTATTTCAGTGCAACGATTCAAGGGTCTTGGTGAGATGAACCCTGATCAACTTGAAGAAACAACCATGAACCCTGAAAACAGGACTTTGTTGCAGTTGGTATCTGAGGATAGAGAGTTTGAAACAAGCATCATAGACATGCTCTTGTCCAAAACAAAAGCCGACAAAAGAAAGCAGTGGCTCGAAGAAAGGGGCGCACTTTCAGGTGTAGTCAAAGAAAGTACAGGTTTAATTTAAGGGTTATAAGATGACAAACAATGTAGATAGTAAACAAGAAACAATAAATGGCTACATGGAGAACGCTTATCTAGATTACTCAATGTATGTAATCATGGATAGAGCGTTACCCCATATTGCTGATGGACTTAAACCTGTTCAACGCCGCATTGTGTATGCAATGAACGGTCTAAATCTTGACCACACAGCGAAGCACAAGAAATCTGCTCGTACAGTCGGTGATGTTTTGGGTAAATACCATCCTCACGGAGATTCAGCTTGTTACGAAGCGATGGTTATGATGGCACAACCATTCAGTTACCGTGAGCCTCTTATTGATGGTCAGGGTAACTGGGGGTCAACAGATGATCCAAAGTCCTTTGCTGCTATGCGATACACAGAAGCAAAACTTCGTCCGTATGCTGAAACTCTTTTGTCAGAATTGAGCAAGGATATTGTTGATTACAAGCCAAACTTTGATGGTTCCCTATCAGAGCCAGTTGTTTTACCAGCGAGAGCACCAAACATTCTAGTAAACGGTACAACAGGTATTGCCGTTGGTATGGCAACAGATATACCTCCGCACAATCTAAACGAAGTTATAAAAGCGACAAAATTTTGTATTGATAATGAAGATGCAACCGTATCTCAGATAATGAAGTACATCCCTGCACCTGATTATCCGACAGGCGGCATCATTGTAACGAACAAAACAGACATCAAGAAGGCTTATGAGACAGGGCGTGGAAGCATCAAGGTTAGAGCACGTTACGAGGTTAATAAGAACGAGGTAATCATAACTGAACTTCCGTATCAGGTATCAGGCAATAAAGTTCTTGAGCAAATTGGTTCTTTGGTTGAAGCCAAGAAGCTTAATATGGTTGAGGATGTTCAGGATGAAAGTGACAAGAATACTCCAATACGTCTTGTCATTAAGATTAAGAAATCATCAAAGCTGGATCCACATACGTTTATGTTACACCTTTTCTCTCTTACAGATTTAGAGAAAAATTACCGTGTAAACATGAACCTTATAGGTTTAAACGGTGCTCCCCAAGTTAAGCCGCTGAATCACATTATTTCAGAGTGGATCGAATTTCGCCGTGAGACCACGAGTCGTCGATTTGAAGCACGAGTCAAAAAGATTAAAGCTCGTATGCATATCATTGAAGGCTTAATTGTTGCTTACCTTAACATCGACGAGATCATTGAAATTATTCGTACCGAAGAAAATCCTAAGGATGTGATGATTGAGCGTTTCAATATCACTGAGATTCAGGCAAATGCAATTCTTGATATGAAGCTTCGTAATCTTGCCAAGATAGAAGAGGTTGAGCTTAACGCTGAACATAGCAAACTTGAAGAAGAGAAGCTTAACATCGAAGAAATTCTTGCTTCAAAAGAACGAATGAACGATGTAATGAAGGAAGAGTTGAATGAGGTCTCTAAGAAGTACTCAACTAAGCGTGTTTCAGAGCTGAATAATGGTGAAGTAGTTGAAGCCAAACAACTCAGTGAGAGCGACCTTATTAGTGCTGAAGCCGTATCAGTGGTTCTTAGTGATAAAGGCTGGGTAAGAATGGGTAAAGGGCACAACATTGATGATCAGGCTCTTAACTACAAAACTGGTGATAAAGCTGCACATTTGTTGAGGACAAAATCAAATATCCCAACTGTAGCCATGGACCAGATGGGTAAAATGTTCACAATTAAGACTCATTTACTGCCTTCAGCACGGGGATATGGTGATCATATATCTAAATATGTAGAGCCCCAATCAGGTGTGTCTTTCGTAGGTCTTATTGATGCTCAGGAAGGAGGTAAGTGGATACTAGCTTCTGAAGAGGGATACGGTCTAATCTGTGACGCTGGCGAAATGATCTCTGCGGCTAAAAAAGGAAAGCAGGTTCTTAAAACTGTTGGGAAAACAGCGTTGAAGCCAATTAAGATCAAAGATCAGGAGAACATTGCTGTTATTACCGCTAACGGCAGACTTCTTATCTTTGGTTCAGATGACCTTATTGAACTAGCACGAGGTAAGGGTAACAAGCTGATTGGTCTAGATAAAGGTGACAAGGTAATTCAGGTTATACCTCTTGCTGCCAATGAATCTTTGAAGATCAATCTCTCTGATAAAGTAGTAAGTTACAACCCTGATCGTTGGAGCGAGTTTGTTTCAGTGCGGAATCGAAAAGGCAAAAACATCCCTAAGTATATGAAAAACTTTACGATCTCTACGGACAGCAATGTAGAGGACGATTTTCTTGAGCTAGAAATGGAGTAGTAGTGTTAGAGAGCTTCATAAAATGGGCAGGGAATTTCGATAATTTGATAGGCGGGTTACTACCCGCCTTGATTGCTATATTCTTCTCTGTCTTGCTAACCATAAGAGAAGAGAGTTCCTTTTTTGAAAATAAACTGCATAGGTTTATATTTTGGATAGGCTCAACTTGCGTAACTTTTATTGCATCAATATGGACAATTGTATATGTGGACTCAAGCAATGTTAAAAACATTACTTTAACTATGCCACATATAATTCCAAGTAATGAAATTGGACGGATTGAAAGCTTTTATCTTTCGATACCATCAATTGTATTTATAAACTATTTGTTGTTAATATTTTATTATCAACGATCTAAAAAAGACTATTATATAAACGCAAAAGAAGGTTACGTTTTAACATACAGCAGCTTACTGGTTGTTGATTACATTCATATGAAAATCAATGACCTAGCAAACACTGTTAATGGGATAGGTGGTATAGGGGGCGGTGGCTACAGAGATACTTTACTTGTGGTTCCATTTGCGGCATATTTATTTTTAACACTTTTGATGTATTTGAGAAAAATAGAAAATGAACGATATAGAAATAACCGAGAAAGCAGTAAATCAAGTTAGAAACATGATGACAGAAGACGATAAAGGTTTTTATCTAAGGACATTTATCGTTGGTGGTGGATGTGCAGGCTTTGAATATGGCTTCACTTTTGACGATACAATTGCAGAGGATGATTATATTATTGACCACAATGATGTTAAGGTAGCGATAGATTCATTAAGCTTTCAGTATCTATCTGGTTCAACAATAGATTATGAATCGTCTTTAATGGGGTCAAGATTTATTATCAATAACCCCAATGCAACAACGACTTGTGGGTGCGGAAGCTCTTTTTCTATTTAACCAAAGTGTATGTCTATGTAATCTCTTATTTTATCGAATAAGGGATATTTTCTTATATAAGATGCTAAATCGACTCTTCCCAATTTTATAAAAGACTTTCTAGCATGTTCATGCGTCATCTTTGTGTGAATCTCAGAGAGCTTATCTAATCTTTCTTCATTAGGAATCATTCTTGTGTCGATTGAAAACAAGACTATGCTTATAAAATCTTGTGTTTGAAAATATTCTGCTTCATATTGACGAAAAATACTTAGAATCATTTCAATCTCTTCATCAGATAGACCCTCTGTAAATATATTTCCCATGACAATATATTTAGTCTCTTCATTTGAGCATATAAAGTCTTGAGTAAAAACACCCATTTCCATAACCGCTCTTACAGTATTTGGTATAGATGATTGCTCTTGTTTTCTAATGCTTGTAAGAGTAGAAGAAGCTTCTTCGTAAGCAGACATTGAAATTTCAGAGAGTGTAGAGTTATCCAACATCTTTCCTTCCTGTTGAAACTCCAATATTTTCATTCTCAATATTGCGTCGTGCTCAATATCAATATCTTTGTCAAGTTGACTTAAATAACTTTTGTTTTTATTTGTTCTTGATGCAAATTCAAAAGCCTGCAACCAAGCAGCTTTCAATTTAAAATCTCTTTTATCGCTCAACTTAAACTCCATATATAAAATAACAACATCTAAAAACAAAAAAAATAAAATTTAGACTTGACTTTTTAATTATTAATACAAAAAAAAGTTTGACCTATTATAAACAAGATGTTATCTTTTCCTTACTTATAAAATAATAACATAGTTATTTCAAATATAAAATAATAACTTATAAAAAACTATAAGTAAATAAAATACTAATAATGGGGAACATATGGATAATATAACACGCTATCTTGAAGAAGAGCTTCAGGAAGCATTGTTTAGTTTAAGATTAGGCAATAAGGCAGATAGAAATGCCGAAATTGTTACTAAATATTTAGGTTTCGATGGATTAGGCGGTAGAAAAGGCGGTTTTTCTATGGCTGAAGTTGGTAGACCTTGGGGATTAACTCGTGAGATGGTTAGACAAATAACTAACAAAATTTCTCATCAAGGCCCTACCACAAGTAATGTACTTCCAAAACTAAAAAAATGTAGTGAAATAATTGATCAAATGCTTCCTTGTGAAGCTAGAATAATTGAAAAAGCGATAACAGATGCTGGATTAACCAGAGAGGGTTTCAGAATAGAGGGAATTGTTAATGCTTTTGAAATGTTTGGTATAAAAACATCAGTTCATTCTATTGTGGAACACAAGCGTGGAAGATTTGTTATCTCATCTGAAAAGCAGGAAAAATGGGCGGCTGAAATCATGTCCAAAGCAGGTTCTAAAGTTAGTCACAATGGCGCTGTAGATATCGCTTCTCTAGCTAAAGAACTCACTTCAAAGAAAGATACTAAAATCAAAACTGAGACAGCCATTAAATTTGTTAAAGGTGTTGTTTCAAGTCGTGAAGAAGACGATCTATGTTGGATCAGTGATGATGAAACCTGGTTGTACTTCAAAGAAGTTAAACGTAATCGTGTAATCACTCGTGTTAATAAAATCTTTTCTATTGTTAAATCTTGCAGAATTTCTAATATTTTATCTGGTATTGAAAGGTCATTCAGGAAAGACAAGGGCGATAATTATGTAATTATGCCAGCAGAAGTTCTTGTTAAACTTCTTGAATCTACAGGCATGTATGAAGTTAGTGGACAAGGTGTTGTTGAGTGCAAAGTTGAATTTAATCAGGAAGAATTACTAAAAGAGTTCGAAATTCTAATTATTGATGAAATTAAAAAATCAACTACTGGTATCGTTAGCGAAGGTGAACTTGAAAAAGCTATCGTATACCGTGATGGTGCAACTGAAGAGCAAGCTAAAACTAATAAGTATGGTTTTTCGGTTGCTTTAAACTTCAGTCCTGTGATTGTGAAAATAAATAATCAACGTGGTAAATACGGGCTAATCGGAAGCGATTAAACCCATTAATAAATAAAGGGGCTATTAAGCCCCTTTTTCATTTATTGATTAAGAACATATCCTTGTTAAAAACCGATTTGTCTACAATTATTACGTCTCTGTTATCGTACTTTATTAACAAATCTTTGAAACCAATATCATTGGATATGTATCTGATTAAGAAGTTTTTATATCCCTCTTTGTCACCTATTAAAATAAATGTATCTTCTTGAATTTTTCTTATTTCTTCGTTGAAATCAAAACATATAATTATCGTATTTGAGGTTTCAATAACCTCATAATCATTAATTAACACTTTAATCCAAAACTTTTATGACCCACCTTGTTTCAGGTTTAGACATAAAATATCTTCCATAAACAACTTTCCCTACTCTTTCATATATTATTTTCATAACATTCTCCAATATAGAATAGTAGAGTTAATATATTAACAAATAACATTTGTATTTTCCATACATAATATTTTTATGTTATTTTTTTATAGTTGTAAAATTATTATAAATATGTAATATAAACCTCATAAATTCGAGGAAAAAAATATGAAATTAACAATTGAACGTCCAACAGTTAAAAAGGAAATTGATTTGTTAATGGAAGAAATATTCAAATTCGCTTTTACAGGTGATATTACGGAATACAACAGTACAGGTTCTGAAATCACCCTTTCATTTAAAAATGAAGAAACAAAAAAACAATTTAAAATCCTAACGGAAAATAACAAGAGGTAATTACTTTGGATAAGAATATGAGAGTGCTTGTAGTTGACGACTTCTCTACAATGCGCAGAATCGTTAAAAATCTACTAAAAGATATCGGCTTTGAGAACATTGAAGAGGCTGACGATGGCAAAACTGCATTGCCAATTCTAAAAACTGGAAAGATAGATTTCTTAGTAACAGATTGGAACATGCCAGGTCTATCGGGTATTGACCTAGTTAAGACGATACGTTCAGAGCCTGCTTTAGCTAACATCCCAATTTTGATGGTAACTGCGGAAGCTAAAAGAGAGCAGATCATTGAGGCAGCTCAAGCTGGTGTAAATGGTTACGTCGTCAAGCCTTTCACTGCACAGGTCCTTAAAGAAAAAATAGAAAAGATTTTTTCTAGGTAACGAGGTGTATATGATTGACGAACAGCTTGATCTAAAAATAATTGATGCTCTAAGAGATAAAGCAAGTGCTTTAATGGAAGCTGTAGAGTCTGGAAATTTGAAAGAGTCCGTTGACTTAATAAACATTCTGAATAAAACAAGGCAAGAGGTCTTTTATGAAGAAGTTGGAGTACTAACACGAACTCTTCATAACTCAATAAAGGCTTATGGAATTGATTTAGGTGAAAAACTTAACTCAAATTCTGAAACAGTAGTAGAAAATGCCTCTCAAAGTTTGTCTTATGTTATTGATATTACTGAAAAGAACTCCCATGAAACAATGGATAGAGTTGATTCTTTAATTAGCCAATCTCAAGAGCTTTCAAAACAAAATGCTCAAATAATAGAATCTTTAAGAACGATAGCTCAACTAGAAGAAGTTAAAGATAAAGCCCCTGAAGCTATAAGTACGGCTTTAGAATTAACTGAGATTAACACTGCCAAAATCAATGAAATGGAGATGGAGTTAATGAATATTATTGTAAGCCAAGGCATACAAGATATTTCTGGACAATTGATCCGTAAAGTTATTGATTTGTTGAGCGATGTTGAATTAAAACTGGTCTCTTTAGTCAGAATGGCCTCTAACATTGAAGAGTTATCTCCTCTAGCTGTAGAAAACAGAGCCAATGAACATGTGGAACAAAAGGTTATTACTGGACCACAGATTGATAAAAATAATGAAAACGCAGCTCACAGCCAAGAAGATGTAGATGATCTGCTCTCAAACTTAGGATTTTAAAGGTAAATAAATGGCGTTAAATGTAGATAGAGAAATACTGGCTGACTTTTTGGTTGAAGCTGGAGAAATTTTAGAGGTTCTATCTGAACAGCTTGTTCAATTAGAGAAAAGCCCTAATGATTATGAATTATTAAATGCAATTTTCAGAGGTTTTCACACGATTAAAGGCGGGGCAGGATTTTTGCAATTAACGCCACTGGTTGATTGTTGTCATAACGCTGAAAACCTATTCGATTCACTTAGGAACAATGAGATTGAAGCAACTTCTGAAGTGATGGACGCCGTTATAGAGGCTTTTGATGAGATCAACGACATGTTTGACGTCATTAAGACTGACGACATGCCCTCTCCAGCGCCAGCAGAGTTACTTGAAAGACTAAAGGATCTTGCGGAAGGTAAAGCTGTATCTCAAGCGGCATCAGTAGAAGAGTCAGTTCCAGAAGAAACCAAAGAAGTTACTCCAGTTGATCACAAAGATTCAGAAGAATTCGAATTTGACTATATATTCGAAGCAACGAACAAATCACGATCAGAAGATGCTAATAGTGATGAAATAACTGAAGAAGAATTTGATAAATTATTAGACAAATTAGAAGCCGAGGGCAAAGGTGCCTTCGCTCATAAAGATTCTAGTGCTAAAGATAGTACGACAGTTGTTGACGAAAAAAATCCTGTAAATGTTTCTACTCCTAGCAAGACAGATAAAGTTGAAAAGGCTAATGGAAAGCTTGTTACAGAGTCCAATATTCGTGTTGACACATACCTACTAGACAACATTATGACCCTGGTAGGGGAGCTTGTGCTTATTCGTAACCGAATGATGCATCTTGGTGGAGAAATTGATAACGAAGAGATTTCAAAGACCATTGCGAGCTTCGACATGGTTACTTCAGACTTACAGTTGTCTGTAATGAGAACTAGAATGCAACCCGTCAAGAAAGTGTTTGGTAGATTCCCAAGATTAATCAGAGACCTTTCAAAAAGCCTCAACAAGGACATAGAACTTGTTTTAAAAGGTGAAGAGACAGGCTTAGACAAAAACCTTGTAGAAGCTCTAGCAGACCCCTTGGTTCACCTCGTTAGAAATAGTGCAGATCATGGTATTGAGATGCCTTCAGTTCGTGAAGCCGCAGGCAAACGTAGAACGGGTACGGTAACACTCTCTGCTGAACAAGAAGGTGATCACATACTTCTATTGATTTCAGATGATGGTGCAGGAATGGATGCAGAAGTGCTAAAGAGAAAAGCCATCGAGAAAGGTGTAATCGATGAGGAAATGGCTTCTGTTTTGTCTGATAATGAGGCTTACAATCTTATATTCCATGCGGGATTCTCTACAGCTAGTGAAGTTAGTGATATATCAGGTCGTGGTGTTGGGATGGATGTCGTTAAAACGAAGATCAATCAACTTAATGGTTCCGTTGATATCGATTCAAGGCTAGGTGAAGGAACAACTATTAAAATTAAAGTTCCTCTAACCTTGGCTATCATGCCAGCCT
>Ga0102948_1000430_pt1 | contig 16346 bp, 10 predicted proteins | sample SalPonA_A_H2O_MG_FD_78211 | JGI IMG/M metagenome (GOLD analysis project Ga0102948, IMG submission 78211) | Water microbial communities from South San Francisco under conditions of wetland restoration - Salt Pond MetaG R2A_A_H2O_MG | ecosystem: Environmental > Aquatic > Non-marine Saline and... | reverse complement strand
AAGTAAGAATAAATATTATTTCTTATACCTATCTTAGTTTGTTCTAAATGTTGAATTTTGTTGTTGTCTTTTTGCCTCTTCAATTTTATCCTCTGATACTTCTTCTGGTCTTTTTGGATTTTTTAGTGGATTAGATAATATTTCTTTGATTTTTTGTCCAAAATCTTTAGTTGATATTTTGTTAGATTCAAAGTTTTTAATTTGTTCTTTAAAAATATTTGATAAATTTTTAAATAAATAATTTTTGATTTTTTCACCTTTATCTTGTGACTCCTGATTTGCCTTTTCAATTATTTTATTAAATAATTCATTATAGTCTATATTTTCCTTTAATGATACTTCAAAATCTTCTTCTATTACATATTCATCTAAACCTATTTTAGGTAAAAATTGAAGTAATATTCCATTTTCTTTTTCTTCTTCTACTTTTTGAGTTGCCTCTTTTGCTTTTTGAGTTGCCTCTTTTGCTTTTTGAATTGCCTCTTTTGCTTTTTGTTTTTCTTCTTTTAATTCACTATTTTTAAAAATATCATTAAATTCACTATCAGTACCAACTCCTGAGAACATGTCTTTCATAAATATTTTTTCACTTCTAGATAGTTTATTATATTCTTCTGGTTTGTGAGTTAGATTATAATAAATAAAGTCTCCTATTTGTTGTTGTCTAATTTTACTATCTAAGAATAATTGTGAAAAATTTTTAGTAAAAAACTCTACATTATCATTTGTTTCACCTCTTAATGTTGCTGATAAATAAGTATATAAGTCTTCTTTACCTTCTTTTTGGTTTTCTTCATTTAATTCAATTATTGAATATTGAATTGATTGTATTTTTTCTTTTGTCAATTCTTTAATATCAAATGTTCCATTAAATGATTTATGAAGTTCTTTTGTAAAATACAATAAATATTCAAATAAGATTTCATATAAATGTTCTCCATTTTCTTCAAACATAAAATCATTATGTTTTTGTTTAATACTATCATTTCCTTTTTTATTTTTATCTTCACTTCTTTTTTTTCCTTGAAGTTCTAAAACAGTATAACTATCTTCTAATGTTAGGGTTTTAATATATTTAGTTAATAAGTTTCCTAATTCAATTTCTTCTATTTCACCTTTTGAAGTATCTTTTTCAAATCTACCTGCATTTATGTGAATATAAGAATAAAAAGTATGGTGTAATGTTTTTAAAAATTTACTATCTTTTGGTTGAAGATTTATGTCAGGGAAAAAGACATAATTTAATTCTACTTGATTATCTTTATTTTCTTTGTTGTATTCTTCAAAATAGTTTAATAATTCTTTAATTTCTTTTGCAAGTAATTTGTTTATATTAGAAGGTGTATATTCTTCTTCATATAATTCTTCATATTTTGCATTAACTAAATTATTTAAAGAATGAACATCAATACCAGGATTATCTAAATTAATTTTAGTATAAAGTAAATATTTATAAAAATGTTTTGTTAATTGTTGTTCTCCTTTTTGACCTCTAAGAGTTCTATCAATTTGACCTTTATCATCAACAGTTGTATCAATAGCAGATAATTGACCTTTATGATTTCTGTAAAGAGTATCAATTTTACCAGAACCACCATCTTGAAAACTAAACCTTAAAGGATTTTCTTTAATTTCTTTAAATGGTTTATTACCATTCATAGCACATTCATTAATATAATTTAAAAGTGTTGGTAAATCTTTTGTAACTTCTTTTTGTTGTTCTTCTGACATTAAGTCATAATCTTCTTTAAACAAAATTAACCAAGATTTAACTTCTGAAATTTTATTATTTGCTAATATTTTTAATGTTTCAGTTAATTCTTCTTTTTCTTTTTCTGATATTGGTAAAACAACCTCAAATTTACCTAATATTTTTTTTATTTCTTTTTTACTTTTATTTACATGGTTAGTAAAATCTTTAACCATTGTTTCATTAATACTTTCTTTTCTTTGGAAATAAATTGCAAATCTTGTAGGATCCATATCAAATTTTTTATTCAATAAATATAAATTAATTTGTAAAAGAGTTTCATTATCTAATTCTTTTAAATTAGAGGTATCTGTAATTATTCTATATAATTGTTTTTCAGATAAAGGTTCTTTAATTTTATCTCTTTTTTCTATTAAGTCTTTTGTTGAGTTTGAATAAATATAATTACTATTTATATTTAAACTATTTATATTTTGATTTATATTATCTCTATATGTAATTAGTTTTAAATCTCCTTTATTAGTTTTATTGCATATTTTATTTAGTTCTTTAATTGTGGTTTTATCAATTTTGGTAATATTTTCTTTGTAATATTTTGATTTTTTTAAGTTTTTGATTGTAGGATTTTTTTTTGTCAAACTTGTTTGTTTTGTTTTATATTGTAATTTTAATTCCTCTATTGAGTTTTCTATTATCTCTTTATATAAAACCAATTCTTCATTTATAGTCATAATATTTACCTTTAAAGATTTCATTTACTTATATTATATCATTTTAAACTTAATTTAATTTTAGGTGTTTTTATTATTTAAAAAATGTGACCTATTATAATTCCAAAAACACCTTATTTTCTTTATATTTTTCTATATAAAAAAAATCTTTATAATAGATGTTTTTAACTTTGATAACCCCTTAAAATAGGGGTTGGTAAAGGATATTAAAAAATTGGTCTTGGTTTTTCTTCTTTAAAATTGAAAAAATATGTTATCTTATTTTTGAGTTTGTTTGTGGAATTAGAAATTGGAACTATATTAGTTTATATTTATTTTATTTAAACAATAAAATTGTTGTTGAGAGTAATCTATTCCTTTAATTGTTATTTCACCATTTGTGTCAATATTAAATACTTTTATTTCTTTCCAAATTAAGTTATTTGGAATTTGTATATTATTTTCTTCTATACCTTTTTTATAAAATAATGAAAATTTATTTTCTTTTTCATCAACTATCACACCACTTAACTCTCCTTCAAAATGATAATTTTCTGATTTTACATATAATGTCATATATTTCCCTTTTATTTTTATAATACATCATAGTTTGTTTCAAAAGATGTTTCTACTTCTTCCTTTTCAGAAACAAATAATATATTTTCTTTTTTTATGGGTTTCTTTTTTAACTCTTTATATATTCCTTTTAAATAATTTATTTGACCTTCAGTTAAACCTTTATTTCTCATATAATAATTATTACAACTTATTATTAAATTATCTACTTTATCTCCTTGATATAAATGATTGGTATCTATATTTATACCAAAACTTTTTATATATTCCAGATACTCTTCATTTAATTTATCAAAATTTGAATCAAGTGGTATTCCATTTTTATAACTTTTTTCTTCAAATATTCCTTTTATAATTGTTATTTCAATATTTGACAAAAAACCTTCATTTAAATATTTAATATATAATTTTTTTATTTTAGATTTTTTATCTCCTAAATTATTATTTATTTCTATTTCATTTTCTTTTAATAATTCTAAAAAATCCTTTATAAAACAATCTATTAATTTATTTTTTTCATATGGTTTATTTAAAACTTCATTTAACATTTTTAATTCTAATTTATTTAAATTCTTCTTTTTATTATATGCACTTTTTAACTCTTTATATATTTGGTTTGCATATCCTTTTGAAGGAAATCTATTAATATTAATATTGTTTTCATAAATAAAATCAATAAAATATTTATCTTTAACATTAGATATAAAATTGTTTATTTCTTTATTCCAATTTTCATTCCAATTAAATGACAATTCTTCTTCTAATATTTTTTCTTTTATATAATTTACTAATATTTTCTCAATATTTTCTTTCTTTAAACCTTTTTTTTCACTCATTTCAAAACTTTCTTTTGATAATTCAAAATCCTTTTTGATTGGTAATGTATTTTCAATTATATATTTTTCTTTTTCTAACTTTTCTTCTTGAAGTTTTTTCCAATTATTTAATTCTTTTACATATATATTAATTAAATTATTTTCTTCTATAAATGAATCTTGTTCAAACAACTCTTCTTCAATAGCTTTTATTAAATAAAATCTTTTTTTCTCTTGTACTTTATTGTGTCCTTTATTTATAACAATATTATATATGTTTTTCATTTTTCCTATTTTACATTCAGATTGTCTGATTAGATAATTTAAATCTAATTCCATATAATCTTTTTCATATTTCCCTAAATAACAATTAAATAATCCCAATATATTACTTAAATCTTTATATTTTAAATTTTCAAAATACATATTTACATTTTGTTCTTCTTTTTTTATTAAATATTTAACTTCTGATTTATTAATTTCTAAAAAGACTTTTTTACAATCTCTTTTTGATTTATTTTTCATCTTTTCTTCTGTCAATGATAGAGTTAAATCATTTGTTTTTATTTCAAAATCATCTATACTTAGTTTTTCTCTATCATTTATTTCATACTTTACACTTTTTAAAAAATCAATAAAACCCAACACTTTTTCATAACATTCTATCTCAAACCATTCAGTATAACCTTCTTTATTTTCTTGTTCTTTATTTTTAACCAAATAATTATATTTATTAAAGATTTTATGTATAATTTTTTCTATTGTAAAAACTTCTTCTAATTTAACTTCATACTTTAATGATTCCTCTACATTAATTTTAAATAAACCTACTTTATTTAGTGTTTGTGTTCTGATTTCTGGATTATTAGATTTTCCTACCTTAAAATAATTACCACATTCGGATTTTAATAAATATATATATTCTTTTTCCATAATAAACTTTCTTTTTTATTTAAATAATAACTATTTTTAACTTTATTTTAACTTAAACAAAATAATTTAGATTTACTATGTATTTTTATATACCTTTCAAATAATACAACCCTCCATTCCATTGTTCCATTATTCTTATTTTTTGATTATTGTTCTTGTTTTTTTTGATTTTTGCTTGTAATTCTTTATCACCTGTTAACAATAATACATTTTTAAATTGAAATTTATATCTTTTAAATTGTTTGATTAATTCTTTATCTGCTGCATCTTTTCCTGCAGGACAAATATATATTTTTACTTGTCTACAACTTAATTTATTCCTTATTTCTTTTTTTCTTTGTGGAGTTAAATTATTCATATTATGATATGTAAATTTGTCTAATGTAATAATTAAACAATCTTCTTTAATGTTTATTTCACCTAAAAAATTGTTTAAATACCTAAATGCTATATTTTCAATATCCCATAAAATTAACTTTCCTTTTTTCATTATTATTCCTTGAAATTTAATTGATTTTTTTGATTTTCAAACTTTTTATTTGAAGATAGGTTTCAAAAAGAAGTAAGAAAGTAGGGAAACTACTTTCCTATAGTTGTGTTGATTTTTGGTTTCTTATTATAAATATTGTCTTCTTCACTTAAAGGTTTTTTAGGATTTTTTATAAAATCTTTAAATTTCTTAAAATATTCTTCTGAAATTTCATGTTTATTGAATATTTTTTGTAAACCATTTACTCTCTTTTTACCATTTTTAGTTAATAAATCTTCTTGAATATTTATATATTTCAATTTCCATTCTTCTAACAGATTTGGAAAGTGTTCTTCCAAAAATAAATATCCATACTCTTTGTTGTCTTTTGTTGTATAACCATTGGATATTAATTCATCTATAATTTCCAATATAGAACTATTTTTATTTATACCATTATATCCATACTTTGTAATAACCAATTCAATTTCATTTTCAATTGCTTTTTTCTTTTGAAGTACTTTTCTCTCTCTATTCTTATATCTTAATTCTTCTAAAAGTTTGAAATATCCTTCCTCTTTTAATATTTCTTCTAATTCTTCTATTATTGAAGGTTGTGTCATTATATAATCTATAAAATTTTCTGTTGGTGTTTCTTCAAATGATTTCTTTAGTAATTTTCTATTTTCTAAAAATAAACTTTCTTCTATTTGTTTACCTTTTGTTTCATAAAAATCTTTTGGAATTATGCCTCTTTCATAAATTATTTGAAGTGCTTCTATATTTTGATTTGAAATATAATTTAATAAACTTTCATGATATATTGTAAATAAATAACTTTCAAACTGCAACTTCTTCTTATTATCTTCCACTTTTTTTATTTTCTCTCTAATATGATTTAATTTTGTTACAAACATTTCCATATCTTTTTTTTCCATTTCTTCTATATCTCCTGTTACAATTTCCTCAAATAATATGTCTAAAAATTCCTCTATCACCTTGTCATCTTTTTCTTTATTTTCTTTCATTTTCTCTTTAATTTCTGATATTTTCTCTATTTTATTATATTTTTTGTATAAAATAGGTAACTTTTCTGAAACATATTCAAGTTTTCCATTTGTGATAAGTTCATTTATTAGTAAATCTATTTTCATTATTTTTTTTATTTTCATTATTTTTTTACCTGAAAAATCATCTTCAACTATTCCCATTTCAATACATTCTTTAATTTTTGGAACCCCCTCTAAAAAATCAATATTTTTTTCAAGAACTCCTTTTAACTTTTCTATTTCTTGATTATACCTTTCTTTATTTTCTCTTTCATCAACTCTTTTTGAATATAAGTATATATCTTCAAGTGATTTATTATTATCTACTAATTCTTCTATTTCCATTGTTATATCTATATCATTTTTATTTTTATAATAATAATATAAAGGAGATATAGCTTTACTTATATTTTTTTTTAGATTTTCATTTAATGAGTTTCTTTCTAATTCTTTCTTTAGTTTTTTTATTAATTCTTTTACTTCTTCTCTTTCTTCAATTAATTTTATAAAATTTATATCATTTGTATTATAAACATTATCTTTTGTACTATAAGTTAACCTTATATTAAAATTTTTATGATTCTGAAATATTTTTTCATAGTATTCATAACCTATTTCATGATGTTCTTTTTTTTTATCACTTAATCTCATAAGTTCAAATTCATTTTGAATATGAGAAAAACCTATTATTAAAATAGAAAGTTTTGATGTCAAACCTTCTTTTAAATCTTGTTGTTTAATTCTTTTACCTTCTTTAAAAACAATATTATTATTTAAAATTGAAAAATAATGTTGGTGTTCTTTTGAATTTAATTCAAAACTTATTAGATTATTATTTGAATGAATTTCTTTAAGTTCTTTTAATTTTCCTTCTAGCTTTTCTCTTTCTTTTTCTATCCTTGAAACTTTATCTTTTTTAATATCCCATTCATTAAATAAAGATTGTTTATATTTATCTTTATTCTCCAAATATTGACTAAAAGGTTTTTGATTTATGATTGTTTTTATTGTTGTTTTTCTATTTGTTTGCTTTATATATGAACTTAATATTATTAAATATTCCATTATTTCATCAATTGAAGGATTTTCTTTTTGAAAATGTAAAACTTCTGTCTTACCTAAAGAATTAATATTATCTATCACTTCTTTAATACTTTCTTTTTGTTTTTCTTTTTTTATATCAAAGTATTTCTTATTTAACTCTTGATTTGTATAATTATCTAAAATATATCTTTTTAATGATGTTCTACTTGAATGAAAATTATTTTGTGTTCCTTCAAATGTTGAATCTCCTGCCAATGTTATAGAACCTGATTTAGAATGCAATCTACCTTCTTTGTAATAAAAAAATTCTATATCAGGCATTCCAGCAGTTTGTCCTTTTAGTGAATAATTTTTTCCATTTTTAGGAAATAATTCATTTAAAGAAAATCTATTTATATCTTTTTTTAATTTATCTATACTATTAGTATCTCTTATTTCCAATAATACTTCTTTTAAACTATCTTCCTCTCCTATTTCTTTTTTTATTTCAAAATAAATTCTAATTGTTTCCACAACTTCTTTTTTTGTACTATTTTGAAGTTTATTTAAAAGTTTTGACAATATTTCTACTTCTTCTACAACTTCTTTTCTATCTTTTAATAAATCATTTATTAATTTACTTAAACTCTCTTCATTCACCAAGTTTTCTTCTTCTATATTTCTCAATATTAATGACATTTCATTTTTAATTTCATTTATTGTTTTTGAAACAATGATTTGTTTTTTACTTATAATATTTAAAATCAAATCTTTTAAACCATATTCATTTAATTTTTCAAATAAAACATTCTTATCTTCTTCTTTCATTTCATCATATATAGAAAATATATCTTTAATTAATTCAACAAAATTATCTTCTTGTATTAATTCTTCTATATCTTTATTTTTTTTTACAATATTAATTTTATTTAGAAGTTCTTCTAGTTCCATATCAAACCTTTTTTATGTTTATTATAATATTTTTATCTTTTTTTTATTTAACAATTTTTTTTACAATATTTCTTCTAATTTAAGAGGTTTTTAAGGAAACTTTTTATATAATTATATATACAAAAAAAAGGAAGAAAAATCTTCCTAAAAAGATAAAGAAGGAAAAACCATGAAAAAAATGAAAAGTACAGATATTACAAAAAAAGTTCCACAACAAATAACATTAACAAACCTTATGCATTTTAATGATTTATTAAAAAATAGTAATTTCTCTAAAAAGAGAACAATTGAAAGAATCAATGATGTAAACACAAGAATTGATAATTTAGTAATTAAACATTCAGAAGTATTAGAAAATACTTTTGGAACTACTGAAAACTTAGATAACAAAGAAGTTTTAAAAACAATTAAAACAAAATGTGAATTAAGTAATTTAGAAAAAAATGAAATACTTTTTATTGAAAGTGTTATTAAACAATATGTAGATAGTTTAGAACATATTGAAAGTAATTTGACTATTGATGAAAATGTAAGAACTTATAAAACTGTTTTTAATTCAAGAACTATGGGTTATACTCAAACATTTTTCAATGAATTAATTAAGGCTGCTAATGTTGATTTCTTTAATAATGAATATGAAATGATTAAAGCAATTAAAAATGTAATTAATAGTGTAAATACTGACTATGAAGGTGTTCCTTTATCAACAACTACATTAAATAGAAGAAAAACTTCTGTAGATTATTTTACAAAAGTGGGAGATTTAATCTAATTAAGAATAAGAGGATATTCCTCTTATAATTTTACAATACTTTCAAACCAATAAGCAAAAACTTCACTTTCATCTGAATAGTCTTCTAATTCATTCTTTTTATTAAAATCTATATTTGATTTTTTATAATGACTTTTAATAATTTTATCAAATGTACTTGCATAAAATCTTTTTTTGCTATGCGTAAATGATAACTTATGTTCATATATATAATGTCCTAACTCATGAACTATTGTTTCTGGGTATCTTGGGTCTAATATTATAGTATTAGCATTTACTATAAACATTCCTTCTTTTCCTTGTTTTTTTACTTTTCTTATTCTTAAATTAAAATTAGTCTTTTTTAAGTCTAATACTTTAATTAGATTTTCAAGTTTGATAAAAAAATCCAACATATTTTTATCTTCTTTATCTCCTGGTATTTCAACCAATGGAAGATTTAATTTATATATTTGATTTTTTAATGGAATATTTCTCATTTTACTATAATCTTTTGGTAATTCATAAGCATATTTATTTGTTTCTAGTAAATTAGTATTCTTATCCTTTGAAGTTCCATTTTTCCATTTTTCTTTTAATTTATTAGGATTATCTATAAATGATAACTCAAATAATAAATTATTCAACTCTTCTATTGATATATAATTTTCTTTAAACAAGTTTATGATTATTTCTAGTTCTAATAATATAAAACTAACTAATTCAATTAAAGTTATATTATTCAATTCATTTTTTAAATATTTATTGTATTTTTCTGAAATGTTTTTATTTTCTCTTTTCAATATTTCTAAAAATTTTATATTGAAACTTTTAGAAGCATTATATAAGTTATGAATCTTAATATATTTTATATTTCTAATTTGACCATTTTCTTTTTTATTCAATTGACTTATTAAAGTTTCAATGTTAATAAAGTCTTCTATTTTTATTTGGTCTAATTCTATTTCTTTTCTTTTTTCTTCTTTTGTTTTTATTAACATTTATTAACCTTAAATAATATTATATATTTTTAAATATTTTAAAATAATTTGATATATACTATTTTGAATTAATGTTTCTTCAACCTTGTTTTCAAGAGAATTATTCATATTTTCTCTAATTTTTAACAAATCTTTCCCTATTGTTTTATATACATTCAACTTAGAACCTTCTTTTTTTATGATTGTATCCAATGGTTTCAATACATTTAAATTGGTAAACCCTAGTTTATCAAAGATTTTTTTAATTAAAACCATTAAGTTATCTTCTTTTACTCTTGTTTTTTTATCTTCTAATAATAATGTTTCAATTTCTTTTGAATATTGTAATAACACTTTATGTAATAATTCTTCTTCTTCAATATGAAGTTCAAATAATTCTTTTAATTGATTGTAGATTTCATGTCTTAATTCACTACCTTCAAATACTTCCTCTATCTGTCTTTGAGTTTCTTCTAATATTTGTTTTGTTTTCTCTTCTAAATCATTAATTAGATTTTCTGTATCTTCTAATGGTTCTGCTTCTTGTGAAATCAATAAATCTATTTTTTGTAATTCCTCAAATAACTCTGTATTTTTACTACTTGTTAATTTGTTAATAAGTTTTTCAATATCAATCTTTTTGTTTTTCATTGAATTTAACTTTATTTGTTTTGGATTTTTTACTTCTATTTTGATATTATCTTTGATTTTTGAACTAATATTATTAGAAATATCTCTTGTGAAAATATCTAATCCACCAAATTGTTTAAAGATTTCATCTAAAATTGAAACTATTTGTTGCTTACTAATAAAATTATCTAATTTTATCTTTTTGTTTTTAATATCTCTTAATAATTCAGAATTAATAAATAATAATACTAAATATTCACTATATAATTCAAGTTTATTTAATTGATTTAATACATATGTAGGAGATACTAAATCTTTTAATAATTTTGAAATTTTATTAAATTGTTCAAAATATGTTGTTAAAAATGTTTTTGAACTTAATGAATTTTCAATATTCCAATAATCTCTAATAATTGTGTTTGTAAGAATCTTAATACAATTATCAACACTTGTATTATTTAATAAATCTTTCTTTGTTGTATCATTATTCACTATTTGAATATTATTAGAAATTAAATGATCAATTTTAACACTTTTTAAAATATCCATTTCTTTTTCTAATTCTTTAATGGTTTCTTTGTGTTCTTCAAAATCATGTATAAACACTTCACTATTATCTTTTCTATCATATAATTTTAATGTTGATTCCCAAGTTTCAATATTTTGAGTATCTTCAAAAGTTAAATCAATCATATAACCAGACTCTTTTCCTGATCTTTTTGTTGTTCCTCTTGTTGCTAATTGAAGCATCATTTTTACATCTTTAATTACTGTATCTAAAAATACCATAGTTAATTCTTTATTATCATAACCCATTAATTTTTTTCTAACTAATACTAATACATCAATAGGTTTTGTTTTTACTTCATTTTTAATATCTTCTCTTAGGTCATCCACTTCAAATAATGAAGTTACTCCATCTTTTGTGTTTTTAAATCTCCCCAAGTCACCATTTATGTTTGAAACATTTGTTATTGGTTTATTATCTTCTTGCGTATCTTCTGTATCTACACCAAACCTAACACCATCAAAGATATTATTTTCAATTGACCACTCCATTGGATTTACTTCAATACCTTTTGTTGTTAATATATCTATCTCTTTTTGTATCTCTTCTCTTAATACAATAATGAAAGCTTCAAAAAATGCTTCTGGATCCCCTGGATTTCTTTTTGATAATACATAATATGATTTTGGCATATATCTATTTTGTTCAATTGTTCCTTCACCTAAAATTGATCTTCTTAGAGATTTTATTTTTGGTATTACTTGTGTTCTTAATTTTAATGGTAATTGTTTTTTCCATAATTCTTTCTTAAATACTTTTTTTAAATATCCTTCAATCTTATTATGTCTTTCACTTAAAGTATTTTGTAAAGTAATTAATAATTCTTCAAAATCTTGATAATCTTTTGTTGATTTATTAATATTGTTTATGTTATCATTTCCCACTAAGTTATCATAATTTTGTTCTGTAATAATTAATTTATTAAATAAATTAATTACACTACCATTTAAGTTATTTATTTTATGTTTTGCTTCTCTAATAATTTTGTTTTTAATTGTATCAATTTCATTAGTTTCCAATAATTCTTTTATAACTTCTTCTTTTTGTTTTTGTTCTAATTGTAATGCTATATTTGAAAATTGATTTGATGTTTTTTTATAAGTTGTTTTTTCATAATGTAATGGAGTAACTAAACCTAAATCTAATGCATTTGTAGGAGATAATTTATCTATACATTTACCATATAATGTTTCTGTAATATCAACTAATTCTTTTACTTCATTTCCCTCTTTATCTTTTGATTTTTTCTCTTTAAAAATTGGTGAAGCTGTTGCTGCAATTATAGATGCATTAGGAAATTGTAATCTTCTTTTATCTGCTTGTGTCATTTCTTCTATTTTATTTGTTTTATCATTTGTTCCTTGATGTGTATGAACTTCATCAATTAAAATAAGAACATTGTTACTATCGTCTAAAACTTCTACCTTACCATCTTCATCAAGTTCAACATCAATTTTTTGCATATTTACAACATATATAGCAAAACCTTTATTTGTTGCTAATTTTTCTCTATAATCTTTTTTGCTATTAATTACATTAATAGTTTTTCCTTTTCCAACACCAGGAACTTCTAAATTGTAAAATTCTTTTTTTATAGAAGGTAATACAGAAGCTACATCATGTGTATAGAAAATAATTTTATTAACTCTATTTTCTCCATACTTATCTTGATTTTGATACATTAAATTTGTAATACATTTAAATGTATATGATTTACCTGTTCTTGTGTGATGAACAAAGTGAATGTATACTGGTTGTTTTGAATCTTTCTTTTGCCAAATATTATCAATTTTATCCACTGTATTATATTGTTGAACTCTTGCTGTTTTTAAATATTGGTCATTTATATGTTCATCTTCACTTAACATTGAAGTAACTCCAAAATATTTTAATAGATTTTTAGGATTTGTTAGTAATTCTAAACTTATATCAAATAATCCACTACCACTATCAACATATTCATTTCTATATTCTTCTAACCTTTCATAATTTTGGTATTCAAAATAATCATTATAGTTAGGATTTGAAGATAAAAATGTAGTCAATCCATTTGTTCCCACACAAGCCATAAAATTATGATATGAAGTTTTAATACTATAATCATTCAATGCCTTATAAACACTTTCTTCTTGTGATTTCATTTCAACTACAATAAAAGGTAATCCATTTAAATATACACAAAAATCACTATATTCAAAATCATTTGAAAAAGTCAATAATTTCTTTTCTTTGATAATTGTTATTTCATTTGTTCTAGGGTTTTTAAAGTCAAATAATTCATATGAGAAATCAACACCTTCAATTGAAACAATTCTTTGTAAATTAATTATCTCTGTACTTTGATTAAAGAACAATTCATGAATAAGTTTATTTTTATTTTTCTCTTTTCTTTTTGTTATTTGATTATATTTATCTAATAAATCTTGTAACATTTTTTCTAAAACTTCATTTTTACTTAATGATATGTTATTTTGGTCTAGTTTATCTTGTAAATGTTTATTATCATTATATTTAATTATATGTTTTCTTAATTCATCTACTAATATATATCCATTTCCATTTTGTTTAGATAAATCTACTTCATTAAAGATACCTTCTTCATCTATTTCTTTATTTAATAATATTTCAAATTGTCTATTTGTTAAACCTTGTAATCTTTTTTCTAGTTGATTAGCATGAATTATTTTTTCTTCTTCATTTAACAATCCATTAGTTTCATAAATCTCAAAAGGTTGACAAGTATCTAATGTACCTCCATTATATTTTGGGCTCATCATTCCAATAACATTATCATATGTTAAAATATTTTTTTTATTTATAATTTTTTCTTCAAAATTATTCTTATATTTATTTACATCTTTATTAAAATCATAACTATTTATTTCTTTGTTTGTTTTTGTTCCATTTGGTGTTGGTTCAATACAATTCCCATTTCCATTTTGATCTAAAAATTGTGTTGTATTAGTATCTTCCATTTCTTTTCCTTTTCTATTTTCTATTTTCTATTTTCTATTTTCTATTTTCTATTTTCTATTTTCTATTTTCTATTTTCTATATAAAACCATATAAGATTTTATTTTTTATAAGTTTATTATATCATAAAAAAAATAAAATCATCCTAAAAATGAATAATTTTTTTTAATTTTTCACCTTTTTTACTTCTATACTTCAATTATATAGTTATCTTCTATTTTTAAATGTCTTTTGGTATTGAGAGTTCTTAATAACTTTTGAAACATTTCATTTGTTATTTTTTTTTCTTTTATTTCATCTTTTATTACTTCATTCATTAATCTTGCCATCTTATCATTTCCTTCTTCCCATTCTTTTTCTGCTTCTAAATAATAGTTGTATATTTGTTTTACTTGTGATAACACTAAACTATCTTTTTTTGATACACTTTTATCTGTTTTTTTTAAACCACTTTTTTTTAAATATTCTTCTGTTTCATTTCCTTTCCACAACCAATATGATGGGTAATCTTTTGGAACAACTTCATGACAAAAATTATTTTCTTTTGCATATTTTGTTGGTTCTCCATTTTCTTCTCTTAAACCTATTCTTTTTAATTCAGAACCAATTTTTCTTGCACTTAATCCAAATAATTGACCTATTTCAGTCATAGTTCTCCATTTATTTCTAAATGAGTTTTTATTTCTTTTTCCCATATTTTATCCTTTATAATTACATTTATTTTCTTTTGATATAACAATTAATGGACAATATTTTCTAATTATTAAACTCAATAATTCACTTTCATCTTCTTTTATTAATTTTTCTATTTCATATTCTAATTTTAGTGTATACTCAAAACATTCATCATATGTGTCCATATAATCTCTTATTACATCTTCATTATTTAAAAATTGTATTTCTTTTGATAAATATTCAGTATACAAAGAATATGCTTTTTCATTTATTTCCCATTGTATTGATTCAAAAATTGTTTCCCACATTCTTCCATAACCTGATTCAAATGTTGGCAACCAATTCCCTGTGTAACTTTCTAAATATTCTTCCCAAGTTATTTCTTCTATTTTCTTTTGATTTTTAAATTCTACTTTTCCTGATTTATCTTCATACCAAGGATATGTTAATTCTCCAAGTTCAATATTCTCCAAACTTTCTGGTAATAGTTTTATTATTAATTTATCAGCAATTTCTTTTATTTCTTCTTTTGGAATACTTTTATATATTTCTTCATAATCTACTTTTGGTAATTTATCATATATATCTACACCCAATTGATGTAATGCCTCTATTATTTTCAAATCTTTTATTTCATTGTATTTTTTATAAACAATGTCTTCAATTTTATCTAAATATTTTTTGTAATATTCATCATATTGTGTTAATATAAGTTCTTCTTCATCAAATATGTATTTTTTTCTTATCCTTTCATACCCAATACTATATACAATTTCTTGAACTATTGAAAAGAAATCAGAATAAATTCCATATTCACATTTTTCTAAAGATTTTATAAAAGTTTCAAAATTATCTTCAAGCAAATCAAATTTACTTTCTTCTAGATATGGTATTACACTTCCAAATGTTTCATCATATAATCTTTTTTCAAGACCTTTTTTAATAATTTCCACCATTTTATGAAAATCTATTTCTTCAATAGTATATATTCTTTCTCTCTTTGACATCCAACTTTTTGTTTTTTTGTTTTTTTTCTTTGTTGCCATCTTGTTTCCTTTTTATTTTATAGACCATATAAAACTTTATTTTATATAAGTCTATTATATCATAAAAAAAAGTAAAAAGCTTAATTCTGGTTTAAAGTTTTTTATTATTTAAATATTTTAAACATAAAAAAAGGGAAGATAAGAATCTTCCCTTTCAATTATTTAATCCTATTGCTTCCACTTAAAAGTTCTTGTTTTAAAAATGTGAATTTTTGTTCTTCTATTTCAATCTCTTTTTCTAATTGTTCAACTGTATTATCCATTTGTGTTAATTGATTAGCAATTAGTGTTTGTTCTAATAGTGTTGAAGGAGTGATAATCTCAAAAAGGTTCATTTCTTTGACAGTTAATTGAGGAATTGCTCCACCTTCAATTTTGAATATATGTTTTTTCTTTTTTAAATACATTAAATATTCATAAATATATTTTGTTTCATATTTATTGTTGTTTTTTGACTTTGCACATATTGTTGTTTGTGTTCCTGTT
>Ga0102948_1000429_pt1 | contig 16353 bp, 14 predicted proteins | sample SalPonA_A_H2O_MG_FD_78211 | JGI IMG/M metagenome (GOLD analysis project Ga0102948, IMG submission 78211) | Water microbial communities from South San Francisco under conditions of wetland restoration - Salt Pond MetaG R2A_A_H2O_MG | ecosystem: Environmental > Aquatic > Non-marine Saline and... | reverse complement strand
TGTTCTCTTTATTATTTCCACTAGTTATTTCTGTATAAATAGAATAACCTTTAACTCTTTTATTTAAAAATAAATAAAGACTATCTAATGTATCTTTATCATAATATTTTTTATAATCTTCAAGTTTTTGTGCTTCTAAAAAAGACAAAACTTCTAAATATTTTTCAATTCCTTTACTTTCTTTTGTTACAACTGTTCCAAACATATCAAAATTAAAATCATTATCTTCAAATAACCAAATAAGTGTATCTTTTGTTATTTTATCACCTTCTACATAAGGACTTCCTTTATATTCACTTATAATTGCTTGGAAAGTATTATCTGATTTTAATGATTGTATATCAAGTAATTTTTCATATTCTTTTTTATTTTCTTCATTTAATTGAATATATTCTTGTATTTGGTTATAAATATTTTCATTTTCATTTTTTGAAGAATTATTTACTACATTTTTTAAAAACTCATTAATTTTTTTGTTTTTAAATGCATGTCTTGCAAATTGGTCTCCTTCAATTGTTCCAGTTGTATCTACTGTTGTTGAAGTTCCAATAGCTTTTTGTTTTTTTCTTGAATAATAAACACTATCAATACTTCCACCAGTTGGTTTTCCCAATCTTTTTAAAGAACCGTCTTCTTTACATTCAAATAAAGGGAAAAATTCACTTGTTTCTTCATAACCTTTTTTTGGATTTCTACTAATTGTTCCATTTTCTGATTTCCAAGATTTACAATAAGTAAAAGTATTATTAGAAATATATTTATTTATATTTGAGAAATTTATATTACCTTTTTCATTTAATATATTTTTATCTTTTGGGTTAAAATCATTTTGAAAATAATTTACATATACTGAAACAATTTCTGCCATTTCACTTGTTTGAAGGTTTTTATCTTCTAAATGTGATTTAATTTCTTTTACTATTGAAGTATAGTCAAAAGTATTTGATAGATTTTCTTCTAAATCTATATCAACTTTAAAGTTTTCAAACTCACTATCAATAATTTTATTAGCAATTTGTTTTCCATATTGTTCACCAACTTCAATTAGTTCTTCATTAAGGTATTCTTTAGCAATATCATTAACTTGATTTTCAACAGAGAATAAAAGTTGGTCATCATAATTAATTAAAGAAGTGAATACATTATTTACCATTTCTTTTTCATCATCACTATAATTATTCCAATCAAATTCTTCATTTGAAGATAATATTTTATTTATCAATGGTTTAGAAAAGTCCTTACCTTTCTTTGATAAATTTGATTTACCAAAGAGTTCAGAACCTTTTTCATTATCTTTTGGTTGATTATTTTCAATTACTTGTCTTACACCATCTCTTAATTGTCTAATATTTTTATTCAAAGTATATTGAGATATTAAAGTTAATAAATCTTCATAAACATTTTCTATTTTATCTGATTGGATTTTAATAAGGTTATTTCTTTTAATTTTATTTAATGTTTCATTTATTTTAAGATTAGTTCCTAAACCTTGTTTAGAAAATACTCTTAAATATTTTTCACTTTTTGTTTCTTTAACAAAAGAAGAATTAACATTAACCTTACCTTCTAAAATATCAAAAATATGTTCTTCTTTTGGTATATCTCTTTTTCTTAATGTCTTTAATGTTTCATATAGTTTTATTAATTCTATTTTTTTTGATTGGTCTTGATTATATAAATCATTTGATTGAATAAAGTCTGATATTTTGTTTTGATTTTTCTCTAATTGTTCTTTCACTTCTTTTGATTTATTTCCCACATAATTTTTAGGATTTTCTTTTATTTCATTTGTAATTTCTTTAATTAAATCACTTAATTTTTGTTCTATTTCTTTTGTTTGAAGTTTTGACATATAATCAACCCTTTGAATATTTTATTTACTTATATTATATCATTTTAAACTTAATTTAATTTTAACTATTTTTCTTATCTCTCTTTAAGTTATCTTTAATTGGTTTTTGTATATAATTATACATACAAAAAAGAAGAGGAACTCATATGACTATTGACAGAATAAATGTAAATGGACAAACTTATATTAAACAAGACTTTTTAGATTTAATTTTATTTTTACAAAATGAAGAAAATACAGAAATATCTGTTACTTACAGAGTTGGTAGAAGTTTAGATACTAAAAACAAAACAAGATATATTAGAAATATTCATAATGGACAATGGTATATGATTATGGATAAAGGAAGACATTGTAACCAAATGATTAGAGTTGCAAAAGAGAATAGACAATATATTATTCAATATTGTTAGAAAATTACCTTCCTTTTATCTCTTTTTAAGGAAACCTATTATATAATTATACATATAAAAAGAAGAGAGAAACTCTTTAAAGAAGGGAAAAAAATATGAGAAAAATTATGAGAGAAATTGATATTGACCAAATATTTTTAGGAGTATTAGTTATAATCCCTGCTTTAACTCTTGTAGGTTTACTTACTACTAATATAATGAATAGTATTGGTGCATTAGGTTCATTAGTTATTATGTATGTTGCTTCTGGTATTGCTACAATGTTTTTATCAGCAGAGGAGGATTTAACTAGTAAAGAAATATTTTTTGTATTACATAAAATATTTGCATTTTTGGTTCCTATTTTTTTCATTAGTTATTTCTTTATTAAATTAATTATTTATATTTTTTAATTTTTTTTAAATTATTTTTTCTTAAGGTTGGGGTTCATTTCTCCAACCTTTTTTTATGTTTAAAAATTATTTCTCTCTATGGTTTTTTTAGTTTTTCTTATATATTTAAGAGGTTTTTAAGGAAACCTATTATATAATTATACATATAAAAAGAAGGAGAGATTTTTAAAATCTCACAAAAATCAAAACACAAGGAAAACAACATGGGTGCAGCTACACTAATCAGAACTTACAAAGGTTTAACAAGAAAACAAGTTGAAACAAGAGTACAACAAGACAAAAGACAAGATGAAATGGAAGATGGTTGTTCTTACTCTGGTTCTTGGGGAGTTAAAAGTGGTATCAACTTTGTAAATAGAACTTTCAAATCTTCTGATGATGCTTATGAGTATATTGAAGAAAACAATGACAAATGGGGTCCAATTGATGTTTGTTATTTTGAAGAAAAATTAGGAACAGAAGCTCAAAATAAAAGAATTGAAACACAAAAAATAAAAGCTAAAAAATCAAGACAAGATTTAAATGACTTTTATTCTAATACTTTAAATAAAATTAGAAATGTTCAATCAAAAACTAAGGGGTGTAAATCATGTTGTTCAAGATTTCCTATATCAACATTAGGTTCTTTAAATTGTCCTAATTGTAGAAAACCACTTTTAACTGATACAGAAGTTAAAAAAGTTTCTAAAATCAATGAAAATATCAAAAAAGAGAAAATCAAACTTTCTACACTTATCTCTAAAAAGGGTGGTAAGACTCTTACAGGTTGGGTTGTTGGTGGTTGGTGTTCTTGTTAAGAACTTTGACCACTTTGAAGTCTTTTAAGGTTGAACTTTGAAAATATTTTTTCTTATGATTAATTTTATTTTTAATTTAGAGATTTAAAAAATCTTTTAGGATAGTAGAAAGAAAGTAGGGGGACTACTTTCTTATATTTTATTTCAATTTTGGTTGATTATTTGGTATTAAACCATTTATATATATTTTTAATTCATTAAACTTTTTATAATTTTCTTTTTCAAACTCTAAAAATCTTAATATATAACCATCTAAATTACTATCATTTATCTTTCTCATTTTTCTCATTTACTTCTTCAACCTGTTTTAATATAACATCTATATTGATTAAAAACAAAAAATAAGAATAGGTTCTCACTTTTCAGGTATGTTTTAATATAACATCTATATTGATTAAAAACCTTTATTCATTCTAATTAAAAGATTTCTAATGTTTTAATATAACATCTATATTGATTAAAAACTGAACTATTAAAAGGTAAATTAAAAGTAATTGAGTTTTAATATAACATCTATATTGATTAAAAACCATCTGTTTCATCTTCTGAATTGATTACAGCAGTGTTTTAATATAACATCTATATTGATTAAAAACCAAGTAAATACAATACTTTTGTGCATTACAACCTTCTACAAATACCATTATAACTAATTTTTCATATTAAAATCATAAAATCAACTTATTTTTATTTTTTCTTTTTAAATCAACAAATCTTCAATATTTAATATGAAAAGATAAATTAAATATTATATCCATCAAAATCATTCTTATTTAATCCTAATATAACTTTATTTTCCTCTTTAAACATTGAAAATTTAAAAATTATAACGCTATCTTTATTTTTATCAATAATTTTTAAAATACTTTTCTCTAATTTTTTTAATTCTGAATATTCCAATTCCCCTTCAAATACAGAAAATTGTATATGTCTTAAATATTTAGTACATAATTTTCTTACTTTATTTAAATTAGAAGGTTTAGAAGAAATATCATAAAATAATATTATTTTCATGTAATATCCTTAAAATTAATTGCATTATATTCTTCTATATTATAAATTGATTTTATTAACTTATAACACTCTAATTTTATTAAATATTGATATGATATATTTCTTTTTAATTTTTTATTATATATAGTTTCATTCATATAATCATAAAAAAGTTTATTAATTTTTCTTAAACCTGTCTCATTTAAAAATATTTCATCTTTAAAATCACTTTTTGTTATTTTTTTGTTATTTATATTATTTATAATAAAATAGTATGTAAAAAATGGTTTAAATATTTCAGAAATATCTAATGCAAGACTAAATCTTGATTCTTCTGTCAATTCATGTATGAAACCTATTCTATTATCTAATTTTGTTTTTTTTATTTCATTATTAACTACAAAATATAATTTAGTATTAATAAAAGATATTAATGCGTTGATTTTATTTTCAGGTGGTCTTTTACTTCTATTTGTAAATATAAAATCTTCTTTTTTAATAATTAGTTCTAATGAAGAATAAAAAATATTCCACATATTTGCTTCATAACTTAAATAATTATTAATTTTAATATTATTAAAATTAATTTTCCTAATCTCATTAATTTTTTTAGTTATCTTTTTACCTATATCTACTCTTTTTTGATATTTTTTCAATAATTCAATTAAGTTTAATTGGATTCCAAAATATATTTTTTTAATATATTGTATTCTTTGTGTTTGATATACTTCTATTTGTTTTACTAAGATTTTCTCTGAACCTTTATTATTATACATATTTATTTCTGCATAATTTTTATCACTCCAATGATCATAAAAATTAATACCAATGTTATATTTATATAACAATTTCAACATTTCTGAATCAAATGTAATGTTACTATAAATATCAATTTGAGTAATCTTTTTGATTGGTATTTTTGTTTTAATTTTATTTTCATCCAAAAATACTATACTATTATCTGCTCTATATAATTTACCTTGTTTTGTTATTGATAATATATTTCCCATTTAATTCCTAAATATTACAAAAATCATTTTGACCACAATTAATACATTTATTTGAATTTATTAATTTGTGATTAAAATCATTTATTTCTTGGATTTTATTTATTATATCTAATAGTTTTTTTTCAGTTTTTTTATTTAATTTATATTTAATCTCTATTTTATTTTCAATATATTTAACTACACCTATATAATTTTTCATTATTTTTTTTGTTAAAAATAAATAATACAATATTTGATACTTATTCCCTTTTGGATTTGAATATCTTTTCTTAAACTCATAAATCACTTTTAACTTTTTATTTATTTCATCTACTTCAAAACCTTCAAACTTAACTTTTTTTAAGTCTTCATCATACATATTTCCTATATCTATATTTGAATGTTTTGGAACATTGATTTTATTTTTTTCAATAAAAACCTTATTTTCGCAATAAAAATAACTTTGTATTAAATAAGGATTTATAAATCTCATAAGTTATATAAATCTCCTATATCTTCATAATCTTCTTCAACCTCTTTATTAAATTGAATACCCAACTTAATATCATAATAAAAATTATCTTCATTCAATACTTTATAAATATCTTTATAACTATCTTTTATTGAAATATCTATTTCTTCTAGGTTTTTATAACTATCTTTATAAAAATTAGATTTATTGTTAATAAAACCTTTTATTATAAAATATGATTGATATTCCTTTATATGAGCATTCTTATAAAACCATTCTTTTGATTTAACAAATAAATCCTTAGAGTTTTCAATTTTATTTTCATCTATAAATTTAATAAACTCTGGTTTCATATAATTTTTAAGTTCTTTAAAATTTTCATTATTTTCATCAAACTTTATATCTATGATAAATTTATGTTGTTCTTGTTCTTTTATTAATTTAATTTGATTTAATTCTTGATGTTTTATTCCATTTAATTGACTAATATAAGTATCTTCTTGATTATTAAATATTTCTTCATAATATTTATCTATTTTACCCAAATATTCTTTTGTAATTCCAAGATCAGTAGAAGTTGACTTTAAAATAGTTGTTCTTTTTTGATCTTCAAAATATATACTATCATCTTCAATTACATACACTTCTGAATTATCAAATGTTTGGTTTCTATTGATTCTACCTCCAAATTGTTCTATTTCATCAAAAGGTGAAATAAATTTAATTCCATAATGTAAACTAACATCTACACCTGTCTCAATTTTCTTTGTTGCAAAAACTATTACCTTTTTACCTTCTTTGATTTTTTGTATTGTTAAATCATTTTGTGGTTTAATTATATTATTATTATAAAATAATATTTCATAACCATCCTCTACCATTTGTTCAAGTTCTTTTTCAATTTCTTTATAATACTTTAGTAACTTATTAATACTATTATGTACTATCAAAATACTTTGAGGTTCTTTTTTCATTATTTCCTGAAAAGCATTTTTTTCATTTTTAAAACAATTAGTATTGTATTTAAACCTATCTAAATAAGCACTATTATTGATTTGATTCTGTTTATCTACTTCAATTAAATATTCTATTTCATCTTTTAGTATGTTTTCTTTTGTAAATAATGGAATAGGAATAGTTGCTGACATAATTACTATTGTACAATTTAAATAATCATTAAGATATTTTAAATATTGATATATTAAATTAAATAATTTATCATTAATTAATTGTATTTCATCTATAACTATTAATGAATCTTTTAAGTATATCAATGGTGCAATATCTTTTTTTTCTTTGTTTATTAGTTTTTGAAAAAAATTAACTGCTGATGAAAACACAAATGTATTATTAAAGTTTTCATATAAGTAACTATCTACATAATTTGTTGTATTATCATTATTTTGTATCATATTTATTTTGTTTTTTGATCTTTCTTCTGCATTAATTATACTAATATTATGCTCTTTAAAGTCTGTTGAATTTAATAAAACCTCTTTTGTTTGGTCAATCAATACATTTAATGGTGAAATATAAACTATTTTACTTATATTTTTTCTTTTTACAATTTCATTAGAAAGTAATAAAAAAAGATTTGTTTTTCCTATTCCTACTTTACCTTTTAAAAAGTTAATTTTATTCAATGACACATTTTTCTTCTTTTCTTCATTACTTAAATTATCAACTATTTCTTGTGCATAATAATTCCTTAAACCATTTAGAGACTTAACATCTTTATCAAAATCCAACAAATTATTGTTTTTAATATTATCATAAGTTATTTTATTATAATTTTGTTTTTCTTCAACACTTGGTAATATTTTTACTAGTTCTTCTCCATAATTTTTTAAATAATTTTCTAAATACTCTTTTAACCCCACAATATTAGTATTATTTTCCATAAAATATTTGGTTGCAATTACATCGGCATTTATCAATATACTATGTAATAATTCAAGTAAAAAACTATTTTCTTTAAAAATAACTTTTAATTCTTTTGTTTTGAAAAAATTATCAATAATTATATCTTTAATCAATCCATTATGATGATTTTCTATAAATATTTTTCCAAATTTTATCAAATCATTATTTAAATTTCTTTTTTTCCTATCACCCATTGGGTTAGAATGATTTTTTTTAATAAAATACTCTAAGATATTAAATCTTGAATGATCAGAACTACTATCTATCATTACCTCTTTCAATTTTTCACCTTCAAGTTTTTGAAAAGTTTTTTCTTGAAAATCTTTCCATTCAAATGTATGACACATTTTATTTTGTTGGAAATGAGTATTTAATTTACCTAAATCATGAATTAAAATAGATAACTTAAAAACTTTATATATATCTTTAATTAAGTGTTCATCAATTTCATTATTTTGTATATTTTTTGTTAGAAGATTTTTAATAATAGGTTCTAATTGAAATCTTTTAACTATATATTTGAAACTTTTATAAGTTCTTTTTAAATGAATATATAATGTTTCTTTTATTTCTTCTTCTTTTGAATGTTTTTTTCTATGTGCATAGCATTGCTTTGATTTTTGAATTATTTCATTAATATCCATTAAAACTCTTTTTTTTAAATATTTAAAATATATATATTTTTTCTTTATTCTCTAATTCTAAATAAGAAGTATTTTCAAAAGTTTCTTTTTCTATATATTGATAACAAGAAAACTCTTTTATATCTTCATAAATACCATTTTGAGTATTTGAACTAACTGGCAATATAAAATTACTTCCTACTATTTTACCTTCATAATCTTCTGTATCCATACCTTCTTCTTCTAAATCTATTAAATCTTCACTATTGAATAATGTTTCAATATAAACAAATTCCTCTTCAACACTTGTTTTATTATCTACTATTTCTATTTCTTCAACATTATTAATAGTGGCTAAAAATGAAGTTCTACCTAAATAAGGTTGGTAATGGAAATCTCTATTTTTTAGTCTTTTTAATATTTCTTCATATAAATTATTCTCTTCAATACTTAAATATATATCATATTTTTGATTTGATAATACAATATCTTTATTTTGTATTGTTTTTTGTCTATCAGAAGTTATACCTAATAAAGTGCTATCATTTGTTATTATTTCAACACTTTCATTATTTAGAGAATAAGTTTTAATACCTACTTTTACTTCTTCCAATTTATCTAGGTATTCTATCTTAGTATCTTTTTTATAATCCAAAAAACCTTTATAACCCATAATAGCACCTAATATACCAAGTAATGCAGGTTTATGTATCATAGGGTAAGAGAAATTACCTCTTAAACCTAAATTATCTTTAAAAAATGCAAAATCACTTTTAATTTGAAATTTAATGACTTTTTTCATATTATTTCCTAATATAAACTTTTGATTTCTAATTTTATTTTATTGTTTTCCAATTGAGTTTTAAGATTTTTGTACTTTTGGTTATCAGATATATATAATTCAACCCTATCAATTTGTACTTTGCTTTCAATAATTGCATTAACTGAATTGATAAAATCTATTTCTCCATTAGTTACTTCAACTTTTTTAAATAAATCCATGTTTATTGAAGTATTGTTATCTTTCATGTAAACAATTAAGTTATATAGATTGTTTGCACCACTTTTAATTGCTGAGTTTAGACAAGTAACATCATCTTTAATAGTTTCTATAAAATCATTAGTAATATCTGTCCATTCTTTCATTGAAACTTCTTCTTTATCTTCTATTCCATATGTTTCTTTTAAACTTAAATATGTATTAGGTTCTGCTACCATACACCAATTCATATATCCTTCTTCAATAATAATCTTTTTACCTATTGTAGTATTATCATCTTTATCCCCAGAAGGTTTATATGAAGTTATATCTAATACTTGTTCAATTGTATATTTAGTATTTATGTCATTTGCCATATTAATTTGAATTGAACCTTTTGCTTTCTCATTTATATCTTTTGTTGCTATAACATATCCAAATGGTATTGTATCTTTAAAATCTTTAATTTTATCATAAAAATCTTTTGATGTTATTTTCTTTTTAATGTCATGTTCATTTAAAATATTTACTAATGATTTTGCTTTTCCTTCTGGTAATTCATGTTTTCTTATTAAAACTTTATTTCCACTTAACAACCAATTTTGTCTTATACTATATTTTCTTGAAACATCTGTTGCAAAGATTTTACCATCTTCAGTTCTTCTTGCTTGATTGTTAAAATCTGTATTAAATTGACCTTTTTCTATTTTAATTCCACTATTTATAAATATTTTTTTATTCATTTGTTTTTCCTTTTATTTTGTTAATTTTATAATTTTTGAATTTAATGCACCTGATAATATATTTATCTTTGCCTCTTCTAAAAATGTTTTTGTTTCAAATTCCTCTAATAAATATGAAAATACCATTTTAAATTTAATTTGTTTATTTGATATTTCATAACCATATTGATTAAACAAATCTAACAATCTTTTTTGTAATTGGTTCTTTGTATTTAAATGTGTTAGATAATCCAATGTTGGTTCACTTTCTTTACTTTTTGTTTTCAAATATCCCATTACTCTTCCAAATAATATCCAATACTCTGAATCTGTTAATTCCAGTATTTCTAACTCACTATCATGATTTTCAAAAATCTTAATTTTTTCATTAATATTTTCATGTAAGTCTTTCATTTTTACTCCTTTTAATTTACATATTATTGAATCTTTTGTTGTTTCTTTATCTTTATCATACAATGAAAAAATATTGTATAAATGAAAATAACCTTTGCCCTTTTTAAAATCCACAGAATGCAAGTGTTTTAAAAATAAAATTATATAATTAATAATATTTTCACTTTTCATATGTTTATCATAAAACCAAAAATCCATTAATATCTTTTTGGTATCTTTTATAATTTTTTCTTTTTCTTGTTCATATTTATTTTTTGAATACTTATCTTTATAAAACACATCTGCAAAATTACTTGACCATTTATTTGTATCCTCTTTTTTAAATTGAGGAAAATCTAAAAAATTATTTAATGTATGAAAGTTTTCCTTTGGATTTTTTGCTGTTTTTTCAATCATAAATAATTTTTCAATTCTTTTAATATTTTTTAATGAATTGATTGAGTCAATACCTGACTTTACTACAAATATAGTGTTATAGTTTAATTTAGAATTATATGATAAATCTGAAATATTCTCTATCTTTTCAATATATTGATTAAAATTATTTTGTCTCATCTTGAAATAATTGATTTTATTACTTTCAAAAAAATCATATGTTTTTTCTATATCATTATGACATTTTGTACATAAATAATTTGATTTAGGTTCATATTTATTGTTATTTTTACTACCATCTAAATTAAATATATGTGTTGTTGTTTCACTTAATTCTGTAAAATATGGTGACTGTATTAAATTATTTTTTGTATTACAAACCCTACAAGTACCATTTGAAATATCTTTTAAAGGTGGAAATAATTTAGGAGTATTTATATAACTTTCAAATAGTTTTTCTTTTATTATTTTAATATTAAATTGTTTATAATTTGATAGATTTAAATTATAAATTATTATTGTTGGTTTTTTATCGTCTACTAATAATTTAATTTCATTATTAATAGTAGAAGTATCAAACTTACCTACCCTTTGTACTTCATCTTCCTCTAATAATTTTGATTGTTTATTATTTCTATTTTCTATTTCAGTAATATATTTTTGATTTTTAAACAATTCAAAATATTTTTCTATTCTAAATAAAATAGTTTGACTTAAGTCTTTTTTTCCTTTAGGAATATCAGAAGCCATATATATACAAGGTGTAGATACACAATTACTTCCACCTCCTGCTCCGTCTATACTTGCATTTCCAACATTAGAAGTCCCATCATACTTTAAGTTCATTCCATTAGAATGTTGTCCCTTTGTCTTCATAATATTATTTTTTGAAAACATTTCAAAGTATATTTCATTTTTATAAAGCATACCTTTATTATTGATTTCATTATTTATTTCTTTATAAATACTATCAAAAAAAGAGATATTTGAGAGCTTATTTTCAAAACTTTTTACTATTGAATCCTCATTTTCTATATTTTCATTTAACAATTGTATATTTAATTTTAAATCTTCATCTAATTCAACAAAAACCAAATTACAATCAAAATTTTTCATTGTTTCTTTTTGTAATTGTGTTGTTTCAAATAATTTTTCAAAATCTATTTTAGTAAATAATTCTATCATTACATTTCCTTATATTCTACAAATCCACAACCATATGAATTTTTTGTACCTATTGAAAAATTATTTACCATTTCTCTTCCTATATATCTTGACCATTTATCATCTTTTAAAATAACATACACATCATATGTGTTTATGTGGTTATCCTTTAATTTGATTGCTTTTTTTGGTGATAGAATTAGTTTATCTATAAACTGATAGTAATTTTTTTTATGTTTTGTTATTGATAAAGATTTAATATTTTTTTTGATTTCTTCATCTAAATAACCAAATACTTGATATTCTATTAATTCTTTTAAAAATGGAATACCATATTTTTCTAGATAATCAATTCTATCAAGTTTTTCTTCTTTTATTCCCCAATTATATAGTTGAATTGATTGAATTTCATAATTTAAATCCTTAATAAATAAACCATTTTTTATTTCAGGATCAATCAATGTATATTCTAACTTATTATTTTTACATAATTCTATTAGATTTTCAAAATCTTCTTTTTTCATGATTTTTACTTGTAAAATATACTCTTTATTTTTTAAATATTTTCTTCTATCTTCTATTTTAAATGAATATTTTTCTTTTCTTTTACCATTATATAATGATTTTGATAAAAATCTATGAATAACATTGTTTTTTTCTTTAAAATCAAAATCCTCATTAGGTTTATATTTTATTTTTAAAATCAAAAAAAACTCCTTTTTTTTATGATTATATCATGATTTTATTTAATTTACTATATAAAAAATTGTTTTTATCTATTTAAAATAGAATTGATATAGTTTGACATAACATCTATATTGATTAAAAACCCTTATGATAATTAAAAGTCATATAATGAAAATGGTTTTAATATAACATTTATATTGATTAAAAACATTATTGACCAAAATGCTGGAATTGTTATCACGTTTTAATATAACATCTATATTGATTAAAAACTTATGTAAAGTTCACTTTTATTTATTCATTTATGTTTTAATATAACATTTATATTGATTAAAAACAGATTTTATTGATACAACAAGAAAAACTTTTGGGTTTTAATATAACAACTATATTGATTAAAAACAAAGGGTGGTAAAACAGTTAAAGGTTGAGTTGCGTTTTAATATAACATCTATATTGATTAAAACCCTAATTTTTGGGGGTTAGTTTCCAAATAAGTTTCATTTCAATATAACAACTATATTGATTAAAAACCAAGTAACAACAATACCTTCTAAAACTTTAAACTCCTACAAACACCATTATAACTAATTTTTCATATTAAAATTACAAATTTATAATATTTAATATGAAAATACATGAAACAAAATATTGATTTTAAGGTAAATTGATATAGTTAATTATGAACTATATCTATACCATTTTTTCTACATATTTTTAATATACAATCTTCTCTATAATTTGTTACATCTATAAACTTATCTTTTTTAATATATTCATAATTCATTTGTAAATGTTCCTTATTCCAATCGTGTTGATCTAAATATACATATTCTTCTTTTTTTCCATTTTTATATCTATGTGTTTCACCCCAACCATGTAAATCAACTTGCTTAATATTTTTTAGCCAATTATTTATTTTTAATTCTTTTACTCTTTTTATTAACTTTATCTCTTCTTCTTTTTTCTTTATATTAAAATAAGAAAAAATCAATTGATTTCTTTTTCCTTTTACAACCTTTTGTTTTTCTTTATTTATTGTTAAAGACTTATCTTCTTTTATATTATTTATTAAAAATAAATTTTTGATAAACCTTTCCAATCTTTTTACTTTTAACTTATATTTACTATTATTTGAAAAAAGACTAATTGATAATGAAAGTTCATATTTATTTGTATCAAAAGGTTTTATATTGATTTTTCTTCCATTAATAGCAGGTAATTTACTTGCCTCATTAAATCCACATAAATCAAAAATATTAGAGATTTTTTCTGAATTAACTTTAGTTTTTAAAATTATTTTAATTATACCTTTATTAAAATTTGTAATTTTAAAGCTTTCTATATTTAATTCTTTTACTCTTTTTATTAAATCTTCTTTTGACATAAATTTTGTTTCTTTTGTTTCTTCTTTTTTTTGTTTTTTCTCTTTTGAAACAACCTTTTTTGTAGATAAGTCTTTTATTTCAATATTTTCTTTTTCACCTATATGGAAGTGTGCTTCTTGAAAATGAGAGATTTGGTTTAAAACCATTTCATAACAATCAATTTTAAACCACTCTGTATAACCTTCTTTTTCCTCTTTTTGATTATCTTTTAAATAATTAAAATTTTTATATATATTATGTAAATTTTTTTCTATTTCTAATACTTGGTTTTCTTTTACTTCAAATTTTACTGATTCACTTATATTTATTTCAAATAAACCTTTTTTATTTAAAGTTTTTATTCTTGTATTTAAATCTTTTGTCTTCCCTATTTTAAAATAATTTCCACATATTGATTTAAATAGGTATAAATATTCTTTTTCCATAATATTCCTTTTTATTTTATATTATCTTTCTTAAACTTAAATTAAGTTTAAATATTGTTTTGAGTTGTTATGAAGTATTTAATATAACATCTATATTGATTAAAAACTCATTTTGATATTTTCCAGTTCCTTCATAAGGGTTTTAATATAACTACTATATTGATTAAAAACATGTAATAGAGAAAAGAAGTTACATAAGTTTGTGTTTTAATATAACATCTATATTGATTAAAAACTTAGTCTATTAAATGACAATGGTTGTTTTGTTCTGTTTTAATATAACATCTATATTGATTAAAAACTGGTTTCTCAAATAGCAACAACTCAAGAATGGAGGTTTTAATATAACATCTATATTGATTAAAAACGATAACAAAGGAAAAGGAAGACCAAAAAGTAAGTTTTAATATAACATCTATATTGATTAAAAACACTATTTACTTTTTCCCTATGGTCTGCAAGAACGTTTTAATATAACATCTATATTGATTAAAAACCAAGTAAACACAAGTCTTTTTCAAACTATAATCTTTTACAAATACCATTATATCTAATTTTTCATATTAAAATCATAAAATCAACTTATTTTTATTTTTTCTTTTTAAATCAATAAATCTTCAATATTTAATATAAAAAAGAGATAAATCAAAGTGGAAATATAGGGTTTTTTGGTTGAGACATTCTTATATCTTGTTCTATTTCTCTTTTATAATATATTGGATTTTCTTTCTTAACATTTTCTTTTACTTCTTCAAAATCTGTATATCCACCTTTATTATTCATATCATATCTTGATATTAATTTTAAGTTTGTTTCAAAATAATAATCATCAAATTCTTTTTGTGTAAAACCAAAATTTTTTGCATTACCTAAATTACTTAATATTTCTTCTTCTAATGGTTTTAATCTTTCATCTTTATAATCTTTATTTTTAATATTTTGATATTCATTTAGTTTTTTAATTATTTCTTCTGTTGGTAATATTATCTTATCTATTTGTGGATATTCATTTATCATTAACATATTAATTGTGCTATATGCCCCTAATGCTTCTCTTCCATAACCTTTTATTTTTGAGAAAAATACTGGCATTATATTACCTTCATATTTTATAATAAATCCCATTTCTGTTGTCATTTTATCATAAACTTCTTTTCTTAAATATTGTTTATGGAAGGTTTCAAAATATTTAAATCTATTTTTCAATTTTGTTGATAATATTAATTCGCTTAATATTCCTTTTAATATATAAACTTCATCTTCATTATAGTTTTTTAGGTTTTCTTTTATTTGGATTTCTGATTTTTCTTTATTTTCTTCCAATATTTCAAGATATTTATCTATTTTTTCGTCTGTTATATCTTTGAATTTTATTTGACTTTTTTTCTCTCTAAGTTTTTCTTTGTATTTTTTTAAAACAATTATATATTCTTCTATTCTTTTCTTCATAAAATAGACCTTTCATATCTTTATTTCTATATATTATAACCTTTTAAAATTAAAATGATTTTATGAAATATCTTCTATCAACTAAATAATCAAGTCTATTTTCACCATTTTCACATAAGTGATAAAAATCATCAATATGAATACTTTTTTTATTTAATTTTGTTTTTTGTATATGTTGGAGAAGGTAAATTAAATTCTTCTTTAATGGATATTACAAAAGAGAGTTTAGAAGCAAAAGGATATGAAGTTAAAACTACTTATATTGAAAGTGGTTATGATGTTAATGAAGAAAATGA
>Ga0102948_1000423_pt1 | contig 16435 bp, 10 predicted proteins | sample SalPonA_A_H2O_MG_FD_78211 | JGI IMG/M metagenome (GOLD analysis project Ga0102948, IMG submission 78211) | Water microbial communities from South San Francisco under conditions of wetland restoration - Salt Pond MetaG R2A_A_H2O_MG | ecosystem: Environmental > Aquatic > Non-marine Saline and... | reverse complement strand
TACCTTGTATTTCACCTCGGTCACGAGGGCCTTCACTTCTTTCTCGGTGTGGCGGAGGATGTATTTACCCCGGCCGGCCAGTTTCTTATCAGCCGAGAACCAGCAGATCATGGCTTCGATATCCTGACTTGGCTTCGGCGGGCTGTTCGGCTTGACCAGCATATCGCCACGGGAGATGTCGATCTCGTCGTTCAGGGTGATGGCCACGGACATTGGGGCGAAGGCTTCGTCCAACTCCCCGTCCATCGTGTGGATTGCCTTAATCGTGGTATCGAAGCCGGAGGGCAGCACCTTAACCGCGTCGCCGGGCTTGAAAACGCCACCGGCGATCCGGCCAGCGAAGCCGCGAAAGTCGTGCCACTTATCGGAGTGCGGGCGGATGACCCACTGCACGGGAAAACGGGCATCGATGTGGTTCTCGTCGGCGCCGATGTAAACCGTTTCGAGATGATACAGCAACGTCGGTCCCTGATACCACGGCATGTTTTGGGATTTATCCACGATGTTGTCGCCCAACAGCGCGGATGCGGGGATGAAGGTGATCTCGACGATATTATCGAGCCGCGAGGCGAATTTCTTGAAATCGCTTACGATCGCATTGTAGGTCCCCTCATCCCAATTCACGAGGTCCATCTTATTGATGCAAACCACGATGTGCTGGATACGCAGCAGATTGGCGATAAAGGCGTGGCGGCAGGTCTGCTCAATGACGCCCTTTCGGGCATCGACGAGGAGGATGGCCAGGTTGGCGGTGGAGGCCCCCGTTACCATGTTGCGGGTGTATTGAATATGGCCAGGGGTGTCGGCGATGATGAACTTCCGCTTCGGCGTGGCAAAGTAGCGGTAAGCCACATCGATCGTGATGCCCTGCTCGCGCTCGGAGCGGAGCCCGTCCGTGAGCAGCGCGAGGTTGACATGCTCGTCGCCCCGCTGCTTGGAGCTTTTCTCGACCGCTTCGAGCTGGTCTTCAAAGATCGCCTTGGAATCGAAAAGGAGCCGGCCGATCAGAGTGCTTTTGCCATCGTCGACTGATCCGGCGGTCGTAAACCGCAAAAGATCCATATCGAGATAGCCGGCAGATGTGTTTTCTTCGCTCATAAAAAATGAAGGTGAGGAGTAGGATTTAAAGTGGATGAACTAAAAGCTGAATGATTGTGAACCGGTGAACTGCAAAAGGCTTAGAAATAGCCCTGCTTCTTGCGGTCTTCCATCGCGGTTTCGGAGCGCTTGTCATCAGCGCGGGTGCCGCGCTCGGTTTGGCGGGCGGCCGCCACTTCTGCGATAATATCGTCGAGGTTGTCCGCGGCGGAGAGTGCCGCTCCCGTGCAGGTGGCGTCGCCGATCGTGCGGAAGCGCACCGTCTTTGTCTCGACGGTCTTCGCTTCCTCCGGCGTCATCTCGATAAAATCGCAGACGCCCATAATGACCCCGTTGCGCACGAAGCACTCGCGCTGGTGGGAGAAGTAGAGGCTCGGCAGCTCGATCGCCTCGAGCTTGATGTATTGCCAGATGTCCATCTCGGTCCAGTTGGAGAGCGGAAAGACGCGGAAGTGCTCGCCGTGTAGCTTCCGGCCGTTGAAGATATTCCAAAGCTCGGGCCGCTGGTTCTTTGGGTCCCACTGGCCGAAGGCATCGCGGTGCGAGAAGAAGCGCTCTTTGGCCCGCGCCTTTTCCTCGTCGCGCCGTCCGCCGCCGAGGGCGGCATCATACTGCCCCTCCTCGAGTCCTTCAAGCAAGGCGACAGTCTGCAGACCATTACGGCTGGCATAAGGGCCTGTCTCCTCGATCACCTTACCCTCGTCGATCGCCTTTTGCACCGAGGCCACCACGAGCTCCGCCCCGAGCTCCGCGATGAAACGGTCGCGATACTCCATCGTCTCGGGAAAGTTGTGGCCCGTATCGACGTGCATCATGGGAAAAGGCAACTTCGAGGGCCAGAAGGCCTTCTTGGCGAGGTGCGCCATCACGATGGAGTCCTTACCGCCCGAAAAAAGGAGGACCGGTTTCTCAAACTGCGCAGCTGTTTCGCGGAGGATGTAGATCGCTTCGGACTCGAGCTGCTTGAGGTGGGTGATTGTGTAGTCTGTAGCCATACGAATAAGAGAGAAAATTGGATTTTTAGAAAGTTGAAAATGGGCCCCGAATCACGCACCGGAAATCCGGACAAGGGGGAGAACGCGTTCGAGCAACTGCTTCAGAGAAGCGTCTTCCGTCTGCCCGTCCGTCGATATGGTCCAGTCCGGGTCGCCGGGGTCGGGCGTTTCAAAGGCGGAGTCTTTCCCCGTAAAGTCTTTTACCCCACCGGCAGCCGCCTTCGCATACAGACCTTTCACATCGCGGGCCGCACAGGTTTCGAAGGATGCGTCGATATAAACCGGCGTGCAATCCCCCGCTCCGACGATTTCGCGGGCTCGGGTCCGCAGCTCGCGCTTCGGGGTGATGAAGGAAGTGATGACGACGATACCGGCATCGAGAAAGAGGCGGGCTACCTCGGCGATACGGCGGATGTTTTCGAGCCGGTCGGCATCCGAGAAACCCAGATCCGCATTCAGGCGGCTGCGAATGTTATCGCCATCAAGGATTTTGGTCATGTAGCCGAGCTCGGTCAGCTCGCGTTCCAAACCGTTGGCTAGGGTGCTCTTACCCGATCCAGACAGTCCGTAGAACCAGAAAACGTGGCCCCGCTGCTGCAGCTGCGCCTCTTTGGCGTCGCGACCGAGCATGCGGTGAAACTCGGTATGAATGTTTTCCGGAGTGGGCATAGAAAGAAGCTGGCCATCAAAGCGATGACGGCTGACTTGTAAACGGGTTTGTTTAACTTAGGTTTATGAGTCAAGAACCTATTTTAAACAAATCGCCGCCTTTTTCTTTTGCCTTTACTGCCGCGGTGCACCCGGGTTTTTAAAGGAGGCGACCGGACGAAAGCTCTTCAGCACCCGCATATAATTTGCCCGCTCCAGCGCCTCCGGATCGGGACAATGCAGGAAGTTCAGGCAGCCGCGAAGCTCCTCGAGTGAGGCGTATTCTTTTTCCTCCATCCAGTGCACCAGCTCGTCGAGTGTCTGCTGAATCTTGGGTGATCCGTTATGGAGAAGTCCGGAGACCATTTGTGCGGTCTGCGCGCCAACCATAAGCGATTTGACGAGGTCGTGGCCGTTGTGAACGCCTCCGCTGACCGAGAGATCTGTCTCTATCCGCCCGCTGAGCAGGGCGATCCAGCGCAGGCGCAGGCGTAATTCTGTAGAGTGTGACAGATCGAGGGTAGCCTTGATCTCGATTTCATCGGTATCGATATCGGGCTGGTAAAACCGGTTGAACAGAACCAGTCCGTCTGCACCGGCCCCACAGAGCCGTTTGGCAAAATGAGGCAGCGCGGTAAAGAAGGGCGAGAGCTTAACCGCCAGAGGGATAGTGATCCGCTTCTTGACTGCCTCTACGATCCGCACGCAACGATCTTCGATTTCCGCAGCGGACATTTCGATATCCGTCGCCAGAAAATAGAGGTTGAGTTCCAGCGCATCGGCACCCGCCTCCTCGATCAGCCGGGCATAATTGACCCACTCCCCGTCGTGGGTTCCGTTTAATGAACCGATCAGAGGAATGGATATGGCTGCTTTGACCAGCGCGACCTGCTCCAGATAGGCTTCCAGACCACGCTCAAGCAGATCAACCTCCGGGAAATAAGAAGCCGCCTCGGAAAACGAATTTTCATAGGCTCCGATATGGGCCTCCGAGCCGACGAGATTCTGCGTGATCTGCTCCTCGAAGAGTGAATACATGGTGATCGCGGCGATCCCCCCATCCTCGAGACCACGCACCTTATCGAGATCGTCCGGCAAGGGGGAGGCCCCTGCGATGAGGGGGTTCTTGAGCTCAAGTCCGAGATATTTCGTAGATAAGTCCATTGTCAGCAGTGTTGTTAATTGGAGGCTTCCCCGTCTTTCACATAAGGCGCGGCGAGGCGTTCATAGAGTGCGAAGCGCTCATCGACAAACTGCTGGGCCAACTGACCGAGCTCTTTCGCGCGTGCGGCATCCTTCATCTTGAGCATCCGGAAGCGGGCCTCGTTGTCCGTGTAAGTGTAGAGCGGCTCCTTCGGTTTACGCGAATCGAGGCGGAGCGGATTCTCCCCTTCCGCATGCCGTGCCGGATCATAGCGGTAAAGCGGCCAGGTGCCGGTGCTCACTGCCAGTCTCTGCTGCTCCATGCCTGCGGCGAGATTGTAGCCGTGCGCGATGCAGTGACTGTAAGCAATGATCAGCGAGGGGCCGGGGTGGCGCATCGCCTCGTAAAAAGCATTGACCGTCTGGGTGTCCTTAGCGCCCATCGCGACCCGCGCGACGTAGACATTACCGTAGTTCATCGCGATCAGGCCAAGGTCCTTCTTGCCCACTGGTTTTCCGGAGGCGGCGAACTTGGCGATCGCCCCAATCGGTGTCGACTTGCTGGCCTGCCCGCCGGTGTTGGAGTAGACCTCCGTATCGAGAACGAGGATGTTTACATTGCGGCCCGAGGCGAGAACATGGTCGACCCCACCGAAGCCGATATCGTAGGCCCAACCGTCGCCACCGATGATCCAGACGGATTTATCGACGAGGTAGTCGGCCACATCAAGCAGGCGCTTGGCAGGGGGTGAGCCGATCTTTTCGAGCGCCGGCTTGAGCCGGGCGACCCGTTCGCGCTGAGCGGCGATGCCGGCCTCGTCGGTCTGATCCGCATTCAAAAGTGCCTCCACAAGCGCATCGTCCAACTCCGCGCGCAACCCGGCTAGCATACGCTTGGCAATCGCGTTTTGCTGGTCGACGGCAACGCGCATACCGAGCCCGAACTCGGCGTTGTCCTCGAAAAGCGAATTTGCCCAGGCGGGGCCCCGCCCATCGCTGTTACAGGTGTAGGGCGTCGTCGGCAGGTTGCCCCCGTAGATCGAGGAGCAGCCGGTCGCGTTGGCCATGAAGAGGCGATCACCGCAGATCTGTGTGAGCATTTTCAGATAAGGCGTCTCACCGCAGCCGGCGCAGGCTCCCGAATACTCGAAGAGCGGTTCCTTGAACTGGGTGAATTTAACGTCGTCTTTCAAAGTCGCGCGGTCCGGCTGCGGCAGCTGCAGAAAGAAGTCATAGTTCGCCCGTTCCGCGTCGAGGATCGGGGCCTGCATCCGCATGTTGATGGCCTTCTCCCGCGGGTTGGACTTATTCTTGGCGGGGCAGACCGCTACGCAAAGCGAGCAGCCCGTGCAGTCCTCCGGTGCGACCTGGATGGTAAATCTCTTGTCCGGATAATCTTTAACCCGGAAGTCGACCGAGCGGAAGCAGTCCGGCGCACCGTCAAGCGATTCCGGCGAGTAGAAGTTTGAGCGGATGGCAGCGTGCGGACAGGCCTGCACACACTTGTTGCACTGGATGCAGACGCTCGGGTCCCAAATCGGAATCTCCTGCGCGATGTTGCGCTTCTCCCACTTGCTGGTGCCGACATCCCAGACACCATCCGGACGGAAGGCACTGACGGGGAGATGGTCACCCTTGTTTTGCAGCATAACCGCAGTCACGCGCTGCACATAATCGGGCGCCTGCGCCGATACGACCGGCGGCATGCTGAATCCGGCAGAAACCGTGGCGGGCACGACCACCTCTTTCAACGCGGCCAGGGTCTGATCGACGGCCTCAAAGTTTTTCTGCACGATTTCAGGGCCCTTCTTCCCGTAGGTCTTCTCGATCGCTTCTTTGATCTTTGCAATCGCTTCATCCTTGGGCAGCACCCCGGAGATGGCGAAGAAGCAGGTCTGCATGATCGTATTGATCCGACCACCCATGCCCGCCTCGCGCGCTACCGTATAGGCATCAATAATAAAAAAGCGCAGCTTCTTCTCGATCAGTGTGCTTTGCACCTCTTTCGGCAGCTGGCTCCAGACCCGCTCAGGCGAATAGATCGAATTGAGTAAAAAGACCCCACCCTCGGCCGCATACTCGAGCACGTCATACTGCTCGAGAAACTGTGCCTGGTGGCAGGCCACGAAGCTCGCGTTCTTGATCAAATAAGGCGCACGGATGGGATCCGGACCGAATCGCAGATGAGAGATGGTGACCGCACCCGATTTTTTCGAATCGTAAACGAAGTAGCCCTGCGCAAAATTCGTGGTTTCTTCCCCGATGATCTTCACACTGTTTTTGTTGGCACCTACCGTGCCGTCCGAGCCGAGCCCGTAAAAGACCGCGCGGATCACGCTCTTTACTTCGATATCAAAGTGCTCGTCAACCGGGAGCGAGAGACCGGTCACATCGTCGGTAATGCCGACCGTAAAACGCCGCTTCGGCTTGGGCTCAAGCAGGGCATCGTAGATCGCCTTCGCCATGGCCGGCGTAAAATCTTTCGACCCGAGACCGTAGCGCCCGCCGATTACGGTCGGGCAAAAAGAATCCGGCAACAGTCCGGTCTGGCGGGCCTCCTCGATCGAGGTAACGATGTCGAGAAAAAGCGGTTCGCCCAGAGCGCCGGGCTCCTTGCAGCGGTCAAGCACCGCGATTTTTCGAACCGTCTTTGGCAGTGCGGCCACCAGACGCTTCAAATCAATTGGTCGGAAAAGCCGGATCTTAAGGACACCGGTCTTGCGCCCCTGAGCATTTAAATAGGCCGCCGTCTCCGCAACCGTTTCCGCCCCGGAGCCCATTATGACCACGAGTTGCTCCGCATCCTCGGAACCCTCGTATTCATAAAGTGAATACCTACGGCCGGTCAATTCCCCGAATTTCGCCATAGCCGCCTCAACCACATCGGCCAAACCATCGTAGAACGGATTGGCCGCCTCGCGGGCCTGAAAGAAGACATCCGGATTCTGCGCCGTGCCCCGAATCGTGGGCCGGTCCGGCGTCAGACTGTTGGCACGCACCCGCGCAATGTCCCCCGGCTCGATCATCGCCTCAATCAGCTCGTCCGGTAGCGTCTCGATCTTGTTGATCTCATGCGAAGTGCGAAAACCATCGAAAAAATGCAAAAAAGGAACGCGCGATTTGAGCGTGGCCGCATGAGCGATCAGAGCCAGGTCCTGTGCCTCCTGAACCGTGTTCGAAGCCAGTAGCGCGAAACCGGTCTGCCGGCAGGCCATGACGTCCGAATGGTCGCCGAAAATCGAGAGCGCATGCGTCGCGAGCGCGCGGGCACTTACATGCATACAGAACGGGGTCAGTTCGCCCGCGATTTTATACATGTTCGGGATCATGAGCAGCAGCCCCTGCGATGCCGTGAAAGTCGTGCTGAGCGCTCCGGTCTGCAACGATCCGTGCAGGGCACCCGCCACGCCTCCCTCGGATTGCAACTGAAAGACCTCGGGGACGTCTGACCAAATATTCTCTCTGCCTGCCGCCGCCCATTCATCGCAGATCTCCGCCATTCCCGAGGACGGGGTTATGGGATAGATCGCAATGACCTCGGAAGCCCGATACGCAACGGATGCAACCGCCTCATTGGCGTCATTCATCTTGATTTTTGGATTTTTCATAAGAAAGCAACTGATAAGTTTTTCTAAATGTGGGTTAATTTTTATCAATATTTTCTAATAGCAATTGGGTAAAGATAAGGCGGGCTAATTGGATAAATAAGAGATCCGCCAACTGCTCCCGAAATGACTCACCGCTTGCCAGCTCTGCTCCAAACTGCTCTCTCTTTGGGTATGCCTTCCGACTGTCATCGCCTTAAGTTTCCGGCTCTCGTGGTCGACGGTAGCAGCGCCCGCTTCTTCGCGGGCATTCTCGATGCCGAGGGCCGCTGGCTGGCGAAGGTTGAAGCCTGCAAGCCTGCCCTTGAGAGCCTTTTCGAAAGTGTGAACACGGCCCTGGAAATGGCGGAGCTCGAAATTGCGGACCTGCGGGCCTACCTCTACAGTGCGGGCCCCGGATCGGTCCTCGGGTTGCGGCTCTGCGCCATGGCGATCGAGACCTGGCACCGCCTGGAGGAAAAAGCGCCTGCACTCTTCGCCTTCAATAGCCTCGAGCTGGTGGCCGCGGACCTGATCGACCGGAGCGTCGTCTCGCAGGAGAGCCTGCTTGTTTCGGATTGGAAAAAAGAGGTTTGGAATGGTCTCAGGCTTCATCCGAGGGGCTGGGATTCGATGGAGCCATTCGAGACATCCATTGTTCAGAACTGGACCGGCCCACTCTACCACTTACCGGCGCGCAAGGGCTGGCAGAGCGCACCCGCAAATGCGATCGAGGTGCACTACGATCCGGCCTGCCTGAGCCGCGTGTTTTCCCGCCCCGGTCTGCTCAGCGGGACAAACGGGGTCTGCCTCTACGAAAGCGGGCTGAATACCTTCAAAAAATGGACCGCTGAGCGCCACCGCCTCCCCTCAACATGAAGCACAACCACAGATGCTGGGCAGAGATCGATCTCTCCGCCTTCGAGCGAAATTTGAACCGGATTCAAAACGCCCTTCCCGGCCGCATGCACTACATCGCCGTCGTCAAGGCAGATGCCTACGGGCACGGCATGCCGCAGATGGTTCGCCGGCTCATGCAAAGCGGGGTCGAACATTTCGCCGTGGCCAATGTGACCGAGGCCGCCGAAATCCGGCATATGGGCACCGGCTGGCCGATCCTCATTCTCGGACCGCTGCTTCCGGGAGAGGAGGAACAGCTCCTGATTCACGACCTCATCGCAACAGTCAGCACCGAGGAAGAGTGCGGGCGCCTCGACCAGCTCGGACGCCGTGCCAACCAGCCGGTGCGGATTCACCTGAAGATCGACACCGGCATGGGGCGACTCGGCGTCTGGCACGAGCGTGCGACCGGGCTCGTTGAAAAAATCCGCGAGCTGCCTTTTCTGAAACTGGAGGGTTTGTATACCCACTTCTCCAGCGCCGATTCCGACTTCGCCTTTACCGCCCTGCAGCGGGAACGTTTTCTTAGCATCGTCGGGCAGGTTAGACCCGATGGCCTCCTGATCCACGCCGACAACTCCGCGGGCATCGACAGCTTGCAGCCGGGCAGCCCCTTCAACGCGGTTCGCATCGGCCTCCTCCAACTCGGCATCGGCCCCTATCCCGAGTCGGCCCTCGGTTCCGCCTCGGTCGAACCGGTCTTTAGTTTCCAAACCCGTATCGGCCTCATCAAGGAACTGCCCGCCCATACCGATATCAGCTATGGTCGGAGCTATACACTGAAAAGGGATTCACGGATCGCGATCCTCACCGCAGGCTACGGCGATGGCATCCCGCTCGGACTCAGCAATAAAGGCACTGTCCTCGTTCGCGGCGCATTCTGCCCGATCCTCGGCCGCGTCACCATGGACCAGACGATTATCGATGTTACGGATTGTCCGCAGGCCGGAATCGGCGACACCGCGACCCTGATCGGAAAGAACGGTGGCCGCGAAATCACGGCGGCTCATTTCAGCGAGACCGCCGGAACGATTCCCTGGGAGGTGCTATGCTCCGTTACAAAAAGGGTCACCCGCATCTATACCGGCCCCCGGGAAATTTGAGGTAATAAAAAGGAAGCTCTTAAAAAGACCGATCAAAGCTGGCTGCGGGCCGGGATCCGATAGTTCTTTAAGATACGCATCGTAGCGCCTTCCATATCCCGGGCATTGAGCACCACGTGCTGCACCCGCTCCTCCTGCATGAATTGGATCCGGTGAAAGCCGCCTTCAGGCCGCTTCAGCGCAGCCTCAATATCGGCGAGGTCGTTTATCGGCTGTCCATTGATTTTATCGACCAGCAGGTAGCGCAGATCTTCATAGCCCAGATTGAAATCGTCTGGTAAAACGCCGCTGAGGACGACGAACCCGGCGCGGCTATCCGCTCCGGTTTGCCGCCGGTAATAGTCAAGTAGCGGTGGGCGGTTTTTACCGAGTGCATTCATCAGAGGTCCGTTCAGTGGTTGAAAAACAAAGCCACCAGCCACGAGGTATTGCGCCGCCGCATCGTAGCGCTGCTCGGGGATGAGCTCCTTATCAAAATCCGCTCCCGGCAAGGTGTAGTCGATCATCCGCTCCCGCCCCTCTCGCCAGATTCTAAACGGAAGCACTTCACCTGCCACATGCCGCCTCGTCGCCAGACCACTCATGGAGAGCCGTCCGTATTCAGGATCCAAATACGTGCCCTCGCTATCAATCTCGAAACCGTCGATCTCAAGGATAACATCTCCCGGCTGCAGATCATCCGAGGAAAGACCCCGGCCGCCGACCTCAGTCACCACTACACCGACATCCCGCAGGTCGAGCCCTTTGGAAGCGAGCAACGCCGGGTTGTTGGCCGACATCGACTTAAAATCAAAATACCCGAGACGAAAGTCTGCCGACGCTTCACGACGCTCAAGCACCATCGCGATGAATCCGGCGGGGAGGATTGCCAGAGTATCTTTGGAGGCCGAAGCCGTCAGCCCAACGAGATCATCCCCATCGACGACGATTTCCGCCCAGCCCGCAGACTCGATCGGTGAAGAAGCGGTCAGGATCAGGTGGCGGATGTAACTCGTCTTGCTCTGGCCGCTGAAGAGGCGGATGATCTCCGCGGCTCGCTCCTCGATGCGTCCGCCGCGCCAGCGGTAGATCTGCAGCTCGCCACCTTGAGGGATCGTTCGCGAGAGTTCGACCGGCTCCATGCCCTGCCAGAATTCCTCGTCGGCTACGTCAAAGATCGCGACATTCGCATAGTAATCGACCCATTGGAGATCGGCCGTATACTGACGGCTGATGCCCCCCTTTTTAATCCGGCTCAGATATTGTCCGGATAAGCCATCCGCCGTCGTCAAAATCTGATTCGGCCCGATCACGATGCCGTTTTTGCTGACCTGCTCATTGCGAACGACCCACGGGGTGCGGTAATCGTAGGACTTTTTGGTGACTTCGATTTCGACGACTGACGTTTCCGGGTCAAAGTCTGCCAGAACGACAAAGGGCAGAAGAAAGCCGAAGAGAATAAATGCTGTTTTTCGCGTCATGGCTGGATTAGAGACGTTGTGCAGATGGAATATTGTAGGTTTGCAGGAGCTCTTGATCAGCCCGCTCGGCCTCGGCTCGGTTCAGAGCCTCGAATTTGCCGGAAAGGAATTCGAAGCGGTGGAAGGCGTCATCCGACTGCCCGAGAGCCTCGTGCAGAGCCTGCATATCGCTAATCGCCCGTCCGTTGACTTTTGCAAGAATCGAGCGTGGTCCGACCGCGAAGTCGACATTCGTCGGGTGCTTCAGGACCTTTGAGAGAACGACCGGCTTACGTTTCGCATCCGCTTCACTGATGCGGTCGCGGTAGAACAGCTCATGCAGGACGTCCGCGCTGATCTTGCTACGCCAGTCGCGCCCGAGTGAAGCGAGGTAGTTGGAGCTTAGCTCTGTAAAAACGAGCCCCCCTACAATCAGATAAGGCGGCGGTTCATACTGGTTCCCTGAAATCCGGTCCTCCCGATTGACGAAGAGCGGCAACTCCACCTCGACCGGTTTTCCCTCCCGCCAGAGTTTGAGCTGAATCGACTCCCCATGCTGAACTTCGTCGAAGAGGACCGCGCAGTGCACACGGTTGCCTTCGTAGAGAACCGTCCCGTCGCTGCCAACTTCGTAGCCGGAGACCTCCAGTAAAACATCGTCTGCATGCAGGAGCTCATGCGTTTGCGGGAAGGGATGCAGGATCGTGTCGATCCGCGCACCTCTATTATCGGGAGAGAGACCCAGGAGTTCGCGATAAGCCGGATTCGTCAGGCCGACGATGCTGATACCCGCATCCGGAAACCCGTGGTAATAGCCATCGTTGATATCCTTGAGAAAGTGCCGGATGATGTTGGGCGGGATGAAGAAGCCTGCATTCTCAAGGCCGGGCTTTCCCTGGAAAGAAACCCCAACGACTTTACCATCCTGCACGACGGGACCGCCGCTGTTCCCCGGATTGATCGCCGCATCGGTCTGCACAGCAAGTAGATTGCGGTTGTTTGGCTGCACGTAGCGCTGGATCTCGATGCGGGAAACCACGCCGCTCGTGTAGGAAATCTGCCGACCGCCAGCCGGATAACCGTAGGTGATCACCGTCGACCGCACCTTCGGAAGTGCGCCAATTTCCAGGGCCGGAAGCCCTTCGAAGAAAGTCGGATCTTCAACCTTGAGCACAGCCAGATCGCAGTCATGGCCAATAAACTCAACTTCCGCCCGGTAGGGCTTGGGATCTTGGAACCGGTATACAATCAACTGCTTCGACCAGCTGACCACGTGTGCATTCGTCATGATGCGCTGCCCCTCGATCACGAAGCCGCTGCCCACACCGGCCCCAACCGGCGAGAAACGCCAGGGTTCTACCCAATCCGGCTGCTGAACGTAGTTCGTTATTTGAATCACAGAGCGCTCCGGGCCAGCCGAGGCAATTGAGGCAATGAAAAGCAGGAGCAGAGAGGTTTTAGAAAATAAAAGACGCATATTTCGACTGTTTAGAGCCGGGGAGACCAGCTACTTCTCTTGTAACAAGGATGAAGTAGAGGGAGTTTCAACAAAAAGACCGAAGTTCCCTATTAGTGGGCCTGGGCGCCACGATCGACAGCCACTCCCATGAAAAACCGGCGGTCCATCCGAGAAGCTAAGCTTCGAGGATCTGCCTGATCTGATTCGCCAATTGATCCGCCGTGTAAGGCTTTGCCAAAAAATGGCTGACACCGCACGACTTCACCTCGGCGATTTTTTCCCGCTGTTTATGACCGCTTGATACAAGGATACGGGCTTCAGGATTCAGTTTCAAGAGCGCCCGGCAGAGGGCCGGCCCGTCCATAAAGGGCATTTCCACGTTGGTGACCACAAGGTCGATCTTTCCCTGGTTTCCCGCATAGACGGCCAACGCCTCCGTGCCATCCTGAGCCGTGAGCACATGGTAACCTCGCTTCTCGAGTGTGCGCATGATCGTCTCACGGATAAAGAGCTCATCGTCAGCAACCAGGACCACCTTGCCCTCACCCTCATGAGAATCTTCAACCGCCTCCGCTGAGGTGGCTTCTGCCTCGGGTCTGGCGACGAGCGCCGGCAGGCACAGAGTAAGGGTGGTGCCCCTCCCGTCATCACTCTCGATCAACATGAAGCCCTTGTGACCCTTGACAATCGCCTGAGTGTTGGAGAGGCCAAAACCAAAACCCTGTTTTGGCTCTTTGGTCGTGAAAAAAGGCTCCGCCACACGGCGCAGGTTTTTTCTCTCAATCCCGAAACCTGAGTCTTTAAAGGCAATACTTACATAGGCTCCGACCTGCGCTCCCGGCGCGAGACTGGCGAAATTTTCATCGCACAGATAGTTTGAGACCTCCACCTGAAGCGAACCTCCATCAGGCATGGCCTCGCAGGCATTCTGCATTACATGCTTGAACGCCTCTGCGAGTTCGGAGGACTCGCCCCTAAATTCCCATAAATCCTCGGCCAGGACCACATTCAAATCCACCGTATCCGGAACCACACTCTCTTTGGCGCGTTGCAGCGCGCGGAGAATCTGCGTTTTCCGGACGACTTCGCTGCCCCCGCCCTTGCCCCGCTCGAACGCCAGAAGATTACTAATCAAGTCGGCTCCTTTCGTCGCACACTTCTCAATCATTCCAACCATGGCTCTGGACTTCTCGTCCTGGACCGTTCTTTTCAACATAGCCGAAGAGAGCATAATCGGAGCGAGCGCGTTGTTCAGCTCGTGCGCAATGCCGCCCGCAAGCAAACTCGAAGAGCGGACCTGATGCGCCCGCTCGGCAGCATCTTCCAGTTTTTTTTGTTCGGTAATATCCCTTTGAAACGAAATGACCGCGAGCGGCTCATTACCGGCATCGCGATACAAAAACTGACGCACATCGATCACATATTCGTGACCCTCCCGGTCAATCTGCCGAAGTTCGCCCGCCCAGGAACCGGAGTGGCGAAGCGCCTCAACCGCATTTTTCCGCTCCTGTGTATCCAAATAAAAAATACGGCTGACCGGCCGACCAAGGATTTCAGCTGCAGACCAACCATAGAGCTTCTCCGCGGCCAAGTTCCAGTAGAGCACGTTGGTCTGAAGGTCATGCACGATAATCGCATCAGGAAAAACCCGGAGTAATTCTTCAGTCTCGAAGGGTAATTTAGGGTTTTCTCCAACACTCATGGTTTTACACCTTTTTTAATCGCGATCAATTTGCAAGGCTGGATCAAAAGACCGGGGCAACTTCCAGCTTTTGGCCGGGCTCCAGTTTGTATCTTCCGGTGCGGTCCGCGTCCTCATCGTTACGGTAGATCTGCACTTCGACCGGCTCGTCCATCTCCGCCGGCGCCACCCAGCGCCATTTGCCAATTTCCTGAAATTCCATGGCCATCCCCCGCTCCCAGCTCAATCCCGCCCCGCTCCCGCGGAGGTAGGGCTTGTTGCCGATCCCGATGAAAACGGTAGCCGTCAGGACGGCATCATTTTTCCTGGCCCGTGTTTTCATGACCGGCGAAGTGATTTGTTGCGGGTCGAAGAGCAATTCCGCTTCTTCCCCAGACTCCGCCTTGCGCTCCGGCTTGGCTCGGGATGGCAACTCCTTTGGTGGCTCCGGTTCATCAGCAGGGGCTTCGCCTGCCGGCTCGACCGTATTAGTTTCCGCAAACGGCCCGACGGCCTCCGCTGGTTCCAGCTCGGGAGACGCCTCCGGAGTCGTTGCCGGGGTCTCCGGGTGGGCGGCTACCGCCTCATCGGTGACGGATTCCTTAGCATCACCCGACGAGTCACCCTCGCTTGGTTCCTGCAGGTGCGCGGCAGGTTTTTCCGGCTCCGGCTCGAGGGCGGGAGTAGGCTCGGGCTCGGGCGTCGAATCCGCTCCGGGTAATGCGCCACGCTCCTTAAGCCTTGTTCCAATGATACGGCTGACTGCAGCCGACGATTGATCCCCGTTTTCGGAAATCGCGCGCTTCAGGAGCCGCGACTCCTTCGGCATGTGCCGCTGGCGGGTCTCGCGCTTCGGGCGCTCCAAAGGACTGCTTGGTTTGACCGGCGACTCCGGCTCGAAAACGCCACCCTGTTTTAAAGATTCGCCTGACTCGGCCTCAGGCTCGGCGGTGCCCTCTGCACCCTCCTTCTGCAGTTCAGCCGGTTCTGCCGGCAATGCCTCAGGTGGCATCGTCGCTGGCCGTGATTCGAGCGCACCCACCCGCTCTCTCAAGGCCGCGAGCTCTTCTGGATGGACTGCGGGTGTTTCCCTCTTCTGCAGCGCGATCTCACCGAGCCGTGCTTCCAGTGCTTCGATTAGCTCTGCTTGGGCGGCTCCCTTCGCTTCGAGTTGCTCGATTCTCCGATCGACCAATTCGGCCAGCGTCGCGTCGGGCCGCTGAATGTTGGCAAGCTCCTCCGCAAGCGAACGGGTGCGCGCATCGAGCGCGTCGACCGATTGATCGAGCGAGCGCACCTGCCGCTCGAGGATCCGGAAGTGGGCCGCATGATCCTCCTTCTCCTCGCGCACACGCACCTGATACTCGACGATGTAAGGCAGCACAAAGAGGCAAGCTCCCAGAGCGACCGCCGCCACGCAGGCGCCGACCTGCCAATTGGTCAGCTGCCACTGCCCCAAGATCGCGATAGCTAGAGCCGCCCCGACGAGCAGGACATCACCGAGGATAAAGGGCCACTTACTGAGAGTCGTTTGAGGTTCGTCGTCCGGTTCCATGCGGGGAGGCGTTGCGCTGATCGGGAGAACCCAAACAAGAGCGCGCCCCGCGATCAACTCTTTTCAACGTCCCTCAGCGCGGTCGCTCCACGAATCCGGCCTTGCGGTAAACTTTGGCAAGCATCTTGTAGGCGCGCTTTTGAGCGACGTCTGCTCCGGCTTTCAGCACGCCTTCCAGATAGGCTTTGTCCTCGATCAGTTCCTTGTATCTCGCCTGAACGGGCTCGAGCATCGCAATAACCGCGTCGGCTACTTCCTGCTTCAATTTACCGTAGCCCTCGCCCGCCAGCGCGGCTTCGATCTCGGCGATCCCGCGACCGGACGAAGCGGCATAGATCTGCAGAAGGTTGGATACCCCGGGCTTGTCTTCAGCCGATTTGATCTCACTTCCGGAATCGGTCACCGCACTCATGATCTTTTTCTGAAGCAGCTTCGGTTCATCCAGGATGAAAAGCGTCGCATTGTGATTCGCATCGCTCTTCGACATCTTCCGCTCCGGCTCCTGCAGCGACATAATCCTTGCGCCGGACTTGGGGATAAACGGCTCGGGGATCGTGAAGGTCTCCGAGTAGGTGTGGTTGAAGCGCTGCGCGAGATCGCGGCAGAGCTCGAGGTGCTGACGCTGGTCGTTCCCCACCGGCACGGCGTCGGCATTGTAGAGGAGGATATCCGCCGCCATCAGGACGGGATACATGAGCAGCCCGGAGTTGACCGAGGCCTGCGCCCGGGCGCCTTCATGCGCAAATTTCAGTTCACTGCCGGACTCGCCGTCCGCCACCTTGAAGCCAAGCTTGGCCGCCTTTTCCTTAAATTGCGTCATCCGCTGCAGC
>Ga0102948_1000417_pt1 | contig 16518 bp, 17 predicted proteins | sample SalPonA_A_H2O_MG_FD_78211 | JGI IMG/M metagenome (GOLD analysis project Ga0102948, IMG submission 78211) | Water microbial communities from South San Francisco under conditions of wetland restoration - Salt Pond MetaG R2A_A_H2O_MG | ecosystem: Environmental > Aquatic > Non-marine Saline and... | reverse complement strand
GATAAACATGGGTAAGATTATCGGTATTGACCTGGGTACCACCAACTCCTGTGTCGCAGTACTTGACGGCGAAAAGACTCGCGTTATTGAAAACGCTGAAGGCGATCGCACCACACCATCAATTATTGCTTACACCAACGACGGTGAAACTCTGGTAGGTCAGTCAGCTAAGCGTCAGGCGGTCACCAACCCCGACAATACGCTGTTTGCTATCAAGCGTCTGATCGGTCGTCGTTTCGAAGACGACGTGGTTCAGAAAGATATTAAAATGGTGCCTTATAAAATCGCAAAAGCGGACAACGGTGACGCTTGGGTAGAGGTTAAAGGCAACAAAATGGCACCGCCGCAGGTCTCTGCAGAAGTGCTGAAGAAGATGAAAAAGACAGCTGAGGACTTCCTTGGTGAGCCAGTAACTGAAGCTGTTATCACAGTTCCAGCATACTTTAACGACTCTCAGCGTCAGGCGACTAAAGATGCCGGTCGTATCGCAGGCTTAGAAGTTAAACGTATTATCAACGAGCCAACTGCAGCTGCGCTGGCCTACGGCTTGGATAAAGGTGCGGGTGATCGCACAATCGCTGTTTACGACCTTGGTGGTGGTACTTTCGATATCTCAATCATCGAGATCGCGGATGTTGACGGTGAGCACCAGTTCGAAGTGCTGGCAACCAACGGCGACACCTTCCTTGGTGGTGAAGACTTCGACCTCGCAGTGATCAATTATCTGGCTGCTGAGTTCAAGAAGGAGTCTGGTATCGATCTGCACAACGATCCTCTGGCGCTTCAGCGCTTGAAGGAAGCGGGTGAAAAGGCGAAGGTTGAACTGTCGACTTCACAGTCAACAGACGTGAACCTGCCTTACATTACGGCGGATGCAACAGGTCCTAAGCACCTCAACGTGAAACTTAGCCGCTCTAAGCTAGAGTCGCTGGTAGAAGATCTGGTACAGCGCTCACTGGAGCCTTGCCGCATCGCACTGCAGGATGCTGGCCTGTCTACTTCTGAAATTCAGGACGTTATCCTGGTGGGTGGTCAGACACGTATGCCAATGGTTCAGGCGAAAGTGGCTGAGTTCTTCGGTAAGGAGCCACGTAAAGACGTGAACCCTGACGAAGCAGTAGCGATGGGCGCAGCGATCCAGGGTGCGGTTCTCTCAGGTGACGTGAAAGACGTACTTCTCCTGGACGTGACTCCACTGACACTGGGTATCGAGACCATGGGCGGCGTTGCTACACCGCTGATTGATAAGAACACAACCATCCCGACTCGCAAGTCGCAGGTATTCTCTACTGCAGAGGACAACCAGACTGCGGTTACGATTCATGTTGTGCAGGGTGAGCGTAAGCAGGCGGGTCAGAACAAATCGCTGGGTCGATTCGATCTGGCCGATATTCCGCCAGCTCCACGCGGTGTGCCACAGGTTGAAGTTACCTTCGATATCGATGCAAACGGTATCCTTAACGTATCGGCTAAAGATAAAGCAACTGGCAAAGAGCAGTCGATCATCATTAAAGCTTCATCTGGTCTGAGCGATGATGAGATCGATAAGATGGTGCAGGATGCAGCTGCTCACGCTGAAGAGGACAAAAAGTTCGAAGAGCTGACTGCTGCGCGTAACCAAGGTGACGCGATGGTTCATACTGCTCGCAAGACCATGAAAGATGCCGGCGACAAGGCGTCTGAAGAGGAGAAAGCGGCGGTTGAAACAGCGATCACTGAGCTTGAAGAGGCTCTGAAAGGTAGCGATAAAGCCGCGATCGAAAGCAAGACTGAAGCGCTCACTGAGGCTATCTCAGCTATCGCTCAGAAGATGTACGCAGAGGCTGCACAGGCCGAAGGCGGTGCGCAGGCTGAAGACGCTCCTCGCGATGCCGGTGATGATGTAGTGGATGCTGAATTCGAAGAAGTCAAAGACGACAAGAAGTAATTCAGAGCCCTAATATTTGATCTGAGATACAACGCGGGAGCGAGAGCTCCCGCGTTGTCACATCTGAGAAATGAGTTGTAAACCTAATCGGATGAACACGGATTATGGACAAACAGGACTACTATGAGCTGCTAGGTGTATCACGCGATGCATCCGCCAGTGATATCAAAAAAGCCTATCGTCGTCTGGCGATGAAGCATCATCCCGATCGGAATCCGGATGATAAGGAAGCCGAGCTGAAGTTTAAAGAGCTCAGCGAGGCTTACGAAGTGCTCTCCGATGCGCAGAAGAAGGCAGCTTACGATCAGTACGGGCATGCCGGCGTTGATGGTCAGAGCGGCTTTGGTGGAGGCGGTTTTGAGGGTGGCTTCTCCGACATTTTCGGTGATGTCTTCGGGGATATTTTTGGAGGCGGTGGCGGTGGTCGTCGCCGTTCCAACGTACGCCGTGGCGCCGACCTGCGTTACAACCTCGATCTAACATTGGAAGAGGCGGTGCGTGGCTCTGAGAAGACCCTCAAAGTGCCCACCTATGTTGGTTGTGAGCCCTGTAACGGTTCGGGCGCAAAACCCGGTACCAGCGCTAAGACTTGTGGTACCTGTGGTGGTGTCGGACAGGTGCGGATGCAGCAGGGGTTTTTCTCGGTGCAGCAGACCTGTCCCGCCTGTCGCGGTGAGGGTAAGGTGATAAGCGACCCTTGCAACAGCTGTCATGGCCAGGGGCGTGTAGAGAAGACGAAAACGCTCTCGGTTAAGATTCCCGCCGGCGTTGATACTGGAGACCGTATTCGCCTGTCTGGCGAGGGTGAAGCGGGAAGTCATGGTGGGCCCGCAGGCGATCTTTATGTTCAGGTGAACGTGCGTCAGCACCCAATCTTTGAACGCGACGGTCAACACCTGTATTGTGAAGTGCCAATTAGCTTTGTTGATGCAGCATTGGGCGGTGAGCTCGATGTGCCGACGCTGGACGGACGTGTGAAACTGAAGATTCCAGCAGAGACGCAGACCGGCAAGCTGTTCCGTCTTCGCGGAAAAGGCATTAAACCCGTGCGTGGTGGCGCTCAGGGCGATTTGATGGTTAAAGCGGTGGTGGAAACCCCAGTAAGCCTGACTAACCGCCAAAAAGAGCTGCTCAAAGAGTTTCAGAGTGAAACTGAAGGCCACTCGAAGCATGCGCCAAAATCACACGGCTTCTTTGACTCGGTGAAGAAGTTTTTTGAGGATATGACCTGAGGTCAGTATGCAGCAGCAAGCAGTAGACGAGGTATGGCAGGCGCTTCAGTCCGAAGCGCGCACTGAGATGGGGCGTGAGCCGCTGCTCAGCAGTTTTTATCATGCCACCATTGTGAGCCATAGCTCGCTGCGTGCAGCGCTATCATATCTGCTGGCCGAGAAATTGTCTGATGCAGTTGTTTCGGCCGTTGCGATGCGGGAGATCTTTGAAACTGCATACGAGAGTCGCCCGGAGCTGATTCAATGTGCATGTGCAGACCTGCTGGCGGTTTATACTCGCGATGCGGCTGTGAATGATTACAGTACCGTACTGCTCTACCTGAAGGGCTTTCATGCACTTCAGGCTTACCGTGTGGCGCACCATATGTGGAGCTCGGGGCGTAAAGGGCTTGCAAAATATGTCCAGAGCCGCATGAGCTCGGTGTTTCAGGTCGATATACATCCTGCGGCTAAAATTGGTCGTGGCGTTATGTTTGACCATGCAACTGGCATCGTAGTCGGTGAAACCTGTGTTATCGAAGACGAGGTCTCCATTCTGCAGTCGGTTACTCTGGGTGGAACAGGTAAGGAGTCGGGTGATCGTCACCCGAAAATTAGAGCGGGTGTTTTGATTGGCGCCGGTGCTAAGATTCTCGGCAATATTGAAGTGGGCGAGGGCGCCAAAGTGGGCGCTGGTAGCGTTGTACTCGATCCGGTTCCTGCCCATACCACGGTGGCGGGAGTACCGGCGCGTATTGTTGCTTGCACCCAGTCTGACAAGCCCGCTTTGGATATGGACCAGGGTCTGAATGGTCGACCCGTCGACGAATAGATCGTTTCCTAAAGGATTTACAGATGATACGTGTAGCGGTAACCGGCGCAGCCGGTCGTATGGGGCGCACCCTAATCGAGGCAGTGAATCAGGCTGAGGGTCTGGTGCTCTCAGCAGCGATTGTTGAGCCGGGTAGTTCGCTTGCAGGAGCTGATGCTGGTGAGCTGGCAGGTCAGGGAAAACTTGGTGTGAAACTGAGCGATTCGCTGACGGCCGTTCTGAATGACTTTGACGTACTTATCGACTTTACGGCACCGGCTGTGACGATGACTAACGTTGAGACGTGCAGTGCTGCCGGTAAGAAGATGGTGATCGGTACGACGGGCCTTAGTGACGAGCAGAAAGCACAGCTTCAGATGGCAGCGGAAAAGAGTGCCATTATGTTTGCATCGAACATGTCGGTTGGGGTTAACCTCTGTTTTAAGCTTTTGGAAGTTGCGGCTAGAGCGTTGGGCGACGATGGCGGCTACGATATCGAAATCATTGAGGCTCACCATCGCCATAAAGTGGACGCTCCTTCGGGTACAGCACTGAGAATGGGTGAGGTTGTAGCGGATGCCTTGGGTCGCGACCTGAAAGAGTGCGCTGTCTATGGTCGTCAGGGTCAGACGGGTGCACGTCCAGAGAAGCAGATCGGCTTTGAGACAATTCGCGCAGGTGATGTCGTCGGTGATCACACCGTTTTATTTGCCACAGAGGGCGAACGAATTGAGATAACACATAAGGCGTCGAACCGCATGACGTTTGCCAAAGGGGCGGTTCGTGCTGCGGGGTGGTTAAAAGATCGTGAAACAGGTCTTTTTGATATGCAAGATGTCCTCAATTTAAGGTAGACTAGTCTCGTTGTTGTTCCTTTTTAGAGCCCGCCCCGGGAAACCGCGGCGGGCTTGTTTTCATTTGGTGTTTGGAACTTAACTAAACAAAAAAAACCGGCACTTGCCGGTTTTTCTTAGACTACAGTGTAGGCGTTACCCCTCTGCTCACAAGCCTCCCAGACAAGATTTACCGGGATTCAAAGTCTGAGAACTAACTCTGCTTCGCGTCTTCGTTGTCTGCATGCGGGTCCACCAACACCTCAGCGAGACTTGAGCGCGAAAGCTCTCCTTGCAGATGACCCTCATCGTCCACTACAGGAACAGGATGATCCGATTCGAGTGTCTCGGGAATGACCGTTTCGAGTACCGCATCGCTGGAAATAGTGGAAACCTCATCGAGGTCAGCCTGCTCCCAAGTATAATCGGCGTGGCCACTTGCGGCCTCCTCTTCAAGCCACTCCTGAGTCGCTACCCCCTGGAACTGACCTTGATCAGAGACCAAGTAGCCATAGTTATAGGGGCCTGCCTTCATCTGTTTCAGCGCTTCACCAATGGTCTCTGCGGTAATTCGATTTGCTGGCTCCTTCATCACCGTTTCGACCGTCAGCGCACGCGCGCGGTTAACATCTTTGACGAAGGCCTCTACATAGTCGTCTGCGGGGTGGAGTAGAATCTCCTCGGGCTCTCCCTGCTGGACCAGCAGTCCGTCCTTTAGAATAGCGATGCGGTCTCCAAGACGCAGGGCCTCATCGAGATCGTGAGTGATGAAAATGATGGTCTTATGCAGAGTCTGCTGGAGTTCTATCAGCTGATCCTGCATCTCAGAACGAATGAGAGGGTCGAGTGCCGAAAACGCCTCATCCATCAATAGGATCTCAGCATCGGTGCAGAGTGCGCGCGCCAGACCAACCCGCTGCTGCTGGCCTCCCGAAAGCTGCGAGGGATACTGTTCTTCATACCCTTTCAGGCCGACAGTCTCGAGCCACTCACGCGCTTTGTTGTGTCGTTCATCCTTATCGATACCCTGGATTTTGAGACCGTAAGCAACGTTTTCGATAACGGTGTAATGAGGCATCAGACCAAAGCGCTGAAAGACCATCGACATCTTATGGCGGCGGAACTGTTCGAGCTCTTTCTTGCCAAGCTTCATCACGTCGGTGCCTTCAACGATGATTTCACCTGCGGTCGGTTCAATCAGACGGTTGAAGTGACGGATAAGGGTGGATTTGCCCGAGCCTGAAAGCCCCATGATGACAAAAATCTCACCGCGTTTGATCTCCAGATTGATCTCTTTGAGGCCAACCGTATGCCCGGTATCGGCGAGAATCTCATCCTTGCTTCGGCCCTCTTTAACAAGAGGCATTACAGTGTCAGGTTTTTCACCGAAAATTTTGTATAGGTCTCTAACCTGAATTAACGTATCAGTCATGGCCACCCCCAAGATGGGCCTGCGTCCGCTTGCCATAGGCTTGAGAGACACGGTCGAAGATAATTGCCAACACCACAATCGCAAGCCCGTTTAGCAAACCGATAGTGAAGTACTGGTTGGTAATTGATTTCAATACAGGTTGTCCCAGACCTTTCACGCCGATCATCGATGCGATTACGACCATTGCCAGGGCCATCATTATCGTCTGGTTGATGCCGGCCATAATAGTTGGCATGGCCAGAGGAAGTTGCACACCCAATAGACGCTGTCGACCGTTGGCACCATAGGCAGTGGCGGCCTCTAGTACCTCTTTGTCGACGAGTCGAATGCCAAGATTTGTCAGGCGGATAACCGGCGGAATAGCGTATATCACCACGGCAATCACGCCAGGGATACGCCCGATACCGAGCAGCATGACAACTGGAATGAGGTAGACGAATGCTGGCATGGTTTGCATGATATCGAGCATCGGTGTGACGGTCGCTTGGACCCGGTTGGATCGTGCCATCGCAATACCTACGGGGATCCCAACAATGATGGCAATCAGCGTACATACTGTGATGATACTCATCGTTCGCATGGTGTCGTCCCACATACCGAAGTAGCCAACGACAACCAGAGATACCGCAACGCCAATGGTCAGTTTAACCGAGCGACTGGCTGCGTAAGCGAGGCCAGCAATGACCCCTAGGACGATCCACCAGGGGCTATTCAGGAGTAACTTTTCAAACCATATTAGAAAAGTAAGTAAAGGGTCGAAAAATGCTTCGATTGAATCGCCATACTCGCGAGAAAAGTCACGATATGCGCCATCCAATGTTTTTCGGATTGTCAGCAGTGTGCTTCGATCCAGCTCAGGGATATCCGTCAACCAGGATTTCTCTGCCATATTTACCTCAGAACGTTAAATAGAAACGCCCCACCTCTCTCAAGGCGGGGCGTGTTAAAACGACTACTCCAAATTGTTAGAGAGCGCTTTCAACTTTTTCTGCCTGCTCTGCTGTCAGCCAGGACTTCCAGATATCAGCGTGCTCAACCAGGAAGTTCTCCGCAGCGTACTCTCCATCCGCCTGATTCTCATCCATCCATGCCAGTAAGCTGTTTAGCTGCGGGTTGGTGAATGAGCGATTGCCCAAATATTCAACAACCTCAGGAGCGCGTTGTTGGAGTTCGGCAGTGGTGTAGGTGTAAACCGGAGACTCTGGGTACATAGAAGGTTTTGGGTCAGCACAGTCAGCCTGTGTCAGGCAGCTCAGGAAGTGCTCGGCATCTACGCCCGAGCCGAAATCAACTTTAACCATCTCGTATTTACCGAGGATCGCAGTTGGTGCCCAGTAGTAACCGAACCACCCCTCACCCCGCTCATATGCACGAGCAATTGAGCCGTCTAGACCTGCTGCTGAACCGGGGTCAACCAACTCAATATTTGCCTCGCCGAGCCCCAGTGCCTTATGCAGATGGTTTCCTGAGATCTGACAACCCCAACCTGCAGGGCAGCCGATAAAGGCGCCTTTTGTGTCATCTTCTGGGTGCGGAAAAAGATTTGCATTCGCTTTGATACCTTCAATGGTAGCAAGGCTCGGGTCCTTATCAACCATGTATTTAGGTACCCAGAAGCCCTCTTCACCACCGTCACTAAACACTTTGCCCGCAACTGCAAGCTGACCATCCTCAACACCTTTGGCCAGACCGTCCTTGAACGAGTTGGTCCACAGTTCTGGGGCAATATCGGGCTGCTGCTTTTCGATCATCGAAGTTGAGGTTGGGACAGTGTCGCCAGGCACAAGTTCGGCGTTACAGCCAAAGGCATGCTCTAGAATGAAGCGGTCAATGTTGGCAATCAGCGTTGCTGAAGCCCAGTTCATATCTGCGATCTGTACATCACCACAGCTTCCGTGAGCGCCCGCGAATGCGCCAGAACTTGCTGCTAGCATGGATACGGCGAGAATCTGCTTTTTCATTATTGCTCCTTGCTTTGTACTACTAAATTTGTGTCCACCGCCATTTAGCAAATTGGACATTTGTAACTTGTCTGGTGATACTAACAGCTATAATGTTTAGAGTTCAAACCTTTATAGGTATAAATAGTTATTGCCTAACGAGTGGCTTAGGCATATAAATGCGGCGTCACAATAGAAGTGTTTTTATGAATCAGATCTATCAAGCTCAGGATGTTCTGGTGGCGCTGCGAAAGATCATCCGTGCTACCGATATACAGTCCAAGCGCATTGCTAAAACGTCAGGTTTAACCATCCCGCAGGTGATGGTGTTGCGTGCCATTGGAAGTCTTGGTGACGTCACGGTTAAACGTCTCTCGGCGGATGTCTCGCTGAGTCAGGCGACAGTGACCACTATTCTTAACCGACTCGAAGCGCGTGGTATGGTTGTGCGGGTACGCTCGGAGCGCGACAAGCGTATTGTTAACGCACGGCTGCTGCCGCAAGGGCAGCAGATCTTGCAATCGGTGCCTGCACTACTGCATGAGCAGTTTATCGATCGCTTCGACCGCCTTCCCAGTGCTGAACAGCGACAACTCGTGGATACCCTCTCGCAGTTGGCTCGCATGATGGATGCTGAGGGCCTGGATGCGGCGCCCATATTAGATATTGCAGCCGCCACGCCACAAACCTTGGGCTGATTCTATGTACAAGCTAATATTCTTTGTGCCTCCTGACTCCCTCGATGCGGTCAAATCAGCCCTGTTTGCTGCTGGCGCTGGGCGACAGGGTAATTACCAGCAGTGTTGTTGGCAGACCCTTGGTACTGGGCAGTTTTGCCCTGTGTCTGGTGCAAACCCTGCTATCGGTAATGTCGGTAAGCTCGAGCAACTGCAGGAGTGGCGTGTGGAGATGATCTGTGATGCTGGGCACATCCGCGCTGCGGTAGATGCGCTTCTTGAGGCACACCCTTACGAGGAAGTTGCCTATGACCTGTTGGAGCTGGTTGACCCCGCTAACCTCTAATCGACTCGAGTTAAATTGCCGTAAGCACGTATCAAGCAAGTCGCTAACGTGCTGGAGTGTTTAATGCGAGCCCTCATACTCTCTCTACTGTTCATTACCTCACTGCCGTTACAGGCGGGTGAACTGGCACAGCGTGCCGAGCAGATGAATGCCAATGTTATCTTTATGCGTCACGCACTTGCGCCGGGATTCGGCGATCCGGACAACTTTGAGGTAGGTCGTTGCGAAACTCAGCGTAACTTGGATGCACAAGGTCGCCAGCAAGCTCGCGATTTAGGCGTCAGGCTGGCTGCTGAGGGATTTCAATTTTCTCAAATCCTCTCAAGCGAATGGTGTCGCTGTTACGAGACGGCAGACCTGCTGGAACTGGGTGAATGGCAGACCTTCAGCGGTCTTAACTCCTTCTTTCAGGGGCATGCACCGAGAGAGCAGACGCTCTCTAAGTTGAATCAGTATCTCGATAGCTTGAGTAGCGATCAGATGGTGTTGCTGGTGACCCATCAAGTGGTTATCTCCGCTACGACCGGGATATCACCGCCAAGCGGTGGGTTGGTTTTATTCAACTCAAGCACTGGTAAAGCGGAGTCCTGGAGATGGTAATGAAAGGCGTTGCGATCAGTCTGCTTGCTCTGTTTGGTACCAGTCTGGCAGAGGCTTACACGATCGAAAAGGTTGGCGGTGATATCTCCCACCCCTGGGGAGTGGCGCAGGTAAGCGAAACTGATGTCCTGGTGACTGCTCGAGCCGGTGCACTGTTGCGCATCAATCTTGAGACAGGTCTGCAGCGTGCTGTTCGACCTGTACCTCAGGTTGCTAGCTATCGTCAGGGTGGGCTGCTGGATGTGATCTATGATCAGCACTCCGCTCATGTCTATCTCTGTTACTCCAAGCCTGGCACGAATGGCACAGGGCTGGCGATCGCCCAAGGCCGCTTGGAGGATACCAAACTCACCGGCCTGAAAGAGATCTTTGAGTCTAACCACCGCTCAGGATCGGGCGTCCATTTTGGCTGTCGACTAGCGCTTCAAGGCGACTATCTGTTTGCCTCTCTGGGCGATCGTGGTGATCGGGACAACGCCCAGAATTTTACCAATCATGCGGGTTCTGTTTTGCGTCTTAATTTAACTCGCCCCGAGCGTGCCAACCAGCAGAGTGGTTGGTTGCCTGAGCACTTCTCAGTGGGTCATCGTAATCCGCAAGGCTTGGCTCTGCAGCCTCAAACCGGTCTTCTCTGGTCCCATGAGCACGGGCCACGTGGCGGTGATGAAATCAATCTAATTGAGCAGAATGGCAATTACGGCTGGCCCCTTGTCTCTTACGGGAAGGAGTATATTGGCGGTGAGATTGGGCTGGACTACTCACCTGAGGGATATGTCGACCCGCTGTGGATCTGGGATCCGAGTATTGCGCCCTCGGGTATGACGTTTTACACCGGCCAGATGTTTCCGGAGTGGCGAGGGGACCTGCTGGTCGGCGCTCTCAAATTCGCCAGCATCTATAGAGTAGAGTTTGACCCACAAACCAACAGACCTGTTAACGAAGAGCGTATGTTTAGCGGCGAGTTCGGTCGTGTACGGGATGTAGAAGAGGCGGCCGATGGGAGCCTATTAGTGCTTAGCGATGCACCTAAGGGCGGTCTCTATCGAATCAGTCGCTAATACCTTGAAGTTCAACCCCGAGGGAGGCACTTAGCTCTGAGATCTGTGAGTTCACCCAGTTAGGATTAATTGGTCCCCAGCTCTCAATACGGTACTCGCCCTGGTTATTGCGAGCCGACTCGTCCTGCTGAAACTGACAGACAATACCAATATCGTCGAGATCTTTGATGCTGTCCTGTAGCGTACGCCGGGGCATACCGGTCAGCTTCTGTAGGCCGTTTAGGTTAGTAGGATGCTGTTGAATACACCAGGATATCAGGAGTTTGCGTTGAAAGGCTTTGGCTGATTTGGACTCTTTCAAAGCTGCACCTCGTTTTGGCTTAGCAGTGAGTTTTGGCCCGGCTCGTGCCGGTTCAAGCTGATACGATAGAGTGGAAAGCGTCCGCTCTCTCGGCGATCAGAGAAGAAGCGACGTAGAGCATTCTCTACCGTTGGAAAGGCCAACTGATCCCATGGGATTTCGTCTTCACTGAACAGGCGCACCTCGGAAGATTCGCTGGTGGGCCCAAACTCTGGCTGGAGCAGGCGGGATAGATAGAACATTTGTACCTGATTAACGTGGACGATAGAGGTGAGCGTGTAAAGCGATAGAATCTCGACTTTAGCGAGTGCCTCCTCCCAAGTCTCACGCATCGCTCCTTGTTCAGTTGTTTCGCCGTTCTCCAGAAAGCCGGCCGGCAGTGTCCAGTACCCTAAACGCGGCTCTATGTCGCGCTTGCACAACAGTACGCGGTCTTCGTAAACGGGAAGGCAGCCAGCAATAATGCGAGGGTTTGAGTAGTGGATGAGATCGCAGGCGGTACAGATATGACGTGGCAGGTGGTCGCCTTCTGGGATGCGCAACTCTACAGGGTTGCCGCATTCGCTACAGTAGTTCATGGGTCGCTTTCTACTTCGTCTATTATTGGTCCCCATTGTAGGCTCGAGAAGTTCTCTGCCTCAACCCCAAAGCCTGATTTTAGGCAGTAATGGGTGTAGGATTATCAATATGTTAAAACACATCGAACAGCGCCTTGATGACTACTCTCCCTGGACACTGAGCCGGGATGCGAAAGCGCGTGCCGAGGCTGGCGTCATCTGTCTACTGACTGATGAGACAGTGCCGGAAGTGATTCTGACAGTGCGTGCCGGAGCGCTCTCTACGCATGCAGGAGAGGTGGCGTTTCCGGGGGGGAAACGTGACCCTGAAGACGCTGATCTGCGTATTACCGCACTGCGTGAAGCGCAAGAGGAGATTGGTGTCGAGCCGCATCAGGTACAGGTGCTGGGTAAACTGAGTCAACTGCTATCAAAACACGAATTAGCAGTGACCCCCTATGTGGGTGTTGTTGCGCCAGACCTGCCGTTGCGCCCTAATCCAGGAGAGATTGATGTCATTTTTCGAACGCCTCTGGAGTTTCTGCTCGATCTGGACAATGCGCGCATGGATCGCTACAAAATGATTGATGGGCGCACCCGTTTTGTGCCCTCCTGGAACTATCAAGGGTATGAAATTTGGGGGCTTACCGCCTGGGTGCTGGCTGAGCTTCTGAATGTTGGTCTTGATGCAGGTATACCGACACGCCCCCGTCCGGAACGCAGTGCATGATAGAGGTGGTTAAGCCTATCCCTAACCCTTGCCTTGGTATCTGTCAGCTTGATGAGCGCGACCTGTGTATCGCTTGCCTGAGATCCGGTATGGAGATCGCTGAGTGGGGTTTTCTAAGTGATGATGAAAAACGCGCCGTATGGGCGCGTATTCGACAACGTGAAGCAGGTGAACGAGACGATTAATCCTCGTCCCGTTCGAGAGCGACAACTCGTACGGTCTTGATAGTGTTCTCACTGATCTGTAGCGTCTCCATTCGGTAGTTGTCTACACGCATACAGACGTTACCCTCAGGCAGGGACTCTAGCGTCTCGATAATCAAGCCGTTCAATGTTTTGGGACCATTGGTCGGGAGCTCCCAGCTGAGTGACTTGTTGATCTCCCGTACATACGCCTGTCCATCTATGATGTAGCTTCCATCGTCCTGCGGATGCACATCCTGATTGGTCTGTGCCTCGTCATGTGACATCTCACCGACGATCTCCTCTAAGATATCCTCTAGTGTCACAACCCCTTCTACATCGCCATATTCATCGACAACGATGCCAATTCTGCGACTCTGTTTCTGGAAGTTAAGCAGTTGGGTGTGCAGCGGTGTGCTCTCTGGTACAAAGTAGGGTTCGTGGACCACTGCAGTAATGGCTGCTTTAGTCACCTTGCCCTGTTGTATTAGCTGGGCTAGATTGCGCATGTGCAACACGCCACAAATCTGGTTTATATCCCCTTGGTAAACGGGCAATCGGGTGTGGCGGGTCTTGGACAGTTGATCGAGAATTTTCTCCATGTCCTGATCCAAGTCGATACCTTCAACCTCGTTTCGAGGAATCATAATGTCATTAACGGTGACATCATTGAGCTCCAGTACGCCCAGAAGCATCGACTGGTTGCGCTGCGGTATAAGCGCACCTGCTTCATTAACGATTGTACGCAGCTCTTCTGTACTGAGGTTGTGTGAATCCTCCCCGGATGTCTTGATGCCCAATATTCTGAAAATACCATTGGTGATCATATTGATGGCGTAGACTAGGGGGTAGAACAGTTTCAGCAAAGGTAGAAGAAGTAATGCGGCTGGAAAGGCTATACGCTCCGGGTGCATCGCGGCCAGAGTCTTAGGTGTAACCTCCGCGAAGATAAGCACAACGAGTGTTAGGCCGCCAGTGGCAATGGCGATACCTGCGTCCCCCCATATACGAACCGCGATGACGGTCGCGATAGCGGAGGCGAGAATATTGACAAAGTTGTTCCCAATCAGGATCAAGCCGATCAGCCTATCGGGACGTTCCAGTAATTTGCTGGCCTTGCGAGCTCCAGGGTGATTATTTTTTGCCAGGTGTTTCAACCGATAACGGTTGAGTGACATCATGCCTGTTTCTGAGCTAGAGAAGAAAGCCGAGCAGAAGATCAGAATGACAAGAAGGATCGAGAGCGAACTTATCGACGCGTCTTCCAATGTGGTGAGCCTGTATTATGAATGAGTCGACATTTTCTGGACTCGTGCCGATGGTGTCAAGCATTGCTCAATTCCCCAGAATAAGCTCCAGAACTGCTTTCGAACCGAAGAATGCCAACATCAACAGAATGAAACCGGCCAGAGTCCAGCGTAGCGCGGTTCGGCTGCGCCATCCCAGTAGGTAGCGGCCGCCCAGCAGGATTGCAAAAACGACCCAGGCGATGATCGAAAGTAGCGTCTTGTGTGCCAGGTGTTGAGCAAATAGGTCTTCGGTGAATATAAACCCACTGATTAGAGCTGTAGTCAGTAACAGGAACCCCGCCAGAATCATTTCGAATAACAGACGCTCCATCACCTGTAGCGGGGGCAGTGAGTTAACCAGTCCGCGCGTGTGGTGTTGTTTCAACGCGCGCTCCTGACGTGACAATAAAATCGCTTGGAATGCCGCTAGTGTCAGCACAGAGTAGGAGACGATTGAGAGCAAGATGTGGGTGATGACACCCGCGCTGTAACGCTTAGCATCACCGCTCTCGGGAATGGTTAGTGCGAACAACAGTGTCAGCGCAGCCATTGGAAATACGCCAATGAAGAGGTTGTCGAGCTTCTGGCGCAGGCTGCTTAACAGCAGAATCATGACCACAGTCGTGGCAATTAATGACCCAGTCGGGAAAATGCTGAGATTTAGCGTGTTCTGCTCTACCAGCAGCTGCGCGGTTACGCTGATTTGCAAGACCCAAGCCAGTGTTCCACACCCCAGTACCTGGGTGCGTAAGGTAAGGTCGTTTGAGCCGAGGCGCTGCCACTGGCGCACTGCTGCAAAGAGGTACAGCGCAATAGCGATGAGTGATAGCAGCGTTAGCATCCCAGTCTCCCGGCGAAAATTTTCCAGCAAACCAAGAGTTTGGCACAAATAGGGCGGACGGGAAATATACGGGTGATCCTTAGGGGGACGCTGAGCTATAATTAATCGCAATTGAGTTATACAAGCCCTGGTGACGCGCCAGAGGTTAAAGGATAAGTATGTTTGCCAATCTAACGGAAAGACTCACCAGCACACTACGCTCGGTAACAGGCCAGGCTAAGTTAACCGAAGATAATATCAAGGATACCTTGCGCGAAGTGCGTATGGCTTTGCTAGAGGCGGATGTTGCCCTTCCGGTCGTAAAGGCCTTCGTTGGCGCTGTGAAGGAGCGTGCCGTCGGTCAGGAGGTCGCTAAAAGCCTTAGCCCCGGGCAGGTCTTTGTCAAGATCGTCAACGAAGAGTTGGTTAAAGTCATGGGCGAGGCTAACGCCAAGCTCAATTTAGCCAGCCAGCCGCCCGCGGTCGTGATGATGGCGGGTCTTCAAGGTGCGGGTAAAACAACATCTGTTGCCAAACTGGCTCGTTTTCTGCGTGAACGTGAGAAGAAGAAGGTGTTGGTCGTATCAGCTGACATCTATCGGCCTGCAGCGATACGTCAGTTGGAGACGTTGGCAAACGAGGTGGCAGTTGACTTCTTCCCCTCAACGGCCGAGCAGAAACCGATCGACATTGTGAACGCAGCAATTAATCACGCACGGATACAGCATCATGATGTGCTGTTGGTTGATACCGCTGGCCGACTGGCGGTTGACGAAGCGATGATGGCTGAAATCAAGCAGCTGCATGAAGCGGTTAAACCGGTTGAAACACTCTTTGTCGTAGACTCCATGACGGGTCAGGATGCTGCTAATACGGCCAGCGCCTTTAACGAAGTACTGCCGCTTACCGGCGTTATTCTGACCAAAACCGATGGTGATGCGCGCGGCGGTGCAGCGCTGTCTGTCCGCCATATTACGGGTAAGCCGATCAAGTTCCTCGGTGTGGGGGAGAAGGTCGACGCACTTGAACCCTTCCACCCAGACCGTGTGGCGTCTCGTATCCTGGGGATGGGCGATGTCCTCTCTCTTATAGAAGAGGCAGAGCGTAAAATTGATAAGGACAAGGCTGCCAAGCTTGCCAAGAAGGTTAGCAAAGGTAAGGGCTTTGATCTTGAAGACTTCCGCGACCAGATCAACCAGATGAATAACATGGGCGGCATGATGTCCATGATGGAGAAGCTGCCGGGAATGGGGCAGCTCGCCCAGGCTGCTCAGTCCGCCCAGGCCGAACAGGGAATGAAGCAGTTTGCTGTCATTATAGATTCCATGACAATGAAAGAGCGGCGTAACCCCGACATCATCTCGGGTTCGCGTAAGCGTCGCATCGCAGCCGGTTCAGGTACCAGTATTCAGGATATCAATCGTCTGCTCAAACAGCATAAACAGATGGCCAAGATGATGAAGAAGTTTGGCTCGAAGTCAGGAATGGCAAAGCTGGCGCGGGGCATGGGTGGTATGAAGGGCATGTTGCCGCCGGGTATGGGCGGTGGCGGTGGTTTCCCGCGCTTCTGATTGCTGTTTAAAATCTATACAAAAGGCTTTCAACGGGCGTGGAGTTCGCGTAGAATCCACGCCCTGTTTAATTTAGGCCTCCGTGCGCCTGGGTGATTCGTAGAATGGCTGAAGCGGGCGGAGAAACAACAATGATGGGCGATCTCAAAACCCATCCCGCGAAGTAAAGGGGACCTTGCATGGTAACTATTCGTTTGTCTCGTGGCGGCGCTAAAAAGAAGCCGTTCTATCAT
>Ga0102948_1000412_pt1 | contig 16647 bp, 13 predicted proteins | sample SalPonA_A_H2O_MG_FD_78211 | JGI IMG/M metagenome (GOLD analysis project Ga0102948, IMG submission 78211) | Water microbial communities from South San Francisco under conditions of wetland restoration - Salt Pond MetaG R2A_A_H2O_MG | ecosystem: Environmental > Aquatic > Non-marine Saline and... | reverse complement strand
TGCCAAAAAAATCAGGATCGCTGCTCTGTTCAGTCGTTGCTTTTAGTGCAATCTCACCGAGTTGCCACGCAGTCAGTAGGAAACCTAATGCATCCAACATCGGTACAGCGCCGGCATTGATCTGCAGTAGATCTGCGTCCTCATTTAGTAGAGCCGGAAGCGTGTCACTAACGCTTGCAACCGCTGCTGAAAGATCTTGGCCCAGTTTGGCAAGGTCTGGGGTGACCGAGAGTTGTTTCGCTACAGTATCGATCTCTTCAAGGAGCTGAGTCAGTGCTGCGCCTTTATCCAAGCGAATCTTACGGAACAGTAGGTCGTTTCCCTGAACGCCCGTCGTCCCTTCGTAAATGGTCGTAATGCGAGCATCTCGCATGTATTGAGCGACGCCGGTCTCTTCGACAAAACCCATGCCGCCGAATACTTGAATGCCGGTACCGGTCATTAGATTGGCTTGTTCAGTCGCAAACGCTTTAAAGATTGGCGTCAGTAGTGCTATTCGAGACTCGGCCGCCGCTTTTTCCGGCTCATCTGCCGCGTGTTCTGATTGATCGAATAGAGCGGCGATTAGGTAGCCTAATGCGCGTTGGCCAGTCGCAAATGACTTCATGGTCATCAACATGCGGGCAACATCAGGATGCTGTACGATCGGTACACGACGCTCGCCCGTTGCATAGTGACGCCCCTGTTGGCGTTCCAGTGCATACTCGGCGGCTTGCTGGTAAGCAATCTGACTCAGTGCAACACCTTGCACACCAACCGACAGACGAGCTTCATTCATCAGAATGAACATGGCCATTAGGCCTTTATTCTCTGGGCCGATTAGTTCGCCGAAACAGTTATCGTTGTCACCGTAGCTCATTGAACAGGTCGGGCTACCGTGCAGGCCGGTTTTATGTTCGATGCCGGTACAGACAACATCGTTAAACTCCCCGAGTGAGCCATCATCGTTGATGCGATATGTGGGCACCGCAAACAGAGAGATACCACGGCTGCCTTCTGGCGCATCGGGTGTTCGAGCGAGTACAAAATGAACTTTGTTCTCGGTCAAGTCGTGCTCACCGTAGGTGATGTATATCTTCTGACCTTTAATCAGATATTGGCCGTTCTCTTGTGGCATCGCTTTGGTTTTAAGCTCACCTAAGTCTGTTCCAGCACTTGGCTCAGTCAGAGCCATCGCGGCCGTCCATTCACCGGTAATGAACTTTTCGATGTAACGATCTTTCTGTGCTTGCGTACCGAACTTCATGAGAATTTCGCTACAGCCTTGAATAACCGCGTGGAACATTACAAAGGATAGATTGGCACTGTGCCACATCTCATTGACAGGCTGGGCAATGAATTTAGGCAGCTCCTGACCACCAAAATCCATAGGTAGGGCTAGGCCCATCCAACCGTCTTGCGCGAATTGATCGAAGGCTTGCTTCCAACCGGTGGGTGTAAAGACTTTACCGTCTTCAAATCGACAACCTTCGTTATCCCCGACTGAGTTCATTGGCGAAAGCGATTTGCCGGCGAGTTCACTGGCCGCTTCTAGTATCGCTGCAACGGTATCGGCATCGAAGTCAGTCAAGGCTTCGTTGCTGTTCAGACCGGTTTTTTCAACGGCGTTCTGAACTAAGAACTGCATCTCTTTTAACGGAGCTTGATAGTCACTCATCGTTAACTGCCCTCGGTTGAATGATTATTTAGCGGCCATGCGGATCGCGCCATCGAGGCGGATCACTTCACCGTTTAGCATCGGGTTTTCGATGATCTGCTGCGCGAGCATCGCAAACTCATCTGGATGACCAAGACGTGAAGGGAAGGGGACAGATGCTCCCAGCGCCGCCTGAACCTCTTCCGGTAGTTCATCCATCAATGGCGTGCGGAACAGCCCCGGTGCAATCGTCATAATACGGATACCCAGTTTGGCCAGTTCACGCGCTAACGGCAGGGTCATCGCCGCAACACCTGCTTTAGAGGCCGAGTAAGCGGCTTGGCCAATTTGGCCATCAAAAGCCGCAACCGATGCGGTATTCACGATGACGCCACGCTCGCCTGACTCACCCGGTGCGTTGTTCTGCATCACGTTTGCGCTAAGGCGTGCAATGTTGAACGTACCAATAAGGTTGATGTTGACGATACGCTGAAAGCTTTCAAGATCGTGAGGTCCATCACGACCCACTAGGCGCTTTGCACCGCCAACGCCGGCACAGTGAACCACGCCCGACAAGGCACCAAACTGTGCTGTTGCCGCTTCGATACAGGTGTTTACAGAGGCTTCATCAGAGACATCGGTCTTGCAAAAGATGGCCGACTCTTTCAGGTCGGCCGCCACACGGTTGCCACCTTCTTCGTTAATATCGGCAATACAGACATTGCCACCCATCGCACTCAGACGACGAGCGACCGCTTCACCCAGACCTGAACCGGCTCCGGTGACAATAAACAGTTTATCTGCAATCTGCATGGTGAACTCCTACCGTTACTGCTGTGTCTGTTTTTTACGGTTTAGGAACTTCTCTAGACGCGCCACGACGTCTGGGTGAGTTTGTGTAATACCGCACAGTAGAGACTCGGTGTACATACCATCGTCGTGAGACATACTGTCGATGTGACGAAGACCTGTGGTCATCGCCCAGTTTGAGTAAGGTGAGTTAGTGGCAATGTGTGCCGCGAGCTCTTTTGCTTTCTCCAGTGATTGGCCGTTTTCAACAACGTAGTGTGCAAGACCAAGGCGGTAACCTTCTTCAGCGTCGACATCACGACCCGTTAGCATCATCTCTGTCATGCGGCCTGCACCAATCACGCGAGCTACGTTTCGTGATGCGCCGCCCCCAACGAATATGCCATGACGGCCTTCTGGTAGGCGGTAGTAAGTCCCTTTTTCAGAGACACGCACGTGCGCACAGGTTGCTAGCTCAAGACCACCACCGATGACGGCGCCCTGCATGGCTGCAATGACAGGAAGGCCGGAGTTTTGAATATGGCCGAACGTGCGGTGCCACATGTTTGAGTGCTTAACCACATCTAGGCCTTGGCGAGCTTTGTGCTCTGCAAGATCAAGACCTGAGCAGAACTCTGGACCTGCGCCAGAGAAAATCACAACACGTACATCTTCAGGCATATTGATGAACACCTGTTCTATTTCAAGACACAGTTCGTCATTGATCGCGTTTTTCTTCTCTGGACGGTTAAGGTGCAGGTGGCCGATGCCGTCTTCAACAGTGAACTGAATGTAAGTGAAGTTGCTCATAAGACGCCTCTTTTGGTTGGGGGTGCAGTCATGCACAATGTCTGTTGAATATTTGTTTATCATATAAACAATTAAAGGGTTCAGCAATATGCTTTGGCCTAAAATTGTTTAGTTGCTAAACAGTTTTAATATGAGCATAAAGTGTGTTTACAATATCGGTAAGATTTGTAGGCACTTACCTGCAGTGCCAGAGTTAAAGTAAGGGTAGAGAATGGTGGGTCGTTCTAAGCGAAAACATGAGATTGAGGTAGATCTAGGTCTATTAGGGAGCTCCCTTGGCTACCATTTGCGTCGTGCTCAGCTTGCTGCATTTAACGGGTTTTCTAATGGGTGCGCTGAATTAGGCATCAGCCCAGGTCTCTATGCGGTGTTGGAAATTGTCTATCGCAATCCAGGACTGACACAAACCGCCGTGGCAAACACACTGGGTACAGATCGTTCAGCGATGGTCGCAGCGATCGATAAATTGGAAAAAATGAATCTGCTAGAGCGGTGTGCTGCCGAGAATGATAGACGTTCTTATGCGCTCAGAATGACGGATCATGGTAATGAGTGGTATCAAACAGCTGAACAGAAGGTAAAGGCAAACGAAGAAGCCTTCTGTGAGCCGCTGCAGGCTTCAGAGATCGAGCTACTGGTCGATATGCTGACTCGTCTATCAAGCCAAGCTGAGGGTTAACAGAGTATGAGTGCCTCGATAAGCATGAGCCCCATTCCTCAATTTGGACTCTACGGTGAATCCAATATTGATGATCCAGTCTTTGTGCATGTTGAGAACATTGCCAGCCGCAGCCGTGATAATGGTTGGTCGATTCAACCACACAGACATGGACGCATGTTCCAAATTATCTTTGTTTTTGATGGCACGGCTGACGTCACCATAGATGATCAGAATCAGTCTTTGACAGGCCCTTTTGCTATATCACTGCCTGCCGGTGTCGTTCACGGTTTTCAATTTTCACCTGAGACTGAAGGGGCCGTATTGACCCTTGCAGAGCCGCTGCTGACCAATGAGTCCTATGAACGCTGTGAACCCTATTTTGGTTCGCTGTTTGCGGGTGCTTCGGTGATCTCTTTGCGGGCCCAAGAGAGAATAGTGAGTGAGATTCAAGGTTACTTGGGTATGATTGAGCGAGAGCTTGCTTCTGTTGAGATGGGACATTCGTTGGTCTCTGAGTGGTTAGCTCGCGCGACGCTGATGCAATTGCGTCGCCTGTTGGCCGTGGATGCTGATAACGCACCATCGCTTCAAGCCGCTAAGCCGGTCATCCGTTACCGCAAACTGATTGAACAACACCTCTTTGATCACCTATCAGTAGAGCAGTATGCATCGTTTATTGGTATCTCTGCTGACCACCTTAACCGTCTCTGCAAACAGGAGGTAGGAAAAACCGCCAAGGCGATGGTTCAAGAACGACTGCTGCTAGAAGCGAAGCGTCGCTTGGTCTTTACTCGCGGCAGTGTCGAAGAGTTAGCCTTTGATCTGGGCTTTAAAGATCCCGCCTATTTCTCGCGTTTCTTCAAGAAATTAACGAATCATACCCCTGCTGCATACCGTATATCTCATAATTACGACTCTAATTGAGATCGGAAAAGTACTATTAATGATCGATAATCGCCCTGTTGGTGACAGAGGCGTGGGTCCATTATGACGTGACAAGTTTGAATCATCACGAGAGCAGAACAATGAAAACAGTAAAGACACAAATTGCGATTATCGGTGGTGGGCCCTCTGGTCTGTTATTAGGCCAGCTACTTCACAAATATGGCATTGAAAATGTCATTCTTGAGCGAGTCACAGGTGACTATGTATTAGGCCGTATCCGTGCAGGTATCCTTGAACAGGGGTTTGCGGATCTCGTTCGTGAGGCGGGAGTAGAGCAGCGTATGGAGACGGAAGGTCATGTCCATGAGGGTGTTCTTTTTTCAGTCAACGGAAAAGAGACGCGGGTCGATCTTAAAGCCCTAACCGGAGGGGATGAGGTCGTCTGTTACGGTCAGGTAGAGATTACTCAAGACCTGATGGAGGCGCGGCAGGCCGCTAACCTTCCAACCTATTATGAAGCATCAGATGTGCAGCCACAGGATGTTAAAAGTGATGCGCCATTCGTTACCTTCACACATGGAGGTGAAGATTACCGCTTAGAGTGCGATTACATTGCAGGTTGTGACGGTTTTCACGGTGTTTCTCGCCAAACGATTCCATCGGATGTCCGTAAAGAGTTTGAACGGGTTTACCCATTTGGCTGGTTGGGGCTTCTTGCAGATGTACCTCCCTGCTCAGAAGAGCTCATTTATGCTAAACATGAACGCGGATTTGCGCTAGCGTCGCAACGTTCACCGACTCGTTCACGTTATTACATCCAAGTACCATTGACCGATAAGGTTGAAGATTGGTCCGATGAGGCGTTTTGGGAAGAGGTTAAATTGCGTCTTCCTCCTCACGTGGCGGCCAACATGAAAACGGGACCCAGTATCGAAAAGAGCATCGCGCCTCTGCGCTCATTTGTGTGTGAGCCAATGCAGTTCGGAAATCTTTTCTTAGTAGGTGATGCGGCACATATCGTCCCTCCAACGGGTGCAAAAGGGTTGAACCTAGCGGCCGGCGACGTAGCGACTCTGCTTAAGGTATTGCGTCGAGTTTACGAACAGGGTGATAAAGAGTGCATCAGCCAGTATTCAGAGATTGCATTGCGTCGAGTTTGGAACGCAGAGCGTTTCAGTTGGTGGATGACGAGCATGCTGCATGAGTTTGGTGACGAAGGAAATGACAGCGCCATGGATCCGCAAATGCGCGATCGATTTATGACCTCTGAATTGAATTACTTCCTTGGCAGTGAAAATGGACGACGAGTCATTGCAGAGCAGTACGTTGGCCTTCCCTACGAAGACCTAGCGTAATCATTTGCTTGAAGGATCAACGCCAGACTGCTTGGTTGCAGTCTGGCGTTTTGGTTTTAGGTAGCTATTTCAGTTCGTAGCCAATCTTATGCAGGAACATCATGCCTGCAACCATCACAATCAGCGCACCCACCAGTGCGCCTAAGTATGAGCCCGACAGGTCTGCAACATAACCGGCGAAGATAGGCGCAACGATCTGAGCGACACCAAAACTGATGGTCAACTTCGCCATCGCTTTCGCAGGGTTGTAAGGGAAGGCGCGACCGACAATTGCCAGAGTCAAACTGACGATGCCTGCAAAGGTTCCGCCCCAGCAAGCGGCGGCTATGAAACTGGCTAGGCTGTTGTCGGTTGAAAGTGGCAAGATAAACGAAATGATTTGGATGATGTAGGCCAGTTGAAGGGCTTGTATCTGTCCGATTCGGTTGGCAATTTTATCCCATATGAGTGCCGACGGCGCTGCACAAAGTCCGACGAGTACCCATACCCAGCCGCCTCTACCGGCTAACTGAGGCGTATTCTGCAGTATATCGATAATGAAGGTTGCACTGATGACGTAACCCACACCGGCACAAAAATAGGTGGCGATCAGTAGATTCATGAACCGCGAATCGGGCTCTTCAACTGCACTGGAAGTACTGGCTTCAAACTTCGGTGGGTAGGGCATCCAGAGCCAAGCAGGTATAAGAAACAGTGCCCCCATTAACGCAAGGTCTTGCCACTGTTGATCCCAGCTAAGATCGGCCGAAAACAGGGCGGTGATCAAACCGGTAAAGACAATGCCAATCCCCATTCCAATGAAATGGACACCTAATTGCGGTTTGAAGTGATTGGCGCGTAACCAGTTGATGACCAATCCTGAAGCGAGCAGCAGACCGGCGGTACTGGATATGCCAGATAGAAAACGGAGTATTGACCAGAGCAAATGATCTTCAGTAAGCCCTGTACCATAGGTGGTGACCGTCGCCAAAACCAGATAAAAACGGTAGAGGTGGAATTTGGCCGACAGCTCTTTGATATTAGCCGCTAAGATAGCGCCCACCAGATAGCCAATGTAATTGTAGGTGGCTAGCCAGCCACCAACCAGCTTAGAGAGATCCGTCTGCTCCAGCATTTGCGGTAGTAAAGGGGTGTAGGCAAAACGCGCAATGCCGACGGTTAGAATCATTGAGCAGATGCCAGCAAAGATAACCTTGTTACGCTCATGTATTAACTGTCTATTTGAAACTGTACTGGTCACGTCGCTCGATTCCTAGGGTAAGTACTTCACTTTAATGCGAACAAGTCGATAAATGTATTCAACCTTTAGTGCATCGGTTTAAAGATGAGTAAAATCAGTTAAGGACAAAAAAGACGACCCAAAGGTCGTCTTTTTCATCAATCAATGAATATTACTTCATAGTTGGCATAGTGAACTCAGGACCCGCACTCAGGCCGGTTGGCCAGCGTGCAGTGATCGTCTTCATGCGAGTGTAGAAGCGCACACCGTCTGGACCATGCATGTGCAGTGGACCGAAAAGTGAACGTTTCCAACCGCCGAAGCTGTGGAATGCCATGGGTACTGGGATTGGTACGTTGACACCCACCATGCCCACCTGGACGTTTTCACAGAAATTACGCGCAGTGTCACCGTCACGAGTGAAGATGGCGGTACCGTTACCGTATTCGTGCTCGTTGATTAGGGTCAGTGCCTCTTCGTAGCTGTTGACACGAACAACGGATAGAACAGGACCGAAAATCTCTTCGTTGTAGATGCGCATACCAGGCTTAACGTTATCGAACAGTGTTGGACCAACGAAATAACCGTTGTCATGATCAACTACTTTGAAGTTACGACCGTCAACGACCAGCGTTGCACCTTCTTCAACACCTGAGTCGATGTAATCCAATACTTTGTCAGCGTGAACGCGGCTAACCAGTGGTCCCATGTGAGGCTCCGGAGACGACATCCCGTTGCCAACAGACATTTTTTCAATCTCGGTGGTTAGATCTTTGATCATGTGATCGGCTACTTCGTCGCCAACACAGACGGCTACAGAGATCGCCATGCAACGCTCACCTGCAGAACCGTATGCAGCACCCATCAGAGAACTAACAACCTGAGATGGCTCTGCATCTGGCATAACGATCATGTGGTTTTTAGCACCACCCAGTGCCTGTACACGCTTACCGTGTGCACTTGCAGTCGAGTAGATGTACTCAGCAATTGGTGTAGAACCAACGAAGCTAACGGCTTGAATGCGCTCATCTGTTAGAAGCACGTCTACGGCTTCTTTATCACCGTTGACGATATTGAATACACCATCTGGAAGACCCGCCTCCGTTAGAAGCTCAGCCAGACGCATCGTCGTAGTTGGATCTTTCTCAGATGGTTTCATGACGAAGGTGTTACCGCAGGCAATCGCCACTGGGAACATCCACATTGGAACCATGGCCGGGAAGTTGAATGGGCTGATGCCTGCACAGACACCCATAGGCATCATCTGGCTATAGCTATCGACGCCTGAACCGACGTTCAGACTGTGCTCACCTTTCTGAAGGTGTGGGATGCCGCATGCAAACTCAACCACTTCAAGACCGCGTGTCAGTTCGCCCTTTGCATCTGAAAACACCTTACCGTGTTCCGAAACGATCAATTCAGCCAGTTCATCTGAGTGCTTTTCAACCAACTCTTTGAATTTGAACATGACGCGAGCACGGTTCAGCGGTGTTACTTTACTCCATGTCTTGAACGCTTTCTCTGCACTCGCTACCGCAACACGTGTCTCATCAGCTGAAGAGAGCGCCACTTCTTTTGTTTGGGCCCCTGTTGCTGGATTGAATACAGGTGCCGTGCGACCTGAATGTGAAGCGGTTTTTTGACCGTCTATGTAATTCCCTACAGTATCCATGGTGTTCTCCTAAAATTAGATGAACTCATTAAGCATTTTCATTTTTGATATAACAATAGAAAATTTTTCCTGTATGATATTTCAAAAATGATAGTTCATGGCGGTTTGATAATGCGTAACTCAATATTCAATTGGGAAGATGCTCGTTATTTTTTAGCGCTAGCTAGAAGCGGGCAAATGGGTAAAGCGGCTGCGAGCTTGAATATTTCAACGATCACCTTGTCTCGTCATCTGTCGTATTTACAGCAACGAACAGGTACACCGCTCTTCACCCGTTTAAGTAGAGGTCTCAAATTAACCGATGAGGGGCTTCGTTTAATGCACTACCTTGAACGTGCCGAAGCTGAAATTGAGGCAGCATCCGAAATTTTTGGTGGTGGTGCGAACTCGGTAAGCGGTACTGTCCGGGTTGCCGCACCCGAAGGATTTGCTCTTCGTGTACTCACGCCGCAACTTAACACTCTGTTAGAAGCCAATCCTGATCTTAATGTTGAGATTGTTCCGCAGTCTCGTGGCTTCTCGTTATCAAGGCGCGAGGCTGACATAGCGGTCATGGTTGGAAAACCCAACGAGTCAAACCTCGACTCTATTTGTCTGGGTAGCTATAGCCTCGGGCTGTATGCTTCACCAACCTATCTTGATCAGTTTGGATTGCCTCGCTCTATTGAACACCTATCTGAGCATAGATTGATTGGCTATGTAGAGGATCTTCTCTTCTCCGATCGCTTAAATACGCCTCGATCAGTGTGGTCGCAGTGGAAATCTCAAGCGGCTATTTACTCGCCCATTGGGCAAGTAGAGGCCGTTAAAGCAGGGCTTGGGATTGGCGTCTTGCACCGATTCCTCTTAACCGAGGCGGACCAATTAGTCAGGCTGATACCAGAAATTGAAGTGCAGCGTGAATTCTACCTTGTCTATCACGAAAGTACCGAGAAGGTGCCTCGGATCGCTGCTACCATCGAATTTATGAAGGGATTAAAGGCTGAGTAGTTGAATGGATTACTTAAAGATCCTTTGGAAAGGTGTGAATTAATCGCCAGTAGGTGTAACCGAAGAGCCCCGTGGCCAGTATCGACCAGAAGGGGGAAGCGCCCCATACAAACCACTCAGCGCCTGCCCAGAGTCCTGTAAATAGGACGGTGCCATACCGGCGGGCTTTCGGTTTGAAAAAAGCTAGGTCATCGTCGCGAATCACAATTTGTATCCTCAAGTGGATTGCATATAAAAATGAAGCGTTTATTCTAAACGCATATTGGATATTCGAGCTAATGTCGTTCGAACAGCACTATTAGGAAACAGCGTGTCTACGTCACATCATTACACACTCAAGGTCGAGTGTCCTGGCCGTACTGGATTGGTTGCCGCAATCACTACTTTTTTAGCTAAACGAGATTTCTTTATTGTTGAAATGAAGCAGTTCGATGACGAGGTCTCGGGTCGTTTCTTTAGTCGTTTAGAGTTCACCGCTCACACGCCGTTGGATTTAAAGCAGATAGCTGATGAGTTTAATCGTGAAGTTGCGGATTCGTTAGAGATGCATGCTCAGTGGCGCAGCGCAAAAGCCCCCATGAAAACACTGATACTTGTTTCTCAGCATGATCACTGTTTAATGGAGCTGCTTTACCAGCAGAAACGCGGCGAGCTAAATATTGAAGTGACAGGCATCTTGTCTAACCACCCCGACCTTGAACCGGTAGCCAAGTTCTATGGCTTAGATTTTGAATTATTACCGACGTTAGATACCAATTTAGAGACGAAAGCAGCTCGCGAGAAACGCATTCTTCAAGCCTTTAAAGAGACCGGTTCTGAGTTGGTTGTACTTGCACGATACATGCAGATTCTCTCGCCTGAACTCTGTTCGGCGTTGGCAGGGCAGTGCATCAATATTCACCACTCTTTCCTTCCGGGCTTCAAGGGCGCTAGACCCTATTTTCAGGCCTATGATCGCGGTGTGAAACAGATAGGCGCTACCGCACACTACGTAACCTCTGATCTCGATGAGGGCCCCATTATTGAGCAAGAGGTAGGCCGTGTAGATCACAGCTTTATGCCTGATGATCTGCGAGATATGGGACGTAACATGGAGAATCTAGCGCTGTCAAAGGCCGTTCGAGCACACACTGAACATCGCGTGTTTGTGAATGGTCTTAAGACCGTCGTTCTCTCCTAGTTAAAGTTGATCTAAGCTCTGCAAATAGTCCTCGGCTGTTTGCAGAATCTCTGCTTTCTCCTCTTCAGGCTTCTTATCCCAGTTACGGTAGACCATTGCGGTGCGTGGGTTATTGCTGAAGCGGCTCGCGTGGCGATCTTGGAAGTGCCAGTAAAGACTGTTAAATGGGCAGCTGTTTTCCCCCGAGCGTTTTTTGACGTCGTAGTGACACCCTTTGCAGTAGTCGCTCATTCGATTGATGTACTGACCTGATCCCGAGTAGGGTTTGGAGGCCAGTAAGCCGCCGTCTGCGAACTGACTCATACCTCGGGTGTTAGGCATCTCTACCCACTCAATGGCATCAATGTATATGCCTAAATACCAGGCATCGACCTGTTTTGGGTCAATACCGGCCATTAAGCAGAAGTTTCCTATAACCATTAAACGCTGTATGTGGTGTGCGTAGGCGTACTCCAGTGACTGATCTATGCACTGATGCATGCAGTTCATTTTGGTCTTACCATCCCAGAAAAAGGGTGGCAGGTCTCTGTCTGCATTGAGTGCATTCATGCTGGGGTATTCCGGGAGGTTGATCCAGTAGATGCCACGAACAAACTCACGCCACCCCAGTATCTGTCTGACAAACCCCTCTATCTGGGCTAGATCGATACGCTCGGGATGTTCTCGGTAAGCTTGAATGGCTCGCTCAATCACCTGTGCTGGTGTGATCATTTTGCTGTTGAGGGCAAAGGATATTCGTGAGTGGTACAAGCTCCACTTGTGTTCAGATTGAGCCGTCATGGCGTCCTGAAATTTCCCGAACAGCGGTAGGCAGTGAGTGCAGAAAAACTCCAGTAACTCAATCGCTTCACTGCGCGTTACAGGCCAGATGAGTGTCTCGCCCATTTGACCGAAGTGGTTGATTGAGTGTCGATCCAATCGGTTGCGAATCTCTTGGGTGTCGTGAGCAAATATCAAGGGTTCAGGAATATCTGCAAGATCTGTTTTTTTAAACGCTTTCTGGTTCTCAGTGTCGTAGTTCCAGCGACCCCCTTCAGGCTCTTTGCCCTGCATAAGGTAACCGTATTTAAGGCGCATGCGACGATAGAAGGCCTCCATACGGTGACCGGTATTGGGTTTAAACTCTTTACTGATCGCTTCAAATGGCAGAAGGAAGTGCTCAGTGTCAAACTCACGTAAGGCGGTGCCTTCGGGCAATGAAAGGTTTCGACACTGTTCAAGCAGTCGTATCTCATCGGGTCGCTGATATTCGACCTGGGTAAATCCCTGTTCATGGATCAGATGGTTGATCAATGAATCTAGCGATTCAAACGCGACTGTATCATCAAGCGTTAAATGAATAACCTGATGACCTGCACTATGCAGAGCCTCGGCAAAACGCTGCATCGCCATAAAAAAAGCGGTGATCTTCTGCAGATGGTGTTTAACGTAGCTCTGCTCTTGATGGAGCTCTGCGATGAGGTAGGTGACGTCGTCTGATTTATCTCGAAACCAGCTGTGTTGGGCGTTGAGTTGGTCGCCAAGAATCAGTCTAAGCGTACTCATCGATGCAGTTTCGCCTCGCGACGGCAGCGTTCTGAACAGTATTTTACCTGTTCCCAATCGCGCTCCCACTTTTTACGCCAGTTGAAGGGCTTTTGGCACTGCTCACAGATTTTGCTCGGTAAATTTAGCTTGTGGTGCATTATTTCATCTCGATGGGCCAGTCGTGATAGTCAACACGGTGGATTGGCAACATCATCTCCTCACCGCCCCAGCGCTTTATAAACAGGCCATCAGGGTCGTAGGTTTGCGTCTGCTTGGCCAGATTGAATTGCCGGTGGCCGCGCGGATCGGCACCCACTCCCCCTAAATACTGCCAGTTTCCCCAGTTGCTGGCTAAATCAAAATCGATCAGCGCCTCTTCGAAGTAGGCCGCACCGTATCGCCAATCAATGCCCAGTTCATGCACTAGGCAACTCGCAACCAGTTGTCTGGCACGATTAGATTGGTATCCAGTCGCCTTTAGCTGTCGCATGGCTGCGTTGACGATCGGGTAGGGAGTCGTTCCTTCAATCCAAGACTTCATTCGTTCTGGATAGAAGGATGTCAGAGGGTTACGATTAAACGGCCCTGTCTGATGGTAGATCTGATTGCCCCATTTATGAGCGTACCATTGGAAGTAGTCACGCCACAGCAGTTCAAAGTAGATCCAGTAGGTCGAATCGTTTGCGACGACCTCATCTTCGTAGCGATTTAATCGGTGAATAATCCGCTTAGGTGAGAGTGCACCAAGTGCTAACCAGGGACTGAATTTGGTTGAACACTTCCACTCATCTAAGCCGTTTCTAGTCTCTTTGTAGGTGGCTGGTCGATCACTGCAAAAATAGGCTTCGAGGTGCTCTAAAGCGCTCTGTTCTGAACCATTAAATTGATTCTCACTGGAACATTCGATGTTTATTGTGGAGCGGTTGTTATCCCCACGAGGTGGTAACGAGACGGGTTCAGAAACCGGAGCATTGATCTTGATCTGTTCTACCTTTTTTCTAAAGGGGGTAAAACTGTCGGGGAGTTCCGATAGAGCAAAAGGCAGTTGCCGCTCATTTAATAGCGTGTGCGTTTCCAACACCTTGATGACAAGATGCGGAAAGCGTGAAGCGACCTCTTTTAAGGCGTTTTGCTCATAACTGCCTGTATGTCTTGAGGTGACCAAATGTTCAATTTGATCGCGCAGAATAATCCGACTCAACGCATCGACATAATCGCTTTCAACCACTTCAAGCGCCTGATTGAGCGGACGAAGTGTGTTGTTCAAACTCAATAGTGCTTGGTTCAAAAATTGCTGTCGATGTTTGCCAATACCTTTAAATCCAAATCGATTGGTACGATTGTCTCTGGGGTGTTGGATAAAGAGACACGTTAGCCGCTCGCTGTTGCTAGCGTGATCAAAAACGGGATTGTCATCGAGGCGTAGGTTGTTGGTGAACCAGAGCAGTGTGTGTCGGTACATGGTCGATCCTATAGTTGAATCTCTATTACGCACTGCTCTGGGCTTTAGAGCATGGTTAGCCGTTCATTAATCGGGTTGGAAAATGGAACCTTTAATGGCAGCGTTGACCGTTTTTGCAATTAATACCGATAGCAGTATTGAGACCAGTGTCAGCATTAGGTAACTCAAAGTCTGAAAGAAGAGTGTTTGGCTCTGTTCAAACATAATGATCGTACCAATCGTGAAAGCCGCTATCGGGAATGAGTAGGCCCACCAAGAGACAAAGAAGGGTATTCTTGCAAAACGCGGTAGTTGCGACACCAGCAGCAGAACCAGGAACATAGCAGCGAAGTAGAGAATGTGCGCAAAGTTATCGAAACCGCCTTGATTAAGTTTTAGATAGGCGATGAATCCCACTGCGGGTGGTGCAATCATGATGAACAGAGTTGGCAGCAATTTTTCTGGCAATGGCTCATGAAAGAGGATGCGGTTAAACACCAACACCTTCAATACAATCCAGTAGAGTATGCCGATGGCAAAGAAGAACCAGCTGACTTCGGTAAAACCCAGTGTCACGCCTCCAATAGGGGCAATGATATTACCAACAATCGGGATGAACCAGGCGGGTGTTGTGTGTTGTACTTGCCAGCGTGCGTGATGTATCCACTGATTCATCAAATAGAGAGTTAAGATGAGTTGAACGGATGCTCCCATCCACCAGACGGCCATTGCTAGTGGTGTGATGATCTCGGCTAAGGCGACGGCAATGAGCATTAATCCAATGGAAAACGCAGGAAAGAAACTGATTTTGATGGGGTGGTTAAATTCAGCAATGACGTGTTGAGCATGACGGCGCATTTTTAATAAGTAACTGACCGCTAATGTCGCCAATAGAACGGCGGTAATGACCAGCAGTACCTGCCATACAAGGTGGTTAATACCCAGAACTTCAGAGGCTTTCTTCCAAGCAAGGGTTAAACCACCCATACCCATCACTGTAGCAAACAGAGCCACAGGCATATGGGCTAAACGAGATGTCACATCATTCATTTTTCAATCCTATGAAATTAGATGGATCTAATATAAAAGCTAACCTTAAGGGCAACATTAAGATTGATCAATCGTAAATACCTTAATGGCATCGTGATTGATCGAAAACTGAATGTTAAACCGATCTAGACAGATTCCATATATACGTTTCTCATCAGAGTGAAACGCAGGTCTAGGATCTTGCTTTAAAACCTCTTCAATCAACCCCTTTAGCTCTGGCTCATTAGAGAGAATCTCTAAGGCCTGTTCGGAAAATAGAATGGGTTGTTGTAATGAGTCGGGGTGTTCCATTCCAGAGTAAACGGCATGTGGAAGGGCGTCAGAGTAGGGGATGTAGGGTTTTATATCAAAGACCGGGGTGCCATCAACTAGGTCAACTCCCGATAAATTAAGGCGCACGCCAGAGTGTATATCGATTGAGTGGAGCTTCACGACAGACAACCCCATGGCGTTGGGGCGATGGGTACTGCGAGTAGCAAACACTCCCAGTTTTTCGTTACCACCTAAACGGGGTGGTCTGGTCAACGGCTTCCAGCCCGCTTTAAGGTTCTCACTGAATTGAAATATCAACCAGACGTGAGAGCAGTTCTCCAACCCTCGAACGGTATCAGGGTCGTTGTAAGGCGCGACTAATTCCAACTCAGCTTTTGCTGAGGGGGCTAATCCTGGCTGACGTGGCGCGCCAAACTTCTCTTTGAACGGTGTTTTGATGAAGCCGATCGGTTCAATAGTCTGCATTCAGTTACATCTCTTCAATCGGTCTGTCGGGAACGGAAGCGTCATCGTAGGCCCCCCAAACAGTTTGATCGAATTGAATAACGGATCCCGTCATCATGCCACTGTCATTTGAAGCCATCCATAAAACCGCTTTAGCAACCTCATCGGTCTCAAGAATACGGCCTGCTGGCAAAGTGGATGCTTTTCGATCCATAAAGGTATCATCACCCGTCTCCTTTGCGATGAGCGCTCGCTCGTGATCGGAGTTCATCCAACCGATATCCAGTTGATTGACACGAATTTGGTTCCTTAACAGGGCGTAACCAGAGTTTCTGGTAAGTGTGGCTAATGCACCTTTTGAAGCGCAATAGGGTGATAAAAAGGGTTGGCCAGCGTGTTCTGACATTGAGCCGATGTTGATAATGGCCCCTTTGATCTTCTCTCGAATCATCACTTTGACGCTCTCTTGCATCAAAAAGAAGGGGGCTTTTGTGTTGATAGCAAACATCTGATCGAACAGTTCTGGAGAGGTGGTCAGTAGGTTGCCTCTATCGGTTAGACCGGCGGCATTCACTAACAGGTCAACACGTCCGAAAAGTTGATCGGTCTTTGCAACAATGTTGCGAACCTGGTCAATTTTAGCGAGCTCGGCGGCAACAAAGTGGGTTTTAATGCCATATTGTGAGGCGATGTCACTGGCTACCTGCTCCCCTCT
>Ga0102948_1000410_pt1 | contig 16675 bp, 10 predicted proteins | sample SalPonA_A_H2O_MG_FD_78211 | JGI IMG/M metagenome (GOLD analysis project Ga0102948, IMG submission 78211) | Water microbial communities from South San Francisco under conditions of wetland restoration - Salt Pond MetaG R2A_A_H2O_MG | ecosystem: Environmental > Aquatic > Non-marine Saline and... | reverse complement strand
CTTGTCCGGTGAAATTCAACAGGGACAAACCATCCTGGCCCTTCGGAAAGACGGATCGAAAGATCGTGTCAAAGTCACCAAAATGAAAACGTTCTCCGGGCTTGTTACCGACGATGTCGATAGCGCCGTCGCCGGTGACATTGTCGGCCTGGCCGGCTTTGAGGAGGTCGACATCGGCGATACGCTTGCAGCGAGTCCCGATGCCGAACCTTTACCCTTCGTGGAAATCGATCCTGCTACTGTCCAGATGGAGTTTTCCGTCAATGATGGACCACTTGCCGGTCAGGACGGAAAAAAAGTCACCTCGCGACAGATCCGCGACCGCCTCATCCGTGAGACCCAGTCGAATATATCGATTTCGATCGAAGACACTGACAAAGGCACCACCTTCCTCGTCAATGCCCGTGGAGCCATGCAAATTGCAGTTTTGGTCGAGACAATGCGAAGAGAGGGCTTCGAGGTCCTTGTTTCACGACCCACGGTCCTTTACAAGGAAATCGAAGGTTCAACGCACGAGCCGTTTGAACAGGTTTGGGTCGAAATCCCGGAAGAGCACCTCGGTGGAGTTATGGAAAATTTGGCAAAGCGAAAAGCCAAAGTTACCAACATGGAGCACCACAACGCCGGTGTGACAGTCGAGGCCGAGGCCCCTACCCGCGGGCTCATCGGATTTGAAAGTGACCTTGTCACCATGACCTCCGGACACGGAGTCATGAGCCACTCGTTTCTCGAATACCGGCCCTTTTCCGGTGAAATAACGACGCGCCAGACAGGCACCCTTGTCAGTATGGAGCAGGGCAAGGCCATGCCTTACGCCCTCGATATGATCCAGAATAGAGGCAAGCTTTTCATCGGACCGGGAGAAGAGGTTTACAGGGGCATGATTGTGGGAGAGAATCCCCGCAAAGAAGACATGCCGGTCAACCCCGCGAAAGCCAAACAACTCGATAATATGCGCGCCTCCGGTTCGGATAAAGGCATCCAGCTCGCTCCTCCGATCAAATTTTCACTCGAACGCGCCATCGAATACATTGCAAATGATGAGCTTGTTGAAGCGACCCCTCAGTTTCTCCGGATGCGTAAGCGGGAACTGGATGAAAACAAACGCCGTAAGGCAGCCAAAGCAGCCAAAGCCTAGATAAAGCCAGGCACAGACAATACTGAGCCCCTGATCGCTGCAGTAAATAACGAGCCCAGCATCCCTCGCTGTTTCAAAAAAAACCGCGACTTTCGTCGCGGTTTAAATGGTACACCCGGAGGGATTCGAACCCCCGACCTTCTGGTTCGTAGCCAGACACTCTAATCCAACTGAGCTACGGGTGCATCGGAAAGAGAAGATAAAGACGCAGGCTGCGCTTCAGATCAAGCACTAGTTTCAAAAAACTTAGCCTTGTAAGCGACCCCAGTAAACCATGATCGAGCTCAGGATCCCCAGAGCGATGAGTAACCACCAGAGCGTGACTGCAAGCGCAGGCTTGCGATTGATCAATGCGATCAATCCACCGAGTGCGATCCAGATAACCAACTTCACCAGAATCCACCAAGTCGTGAACGGGTAGCCTAGTTTCGAGATGAGCCCGAATCCGGCCACAAAGATCAACAGGAGCCCGATCCCGCTGGTGATCGAGCCAAGTTTCTTGACTCTGGCATCGTCGCTGGCCGCAAGGCTGCGGCCCAGTAAAGCGCCGTAGCCTAGGAAAAGCATAATGATGCCGGATAGGTGCAGGATGTGATAAATGTAAGGAGCCATAGCGACATCCTTCTTCGAGTTTCCCTGGAAGGCAAGCGCACACAAAACGGATACAAAAAAGCCACCGGGACTTCCCGGTGGCTTCGATAAAGACAATACTTTGGTTCTCTAGGAAACTTTTTCCTGAAAGAGGTGCACATCGCGCTGCGGGAAGGGGATGCTGACTCCCTCGGCATCGAAACGCTCCTTAACGGTCTTTGTAAAATCAAATTTGAAGGCCCAATAATCGGCCGCTTTAACCCACGGGCGAACCACAAAGTCCACGCTGCTGTCACCAAGGTTTGATACCGCGACTTGTGGAGCCGGTTCGGGCAATACGCGCTCATCGGCCGCAAGGATGCTTTCGATGATCTCCTTGGCCTTGTTCAAATCATCTCCATAGCCGACACCGACCGTCATATCGACGCGGCGGGTGTCATGCGCGGAAAAGTTGGTAATCGGTCCACCGAAAATCTGCGAGTTCGGCATGATGATTTTCACGTTATCTGGTGTTTTCAGTTCGGTGGTAAGAATACCCACCTCAACAACGATGCCAGCCTCGCCTCCCGCTTTTACGAAGTTACCCGCAACAAAGGGCTTGAAAATAATCAAGAGAACTCCGGAAGCGAAATTCGACAGGGATCCTTGTAAAGCGAGGCCGATCGCAAGACCGGCCGCACCGACCACAGCAACGAAGGAAGTCGTTTGCACACCGAGTTTACTGATCGCTGCGATTACCACGAAGACCACCAGCGCTCCGTAAAGCAAGCTGGAGAAGAATCCGATGAGTGTCGCGTCGATTTCTTTTTCCGTGAGTGCGGCACTGAAGAGCGACCGTATCTTCTTGGCGATCCATAGACCGACGACGAGTATAACAATGGCAAAAAGCACGTCCATGCCAGCACTGGCGACGGCCTCGATAGCTTTATCAATCATATTTGGCTCAGATTGCAGAACAATACTGGAGGGTGTCTCTTCAGGCATACAATTTAGGGATTATTAGGAGTGTTGTTTTGGTTAGACCTGACGATGGCTAACAAGCCACGTCAGCGTGAAATTGGTTGCCCGCGGTCGTCGCCTTAACGTATCCCTTGCGGATCGTAAAATCGCCAAACCGCTCGCCCTCTTCCCGCTCCTTCGCGTAGTTCAAGAGGATCGGCTTCAATTCATCAATGATCTGCTCGTGGGTGATCGAGTTGCGGTAGAGTTTGTTCAGCCGTTCCCCGTCAAACCCGGCCCCGAGGTAGAGGTTATATTTCCCGGGCACTTTCCCCACCAGCCCGATTTCTCCCAGGTAGGGTCGACCACAGCCATTGGGGCAACCGGTCGACCGAATCACAATCTCATCGCTCTGCAGGCCGGCCTCTTCAAGAATAACCTCGAGATCGGATACAAGATTTGGCAGGTAGCGCTCCGACTCGGCAAGGGCGAGACCACAGGTGGGCAGTGCCACGCACGCGATCTGGCTACGCCGCATACCGGAGGCGCTTTTGTAGGCGTCGAGTTTATACTTTTCCACCAGCGCATCGATCGAATCACGGTCCTCCGGAGCAACATTAGCGATCAGGAGGTTTTGGTTAGCCGTAAGTCGAAAGTCGCCCTTGTGCACCTTGGAAATCTCCAACATGCCGGTTTTGTAAAGCTTTTCGTCTTTATCGACGATCCGCCCACCTTCAATGAAGAGCCCGAGATTCCATTTTCCATTGGTGCCCTCGGCCCAACCGTAACGGTCGCCCGTGCTGGTGAATTTGTAGTCGCGCGGATCCTCCAAGCCGTAGCCAAGACGCTCTTCCAGTAGTTCACGGATGCGATCTTTGCCCAAACGCTCGACCGTATATTTAAAGCGGGCGTTGGCACGATCGACGCGATTCCCATGGTCGCGCTGAATGGTTACAATTTTTTCCGCCACGGCTACCGCCTGATCCGGCGTGCAGAAAGCGATGACATCTGCCAGTCGGGGGAAGGTTTTCTCATTGCCGTGTGTCATCCCCATTCCACCACCGACCGTAACGTTGAATCCGGCCAGTTTGCCGTCTTCGACGATCGCGATAAAACCGAGGCAGTGGGCGAAAACATCAACATCGTTGTGAGGCGGAATCGCCACCGCAATCTTGAACTTCCGGGGCAGGTAGGTGGCACCATAGAGCGGCTCAACGGCGTCCCCGCCGCAGTCTTTCGAGCGCTCCGGCGCCATTTCGACACCGAGTTTGATCGGCTCGCCATCAAGCCACATCTCTGAAAATGCCGGAGTTTGCGGCTTAAGATGTGCGTCGATCGCCGCTGCCACATCCTGCACATCGGTGTGCACCTGCGAGGCAAAGGGGTTCGGGTTGCACATTACATTCCGGTTCACATCGCCGCAGGCGGCCAGCGTGGTCATGGCAACGTCGTTGCAGGATTTGATCACATCCTTGAGGTTTCCTTTCAAAATGCCATGTAGCTGGAAAGCCTGACGCGTGGTCAGCTTAATCGTATTGAAAGCACAAAAGTTGGCCAGATCATCCACGACCTGCCACTGGTCGGGCGTGCAAATACCGCCCGGCAAGCAAATCCGTGCCAAAAAGGAGTAAGCTTTGTCGAGCTTGTGCTTACGCCGTTTTGCCCGCACGTCGCGGTCATCCTGCTGGTAGAGCCCGTGGAATTTGGTCAACTGCTGGTCATCAGCGGAAATCGCGCCAGTTGATGTGTCGGCCAAACCCTCCAGGATTGTGCCGCGCAGGTAGGCGCTTCGGGTCTTGATGCCTTCGTTTTTGTGGAGTTGTGGAGCGGATTCGCTTTCAGATATCATAATAAATCGATTGCAATTAAGCGTTTCGGAACAAAGTGGCAAATATCGATTGCATTTGAATTGAGTCGAAACACCGGTAAACCATAGCTTTAATCTTAGGTTTGTCACTCAAAAACCAAAGATTAAGGTTTACGCCGATTATAAACTAGCATTCAGAGCAATCCCTGATTTCATCCCACGGTTTTTACAATTCACTAGCTATGAGCCAATCTGATTCGATTATTCCCGGTCAAGCACCACTCAATGCCGATCAAGCACAATCGCTGAACCAAATCCTGCGCACCCTCACTCCGGAGCAGCTACTCTGGGTCGAAGGATTTGTTTCCGGACTCCGCGCGGGTCAAACACCGGGCCACCAGGAAGCGACGCAGGCAGTGACGGCTGCACAAGAGCTGACCGTTCTGTATGGCACGGAGTCAGGAAACTCGGAAACACTGGCCGATCTCACAGTAAAGGCGGCCAAGAGCTCCGGATTTAAGGCACGGGCTGTCAATATGGCCGATACCAGCGTAGCAAAATTGAAGGGTGTCGAGAACCTCCTCGTGATCGTCAGCACTTGGGGTGAAGGAGATCCGCCCGAGACGGCAGTGTCGTTTTATGAGGACTTTATGGGGGAAAAAGCACCTCGTCTCGAACAGACCCGCTACTCTGTGCTGGGCCTCGGGGATACGAGCTACGAGCATTTCTGTAAAATGGGGAAAGACTTTGATGCCCGCCTCGAAGCTCTTGGCGCGAAACGGGTCTTCGATCGCCAGGACTGCGATGTCGATTATGACGACGATTTCGAAGCCTGGCACAAGGGTGCCCTCAGTGCTCTCGAAGCTCTGGCCGGTCCTTCATCTGTCACTACCACAAACCTACCGACCGCTCCCGCACCCGTCGCCGCTACCGTTAAATACTCGCGGAAAAACCCATTCCCCTCGGAGCTTCGAGAGCGTGTTCTGCTAAACGGAGACGGCTCCGCCAAGGAGACGATCCACCTCGAGTTCGACCTCGAAGGCTCGGGCTTGAGCTATGAAGCGGGCGACGCGCTCGCAGTAATCCCCCACAACGCGGAGGATGTCGTCGATGACCTGCTGAAAACAACCAAGCTGGATGGCAACGCCCAGGTTAAACTAAAGGATGGAGAGTTCTCCCTGCGCGAGGCCTTAACCAGCCAGCTCGATATCACTGCACTTTCAAAGCCGGTGCTCAGCCGCTATAACGAATTTGCGAAAAGCGACGCACTCGACGCGGTGATCAACGACAAAGATAAACTCAGCGACTATGTCTACGGCCGCGACATGGTCGACCTTGTTACCCAGTTTCCCACCGACACTCTGACCGCCGAGGCGCTGGGCAGCATTATGCGCAAACTGCCACCCCGCCTCTACTCGATCGCATCGAGCCCGAAGGCCCACCCCGGCGAGGTTCACCTGACTGTCGGAGTGGTTCGCTATGACGCAAATAATCGCCTGCGCAAGGGTGTTTGTTCCACTTATCTCGCGGACCGGGTCGGCGAGGGTGACAAGGTCGATGTCTTCGTCTCCCCAAACAAGAATTTCAAACTGCCTGAGGACCCGAAAGCTCCCGTCATCATGGTCGGTCCCGGAACTGGCATCGCACCCTTCCGCGCCTTCATCGAGGAGCGGCAAGCGATCGGCGCAACAGGCAAAAACTGGCTCTTCTTCGGTGAGCAACACTATCTGACTGATTTTCTCTACCAGACCGAGCTGCAGGATTACCTCGCCGATGGGATTCTGACAAAACTCGACGTCGCTTTCTCGCGCGACCAAAAGCACAAGGTTTACGTGCAGGACCGGATGCGCGAAAGGGCAAAGGAGCTTTACGCCTGGCTAATGGACGGCGCCAGCTTCTACGTCTGTGGGGACGCGAGCCGCATGGCGCACGATGTGGACCGTGCGCTCCACGACATCGTCGCCCAGGAAGGCGGACTCTCTGAAGATGAGGCTGCCGAGTTCGTCAAAAAACTGAAAACCGATAAGCGCTACCTGCGTGACGTTTACTAGGCCGTGCCTGAAACGAGCATTGATGTTCTCTGCGTCGGTTACGCCTGTCTCGATATCAACTTCAAAGCAGGGCACCACCCGGATGCGGACGAAAAAATCCGCGCCAGCGCGATGCACCTGTGCGGTGGCGGTCCCGCTGCCAATGCAGCCGTGGCCGTGGCCCGGCTCGGGGGCCGTGCAGCCTTTGCCGGCTACCTCGGCCGAGATGCTTTTGGCGAGGCCCATCTTCGCGAGCTTCAGGCAGAGGGCGTCGACACGAGCACGGTTCGGCGGGGCGAGACCGCGACTCCCATCGCCTGCATAACAATAAAGCCTGACGGGCAGCGCTCTATCGTAGACTATAGCCCGGAGGCTGCCATTATTGAGGAGGATGCGCTTTCTTTGGCGCAGCTTAAGCCGAAAGTCCTGCTGGTCGACGGACACCAACCCCTTCTTTCTTTGAAGCTGGTCGATGCGGCGAGGATGCTCGGCATCCCCAGTATCCTGGATGCCGGCTCGATCCACGATGGCACGCTTATGCTTTACAACAAAGTCGACTACTTGATCACCTCGGAGAAATTCGCCCGACAGTTCTCCGGCGAAGAGGATCCCCGGCTCGCGTTGGCCGCTATGGACGGTTCGGCGGGCTGGATCGCGTGCACTTGGGGCCAGGGCGGCGTTTACTGGCAGGATGAGAACGGCCAGCACCACATGCCGGCCTTCGACATCGATCCAGTAGACACCACAGGCGCGGGCGATGCCTTTCACGGTGCCTTTGCGCTGGGCCTGGCCGAGGGGCTCGCCATCAAGCCTAATCTTCGCCGGGCGTCTGCAACCGCCGCGCTGACCTGCCTGAGAGAAGGCGCCCGCAGCGCCCTCCCCGACCGGCAGCGGGTTGAAGCGCTGGCCCGCTGAATCGAAATCACTCCCTAAAACGGCTCAGATGCCCAGAGCATCGCAGACCAAGCCGTTCAACTCAAAGTTGCGCAGGTAAGCGGGAAGCTGCCCGGCACCGGGACCAAAAGCCAGTAGTTCTACATTCTCAGAGGTATGGTTGTTGGAAGACCAGCCGGTCGCCGAAAGCGCACCCAACTCCGCTTCCAGTATTCCCGTCATATGGCTGCTGAGATATTTTACCTCCGGATTCCCGATCGCCGACTGGATGGCAGCCGCCTGAGCCTCCGATGCGTCAAAGCCGGTCGCCATGCGGAACGCCGCAGCATCGAAGCGGCTAGACGCTTTAAAACGTCTCTCCAGCCACTCAAAGGATCGGGTAAACTGCTGCATCCTGTCCAGCGCAGGGCCGCTGTCTCCGTAGCGCTCTCCCTGCCCGTTAAGTTGGCAGCCGCCTGTCCCGTGGTCTGTCGTCACGATGAGCAAAGTATCCGGATGATTTTGGATATAATCGAGCGCCAGTGGAATACAGCGGTCAAATTCCAGCAATTCATGAAGTATCGCCGCTGGATCGTTGGCATGGCCGGCATGGTCGACCCGCCCGGCTTCAACTTGCAAAAGAAAGCCCTCCGGCGAGGTATTGAGCTGCTTCAGCGCAGCCGCAAACATCTCCCTCAAGCCGGGAATCGAGCGAAGCGAGGCGTCGTTTTTCCGATCGATCGCATAAGGTATGTGGCTATCCGAAAAAACCCCCAACACCGGCTCTCCGGAGGCAGAAAAGCCCTTCAGTTGCTCTCTATTACGCACGATCCGGTAGCCAGCCGCCGCAAACTTCCGAAAATAGTCCGCGGAAGCCTCGCCCATTCCACCCTTCCCCGTTTGCAGAAAGTGCCGCGCTCCCCCACCGAGTAGCAGATCGATCTCACGAGCGAGATACTGCCTCACGATTTCGTCCTCCTCGTCGCGGTCTTTCACGTTTGCGACGAAGCCCGCAGGCGTCGCGTGCGAGATCCGGCAGGTCGAGACGAGGCCGGTGCGTTTCCCGGACTGCTTCGCCCTGACATAGATCGGTGTCAGGGTTCGACCCTCAGCATCAATGTTAATCGAGCCGTTGTTGACCCGCTTGCCCGAACCCCAGGCGCTGGCGGCTGCTGCCGAATCGGTGACAGGCGAACTATTCGAAGCCGTATCCTGAAACGCGCGGTGCAGATCGCTGCGGTCATAGAGTTGCATCCAGTGCAGGCGTTCCTGCTTCTGCCTCAGGTGCCAGTGGTGCGCGAGAGCGAGTGTCCCGTTGCACATACCGTCCGCAACCATGAAAATCAGATTCTTCGCCTTGGCCGAAGGCGTCTTCTTCGCAGCCATCGCCGAGGCGCTGCCAGCAAGAAGGGGGGTGGCGAGGCCCGCGAGGCCCGCACCTTTCAGAAATCCACGGCGGGTCGCACGGTGTGGATCCTTATTCATGGACGACTCCTCAATAATTTGACGTGCTTCAGACATAAAAAACGCCGTCTAACGGTGAGACGGCGTTTTAAGATGTCATGCCCCGCTAGTCGCGGAACCCATCGATCTGTCCGGCTTTGTATCGCTCCATCAGCAGACCGGGACCGGTGGATCCATCATAGGCCGTGCGCGTCCCAGTCGTCCCTGTGCTCGTCGCACTCGCTTCGGAAGATGAACTTTCAGCAGACGCAGAAGCTGTGTCGCCACTGGAAGCACAACCCGCTAGTAAAAGACTGAAAGCTGCGAGAGTAAAGATGAGGATAGTTTTCATGATGAGTTGAGTATGAGTGAGCATGAATCATCGGAAACTTTCAAACTGAATGCAACTCTCATGATTCAAATTCTTCAATCTTGCCTTTCAATCGACCGTAATCGCTATTCTCTTTTGAATAAATTGTCACAAAACGGCCCTTGGCTTTCTATTTTCCGGGCCTCATAAACGAGTTCACCCGCTCGTCACATTAGCATGCCTACTAGTAAAAATTCCCATTCGCGCTTTCCCTACTTCAATCGGGAGTTGAGCTGGCTGGCCTTCAACCGCCGAGTGCTTGAACAGGCCGAGTCGGAGGACTATCCCTTACTGGAGCGCATGAAGTATCTCGCCTTCGTCAGCTCGAACCTTGACGAATTTTTTGAGATTCGCGTCGCCGGACTCATGCAACAGGTCAAGTCGGGCCATATCGAACGTGGTCCGGACGGGCTCGGTCCGAAGGAACAGCTGCGCCGCATCCAAAATATAGTGAAGCGCCTCGTGAACGACCACTACGACTGCTGGGAGCGCCAGATCATGCCCGGACTCAAGGAACAGGGCGTCCTCTTTTGCGATTTCGACGAGCTGACGCGCAACGAAAGGAAATGGGTCGAGGAGTATTTCGAGGAGCAGGTCTTCCCCGTGCTCACCCCGCTCGCCATCGATCCGGCTCACCCCTTTCCACAACTTGCCAACAAGGCGCTCTATATTCTCGCCGCAATCGATGATCCGGAAACGAGGATCATCGAGCGCCTCATGGCGATCATACCGGTGCCGAGAGTCCTTCCCCGCATCGTAAAAATCGGCGCGCCGCGGCGCGGAAGCCCCGATGTTTATATTTTTCTGAGCGATATCATTCAGCGCTATATCAAGCGCCTGTTTCAGGGCTATCGCGTGCGCTCCGCCACACCTTTCCGGATCACTCGAAACAGCGACCTCTACATTGATGAGGAGGAGGTCGAGAACCTGCTTCGCAAAATCGAAGAGGAGTTGATGAATATGCAAAAAGGGGCGGCCGTTCGTCTCGAGATCTCCAAGGGTGCCGATCCGCTTCTTGTTCAGGAGCTTCTCGAGGCCATCGATCTAAAATCCGAGAATGTCTACACCGTGGATGGACCGATCAACCTGCTTCGGCTGATGAGTGCCTACGACTTGATCGATCGTCCGGATCTGAAGTTCCCGCCCTACACACCCTTCATCCCGAAAGAATTATCGAATTCGGAACGGATTTTTGAAAATATCCGTCAACGGGACCTCCTCCTGCATCACCCGTTCGACAGTTTTCAGCCGTTCATCGATTTTCTGAATCAGGCTGCCGTCGACCCGGATGTTTATGCGATTAAGCAGACCCTCTATCGCACCTCGGGAGATTCGCCTATTATCGAGGCACTCATGGAGGCGTCACGCATGGGGAAGCAGGTGACGGTTCTCGTTGAAATCAAAGCGCGTTTCGACGAAGCTAACAACATCCAGTGGGCGCGCCAGTTGGAAGATGTCGGCGTGCACGTCGTCTACGGCTTGGTTGGCTTAAAAACGCACTGCAAATGCTGTATGATCGTCCGCCGCGAAAAAGGGAGCCTTGTCCGCTACGCTCACCTCGGAACAGGTAACTACAACCCGAAGACGGCAAAACTCTACACCGATGTCAGCTTTTTCACCGCTAATAAAGAAATCACCTCCGAGGTGGCCGGTCTCTTCAACACACTGACGGGTTTTGCCCTCACTCCGACATTTAAAAAGCTGCTCGTCGCGCCTTTTACCCTGCATAACAACATCCAGAAGCAAATTCGAGCCGAGACACGAAATGCCAAGGCAGGTCTACCGGCGCGCATCATCGCCCAGACCAACAGCTTGGTCGACCAGGAGACGATCGATAATCTCTATGAGGCCTCCCAGGCAGGGGTCAGCATTGATCTTATCGTCCGCGGAATTTGCAACCTCGTCCCCAACATCAAGGGCGTCAGCGAAAATATCCGCGTTCGCAGTATCCTCGGCCGCTACCTCGAACACAGCCGCATCTTCTATTTTGAAAACTCCAATGCCGGGCAGCCTCTCATCTACGCCGGTAGTGCCGACTGGATGCCGCGCAACTTCTACCGGCGCATCGAGGCCGTTTTCCCGGTGGAGGATCCCGAACTGAGGGCAAGACTCCTCACGATTTTGGAGACACACCTGAAAGATAACAAGAACGCGCGACAACTCCGCGCCAATGGTGCCTACCAAAAGATTTCCGCAAAGAAGGGCACAGAGCGTTTCTCCGCCCAGGAAGCCTTTATAGAAGAGGCCACCACACGCAGAAAAAAGCTCGAAACCGATATTCAAAACGAGCAACAAAATCAAAAATAGCCCGTCGAAGGAACTTGCCCTGCCCTTCAGACTCTGACCGTAGATCCAATCGGAAAAAATTTAATAGGGCAGCGCCCAATCACCCGTGGATCCAGAACGAGGCAAAACGTCCCCCTAAAACAAGTGCACGATAAGTAAGATATGAATACCATGACAAATAGGCCCTTCTCATCCCGCCGTAATTTCCTGAAAGCATCCGGAGCTTTCGGCGCTCTCACCATTCTGCCCTCCGGCCTCTTTGCGAAAGACGGAACCAAGGTCAGTCCCAACGAAAAAATCCGCCTCGCGGTCATCGGGATCGGAAATCAGGGTAGCGGCGACCGGCGCGCCTTGCTCGCCAGCGGCCTTTGCGATGTCGTCGCGCTCTGCGACGTCGACATGGAGGGCAAACACACCCACTCGGCCCGCTATGAGCATGGCTTAACGAACCGGCCTCCGGAGATGGGCAAAGGCAAGGCGCCACCCGAGGTGTATCCCAACAAGTCCAAAGGGTTTACCGACTTCCGTGTTATGTTCGACCAGATGGCCGACGAGATTGACGCGGTCCTCATCGCGACCCCGGACCACTCGCACTTTGCCGCAACCATGGCCGCGCTCTCCCTCGGGAAACATGTTTTCGTCGAAAAGCCGCTCGCCCACACCTACGGACAGTGCGAACGACTCATCCAAATGGCCGCGAGAAATCCGAAGCTTGTCACGCAAATGGGCAATCAGGGCTTCTCCGGGGCAAACTATTTTCAGTTCAAGGCCTGGCATGAAGCCGGCGTGATTAAAGACATTACCCGCATCACTGCACACATGAACCGCCGGCGGCGCTGGCACGGATGGGGCACCACAGCTACCAGTTATCCGATCGAACCACGCCCCGAGGCACTGAAATGGGAGCAATGGCACGATTCAACTTCAGCCAGCCGACCCTACAGCGCTCGGCTGCACCCTCAGGAGTGGCGGAGCTGGTATGAGTTTGGCGGCGGCGCCTTCGGAGACTGGGGCCCCCACATCCTGGATACCTGTCACCACTTTTTGAAACTCGGAATGCCTGAGAAGATTACCGCGGTCGAACTCCGTGGAGTTAATCAGGCCGGACTCCTCTTCCCGCAAAGTAGCACTATCCGCTTCAACTTTGCCGAGCGCGGACCGGGCCTGCCCGCTTGCGAGGTTACCTGGTATGACGGCACGGATAATACGCCCTCTCTCGAAGCTGAATACACCGAGGAGGGGCAGCCCGAACTATTGAAGACACCCGGCAAAGTTCTCTACGGAAAAGACATCGTCTTCCAGGGAGCCAGCCACGGCTCCGCCCTGAAAATCGTGCCCCGGCAGAAGTTCATCGATGTGCGCGAATCGCTGCCCCGATTCCCCCAGAAGAATTCGAACCACTACACCAACTTCCTGCTTGCCTGCAGGGGCGAGGAGACCGCCCGCTCACCTTTCAGCATCGGTGGTCCACTTTCACAGGTCTTTAACTTGGGCGTCATCGCGCAGCGGCTCAATACCGAGCTCCACTTCGATAGGGCGACCGGCAGCATCACGAATGACGAGCTCGCACAAGCGATGCTGGACCCCGAGCCCCGTAAGGGCTGGGAGGAGTTTTACAGGATCTAAAACATATTTTTCGACCGTCCTTTACCGAACGACGATGCGAGCCTCAGATCTTTCGGGAAGCGCCTTTTCGCTGCTCATTTTTTGTGCGGCCGCAATAGCCGCAGGTGCGCTTGTTGCCACAAGGGCGGACCATGCACCCGAGTCTGGCTCTCCGGGAAAAGATCTTCTGACCTGGACGGATCTATTTGCAAGCGGCGATTTCTCGCAGTGGCAACAGCCTAATGGAAAACCTGTCGGCCCCCGTTGGACGATTGTCGATGGCGTCGTCCACAGGGAACGACTGGGCGCGGGAGACATCGTGACACGTGCCCACTATAAAAATTTCGAACTCCGGTTCGAGTGGAAGATCAGCGAGGCTGGCAACTCGGGAATCAAATACCGCACCCGCGGCAAACTGGGCTTGGAATATCAGATCCTCGACGATGCGCGCCACCGGGACGCCCAGACACCCTCGCGCCGGGCGGCCTCGCTCTACGATCTCGTCGCTGCTGCCGGGGATAAAGCGTTGCGGCCCGCAGGCTCGTGGAATTCCGGGCAGATCATCGTGGAAGACAGCCATCTTGAGCATTGGCTCAACGCTCAGCAGGTCCTATCGATCGAAATCGGCAGTGAGGACTGGGTCCAACGCCTCGAAAGCAGTAAATATAGCAAACACCATGACTTCGGCACTTGGGTCGGCCCGCTAATACTTCAGGATCATTTCGATAAAGTCTGGTATCGAAACGTCCGCATACGCAGAATCTAAAACTGCCTGTTGTCTTCCCTGAAAGTTTCTGTCACCACGTCCAAAATCTTTTCAAAACCGCTCATAAAAACTGTCTGTCATGTCTGAACAAAACGATCGAGAACTTGCGATAATCGAATCTGTCGCGGATGCACCGCCGCTTAAGAAATTTTTGACCTACGTGAAGCTATCGGGTCCCGGTTGGCTTCAGGGGGCGGTCACCCTGGGAGGGGGTTCTCTGGCCGGTGCGCTCTTTCTTGGAGTCATTTCAGGCTATGGCCTGCTCTGGGTCCAGCCGCTCGCGATGATCTGCGGCATCATCATGCTCAGCGCGATCGCATACGTCACTCTGTCCACCGAGTGCCGCCCCTTCCACGCGATCAATCGCAATATCAGCCCCCTTCTCGGTTGGTCCTGGCTGATCGCTACCATCATGGCCAATCTCGTTTGGGCCATGCCTCAATTCGCCCTCGCGACGGCGGCGATTCAACAAAACCTTCTCGGTGGTGTGGATTTTAATCCAATCTACGTCACCCTCCCGCTCTTCGCCGTAGCAATCTTTGTTAACTTTCTTTACCAGTCGGGCGGTGGTGGAGCAAAGCTCTTCGACTTGATTATCAAGCTGATGGTCGGGGTGATCGTCCTCTCCTTCTTCGCGGTGGTTTTCTCCCTGCTCGCGGCCGGAAAACTGCCGCTGGGCGAGATCTTTGCCGGCTTCCTTCCTAACCTGAGCCTACTCAATACGCCGGCCCCCACCTATCAGGAATTCATCGCCCAATCCAATTTCTCCGATTACTGGAACGCTACCATAGCCAACAGCCAGCGCGATGTGATCATCGCCGCCTTCGGAACCGCTGTGGGAATTAACATGACGTTCCTGCTCCCCTACTCACTTCTTGTCAAAAAGTGGGGCCCCAAGCATCGGGGACTCTCGATCACCGACTTGTCGATCGGTCTCTTCATTCCCTTCTTCCTCGCCACGACCTGCGTCGTGATCGCTGCAGCCAGCAGTTTCCACGGAAAGTCGGAAATCAATGACGCAGATGCCCAGAGACTCGCACAGATCTTCAATGCGGGGGACGAAGCGGCCATCGCAGCATCGGGAGTCAAGACACCTGCATTCGTCAGTGCCGTTGAGGGTGAATTTTCTGCCGTAGACTTCCAGCTGGCGGACATGCTGACCAAGCGCGATGCCGACTCGCTGGCCGTCACACTGGAGCCCTTCGCGGGCGAGTTTATCGCGCAAAAGATCTTCGGGGTTGGCGTTCTCGGAATGGCGCTCTCCAGTATCATCATCCTTATGGTTATGAACGGGCTCGCCTTCCAGGAGGCCTTCTCAACCCGCCCTCCCTCGGAGCTGCGTGCGGGCTCGGTCTTTACCGATGAGGTTAGTAAAAACAAGATTCACTACTTCATCGGATGCACCCTGTCCGGCCTATCCGGTATGTGCTTTCCGCTGCTCTGGACCGGCGAATCCAAGGCGGCCCTCGCCGTGCCGACTTCGGTCATTGGTGGCTCGCTCATCCCCATCGCGTATTTTACCTTCTTTCTCATGATGAATTCGAGGAAGATCCTTGGTGACAAAATGCCAACGGGCGGTTCAAGGATTCTCTGGAATGTTCTCATGCTCTTCGCCACCAGCGTAGCCACTCTCGGATCAGTCTGGGTCCTGATGGGTAAAGGCGCGGCCGACGGCTGGTTCAGCCATTGGAAGGGCATGATTCCTGCCTTCGGCCTTATTTTCCTCGGCATCCTCTTCATCGTTGGTATCACATCCTTCCTCGCTCACGAAAAACAGGCAAAGAAATAGACGTATGAAATTCGGAATTATTGGAACAGGTATGATCGGCGGCTTTCACGCCAAAGCGATCGACGCAATGAACGGCAGCGAGCTCGGAGGAGTCGCAGATATGGTCTTTGAACGCTCCCAGGCTTTCGCGGAGAAATACCAGACCCGCGCCTACGAGTCCGTCGAGGCCATGCTCGCCGATCCGGAAATTGATTTGGTCACGGTCGGCACGCCCTCCGGTGCGCACTTTGACCCGGGAATGGCCGCGATCCAGGCGGGCAAGCACGTCATCATCGAAAAGCCTCTTGAGGTCACGATCGAACGCATCGACCAGATGATGGCTGCCGCGAAGGAGAAGGGCGTCACTCTGGCCGCAGTCCTGAACCGCCGCTTCCACCCCGGCATGGACGCCTTCAAGGCTGCTGCCGATGCCGGACGCTTCGGCAAGCTCACGTCTGCTTCCGCCTATGTTAAATGGTATCGCGACCAGGCTTACTACGACTCTGCCGCCTGGCGCGGCACCTGGGCGCTCGATGGTGGCGGTGCTCTGATGAATCAGGCGATCCACACCATCGACGCCCTCCTATACCTCGCCGGTCCGGTAAAATCCGTTCAGGCGAATACCGCCTGTGTGGCCCATACTGATATCGAGGTCGAAGACATCGCAGTCGCGATCCTCGAGTTTACGAACGGCGCCCGCGGTGTGATTGAAGGCAGCACCTGCACCTGGTCCAAGAGCGGTCACCCCTCACGGGTCCAGCTCGCGGGCACCGAGGGCTCCGTCTTCATGGCGGACGAGGCTTTTGAGATTTGGGATTTCATGAAAGAGACGGAGGCCGATGCCGAAGTGCACGCAAAATTCATGAAGGGTGCAGAGGCCGGCCTCGGGGCGAACGATCCCACAGCGATCAACTTCTACCAACACCAGCGCAATTTCGAGGAGGTCGTTGAAGCCATCGAGGCGGGCCGGGTGCCCAGCACCTCGGCTGCGGAAGCACGCAAAAGTGTCGAATTGATCTGCGCCATCTACGAGTCGGCGCAGAGCGGGGGCAAACGCAT
>Ga0102948_1000409_pt1 | contig 16681 bp, 11 predicted proteins | sample SalPonA_A_H2O_MG_FD_78211 | JGI IMG/M metagenome (GOLD analysis project Ga0102948, IMG submission 78211) | Water microbial communities from South San Francisco under conditions of wetland restoration - Salt Pond MetaG R2A_A_H2O_MG | ecosystem: Environmental > Aquatic > Non-marine Saline and... | reverse complement strand
GACTCAATACCTATTCGCTCAGCGCCGCGCGGCCGAAGCGCAGAAGTGGGCGTTTGCGCTTTCCCTTCCGGGCGGCGACGAACGCCAAGGATTCCGTCAAACCCTTGTCTCCGCCGCAGGATCCGGAGTGCTTGCGCATGGAAGTGGAAGGGCTTCGATCGAAGCAGCGCTTGGTGGAGCATAACGACCTTGAAGTCTATTATGCCCGGGCCCGGGAGATTCCGCTCGTGCTGCTGGAGATCGGCCGCTTGCGCGAGGAGACCTTTCGAGCGGTGCAAGAAGGCACCGGCCAAGCCACTGACCTCGATCCGTTCGATGAATACTATGTTCATATCTTCCTCTGGAACAGGAAAGAGAATGAAATTGCGGGAGCTTACCGGGTCGGTCTGGCTGACGAAATTGTAGAGAAGCACGGTGTTCGAGGCCTTTACACTTCGACGCTTTTCAAATACCGGCCGAATTTTCTGGATCAGCTCGGTCCATCGCTTGAGCTCGGGCGCTCCTTTATCCGGATCAAATATCAACGGAAAAGCTCATCGCTCTCACTCATTTGGAGAGGGGTCGGGGAGTTTATTGCGCTCCATCCGCGCTACCGTATTCTGTTCGGTCCGGTCAGCATCTCCGACGCTTACAACAGCATATCAAAGAATCTGATGGTTCACTTTTTTCGTGAGCACAGCTTCGACGAAGAGATGTCGCGTCTGGTGAGTGCAAAGAAGCCGCCGCGATCAAAGAAGAAACTGAGAGGCACGCCGCTGAAGGACATTGCAGAATCCATCACATCGATCGATTCCGTTTCGGCCATCGTTTCGGGTTTCGAAGATGATAAAAAAGGCATCCCCATCCTGCTCCGGCACTATTTGAAGCTAAACGGAGTATTGGTCAGCTTCAACGTGGATCCGGCCTTCAACGATGTGATCGACGGGTTGATCCTGGTCGACCTGATGAAATCCGACGATCGCTTGCTGGAACGGTATTTCGGGAAGCAGGCCTTTTCCAAAATTAAGGCCTATCACTCTGAACATTCCGGACACTCGGTTGACTTAACCCCTTCGGAATGAAGGTATGAAGGTATCAATCGCACAGTTGGACATCGAGCGCGGCGACCCGGAGACTAATTTGGATCGCATCGGAAAATCAGCGGCTGAAGCGGCGGCTCAGGGAGCGGAGTTGCTCTGTCTACCCGAGATGGCGACAACCGGTTTTGACTGGGAGCGTAATCGTGAGCTTTTGAAAGCGTGCGGGCAGCATCACCAGCAACTTTCAGAAATTGCCCGGACGCATCGAATCGCCCTTTGCGGTTCATATCTCGAAGAGGCGCCTTCGGGGAAGGCCGCCAATACACTGATCTATCACGATGCAACTGGTTTGGAACGCGCCAGATACCGGAAAATGCATTTGTTCACGCTCTTTCGAGAGCACGAGCACGTCGAGGCTGGTGATTCGATTGTGACGGCTGATCTTGGAGCCTTCAAAGCCGGCTTCGCTATCTGCTATGATCTTCGTTTTCCGGAACTTTTTCGCCGTAACATGGAGGCGGGTGCGGCCCTTCAAATTTTACCTGCGGCCTTTCCGCATCCGCGTCTCGAACATTGGCGGACTTTGCTGCGGGCGCGCGCGATCGAGAACCAGTGTTTCTTTATCGGGGTCAACCAGTGTGGGTTCGAGCGGCACGGCGCATCGGTCGGTCAGACGCGCTACTTTGGCCATTCCATGGTGATCGATCCCTGGGGAGAGATCCTGGCGGAAGCGGGGGAGGAAGCGGTTGTTCTCACTTTTGACCTGGATCTCGATCTGGTCGAGCGCGTGCGGAAAAAGATGCCTTCTTTGGTCGATCGAAGGCCGGATTTATACGGGAAGCGCGCCTGCGGCCAGGCTGATTGAACGGCTAGCTTTTTAACAGATCGCGGATAAAAGCCCGGCGGTCTTCCGCTTTGAAAAAAGCGGTTCCAGCGACAAGGGTGTCAGCTCCCCGAGCGGTGCAGAGCGGTCCGGTCTCGATAGCAATACCGCCGTCAACCTCGAGTCGAAAATCGAGACCGTGGTTCCGGCGCCATTCAGCGATCTGCTCGATCTTCGGGAGCACATCGTGACGAAAGCTTTGTCCGCCGAAGCCGGGCTGCACCGTCATGAGAAGAACGATGTCGCAGCATTTGAGGTAGGGCAGGGCGGCATCTGCGGGTGTGTCCGGATTCAAGACGATGCCACCGCGGCAATTGTTGGATCGGATACGTTCAAGGGTTTTTGAAACCGGATAGTCCGGTTCGACATGGATGGTAATCTGGTCGGCGCCCGCATCAAGAAATGCGTCGATGTGCTGGTGCGGATTATCGAGCATGAGATGGACGTCGAAAAACAGCCTTGAGCCCGGACGCAGAGCTTTGACTGTCTGGGGGCCAAAGCTGAGGTTGGGGACAAAGTGCCCATCCATGATGTCGAGATGCACCCATTCAAGCCCTGCAGCTTCGACCTCCTCGAGGCTGGACTGGAGTTTGCCATGATTTCCAGCGAGGAGAGAAGGCGCGAGCAGGCACGTGTGATTTCCAACCATGCCCTATAGTTTGAAAGGCAAACCTTTCCTGGCAAGCGTCACTTCAGCCGCTCCTCGATTTGTGCGGCCAGCTGATCCAGGCGTTTTTCCGAGACCTTTTGGGCGGTCCCGAGTTCCTGAGCAAAGACGGATATCTTGAACTCCTCGAGGAGCATTCGGTAGGGCTTGACGATGGAACGGTGGTTGGGCTGGCCCGAGCGGCCGGCGGCGTCCTCGAGGGCCTCCAGTTGCTCCAAATTGGTCTCGTAGGGTGCGATACGTTTTGCTTTATCAATATCGCGTTGGATATTCTGCTTCGCGCGCTCGGCCCGGACGACCATGCACCGGAGAAAGCGGGTCAGGTGGGGCAAATCGTCGAAGTCATAGATTTCCAGAAGGTTCTCCGGTGCAAGCCGCTGAAGTTGCCGCTTCATGCCCGGGTAAGTGATCGCCCGGTTGGTTTTTTTCTTTTCCAACAGTAGGGCAACTTGCGCCCGGTTTTCCAGGAGAGTCTTGAGCCGTTCCAGCAACTGACGAATGAGGCTCCGCTGCTTCTGCTTTGCTGCGTCGATACATTGCTTGAGAACTTTCTCGTCTAGAGGGAGAACCCTTTCAGAGGCGAAGAGATAGCGTCTCAAGTGGGTCCAGGCACTGCCAAGGGCTTTGTCATAACCGCCAAGCGCAAGGAGGTGAGTGCCGAGTGATTTGAGTTCCTTAAGGTCCTTTTGTAGCCAGGCGATCTCCCGGCCCATCAATTGTTCGCAGAGCCGGGGCCAGGCTTCCTCTGTTGCTGACTGTGCGCGTGCCTGTTCAGGCAGCAGGCGCAGGTGAATCTTTCCGGATTCAGCAACCAGAGCCGGAAACGCTACCAGCGGTAGGCCGGATTGCTGTGAGAGGTCGATGCTCGCGGGCAGTTCGCCGAAGTCCAGTCGGGTCAGGGCCTCCCGTTCATACTGCTGAGCGGCTTTTTGCCAGGCCGGAATCCCCTCGAAATTCTGATCCGTAAGAATCGCCTGCGAATCGTCCTCAACCTGCCGCCGAAGTGCGGCGAGATTCCTGCCGGCAGCAAGCGTCTCACCGCTCTCCGTCCGGACCTCAAGGCGCAACTTGAGATAATCGGGCAGCTCTTCCTTCCAGTCACTCCGATAGGTGGGGATACCGTAGTGATCCTTCAAAACAGCTGCCAATTGCCCGGTGAGGGGCTCTTCAGAAGGTTGCAGATGTTTTCTCAGTTCAGCCACCCGGTCTTTAAGCGGATGCAGTTTGATTCGAAGCGGCTTTGGTAAGTTGCGCAGCAGACATTCGATCTTGGCATCGAGATGACCTGGAATTGCCCAGTCGAGCGCACCTTCCTGAAGGTGCCCGAGCCGCGATAAAGGCAGGTGGAGCGTGGCGCCGTCAGCCTCGTGGCCCCTTTCGTTGCGATAGCTCAGTGAGAGCACCTCCCCGCCGAGTTCAACGGTTCGCGGGAAGTCCTGACTGCTGGCCTGATCCTGCTCGGGAAGCAAATCGGAAAGGCTCGCCTTGAGGAAGTCCAGGGAACCGTTGTGTTGTGATTTGGCCTCGCGACGCAGCTCGGCAAAGGAACCGGCTACTTTGATGCGTCGACGATAGAATTCAAAAAGCCGATCCTCGACAAGGTAGACAGAACCGATTTGCAGACGTGCAATCTCGGATGCGGCACGTTCGCGGAGGTCTTCGTTATGCTTGAAGAATTCCGGCCGTTCTTTAATGCCACCTTCGATCAGTCCATTTCGAATAAAAATTTCGGTGGCGGATTCCGGTTCGATGCGGCTATAGCTGACGTTTCTGCGTTTGAGTTCGAGACCGAAGAGCAGCGTGCGCTCCTTGCACAGGACCGCGGCAGATTTTGTGCTCCAGAATGGTTCGGTGTGGCTGACCCGTATCAAGTCGCCTGCGACAGCTTCGACCCACTCCACTTCTACTCTTGCGGCGGTTCGTGCATAGAGGCGGCTGGTTTCCATCCATTCGCCACAAACGATCCAATCCGGAGCACTGGTTTTTACCGGGACGGATTTACCTTTGCTCGTGTGGGCAGCATTCCGCAGTTTTTTTGCCGCTTTCCGATCGAAAAGTCCTGATCCCGGGAAGAGCATGGCTTTTCGGTTCCGGGGGCCCCGGTAGATGTGCCCCTCTTCTTTGCGGGCCACGTTACTCAGCAGGCCGGAGAGGATGGAGCGGTGAATGGCGGCGTAGTGGACTTGTAGGTCTGACGGACTGCCATCCGGCACGTCCGTCGCGGGTCGGGCTTCTTTTTTCTTTCCGAGCAGACGTTCGATTTGGTGGTGAATATCGCGCCACTCCCGCATGCGCTGATAGGACAGGAAGTGCTCTTTGCAGAATTTGCGGAGTTTGCTTTGGCTGAGCTGGTCAAGTTTCTCGTGGTAGGCGTTCCAGATGTTGAGCAAGGTCAGGAAGTCTGATTCCGGGTGAGTGAATTTCCTGTGCATTTCATCGGCTTCCTGAGTCGAGTCAGCCGGGCGCTCACGCGGGTCCTGAACGGATAGGCCTGAGGCGATAACCAGCACTTCATCGAGGCATTTCTCAACTTCGGCCTGCAGGAGCATTCGGCCGACGGTGGGGTCAACCGGTAGTCGAGAGAGCCTGTAGCCGAGCTTGGTCAAGCGGTAGGTGTCACCGTCACGGGCGCTATCGTCGCTGGATACTGCACCAAGCTCGGCCAGCAGGCGGTAACCACCGATGATGGCGTTGTCGGCGGGCGGATCGATGAAGGGAAAGGTGCGGATGTCTCCAAGCCGAAAAGCCATCATTCGAAGGACGACTGAAGCGAGGTTGGATCGATGGATTTCCGGAGTGTTGAATGGAGGGCGGCTCTTGTAGTCGTCTTCAGAATACAGACGATAGCAGGTGCCATCATTGACCCGGCCGCACCGGCCCTTGCGCTGTTCGGCACTGGATTGGGCAATCGGCTCAATCGGCAAACGTTGGGTGCGGGAATGGGGGCTGTAACGACTGATCCTGGCCAGGCCCGTGTCGACGACATAACGGATGCCTGGGACGGTAAGTGAGGTTTCGGCGATGTTGGTGGAAAGGATGACGCGGCGCTTGCCACCCGGATGAAAGATTCGTTGCTGATCGGTATTTGCCATACGACCGAAAAGTGGAATGATGTCGCTGCGGCCGGCGGGGCTCTTTTCAAGAAGCCGGCGCAGTTCATGGATATCCCGCTCGCCCGGTAGAAACACCAGAATATCGCCTTCGCGGTTGTGGTCATGGATTTCATTGACCAGCACATTTGCAGCGTCGAGGTAATCAATGTCTGTATCCTCTTCCCCGAATGTTCCCACCGGCCGGTAGAGGACTTCCACCGGATACATGCGTCCGGAAACCTCGATGACCGGAGCGTGCCCGAAGGCCCGTGAAAAGCTTTCCGTATCAATCGTGGCCGAGGTAATGATGATCTTCAGATCTTTGCGATGCCGGGTCAGATTTTTGAGGCAACCGAGTATAAAATCGATGTTCAAACTGCGCTCATGTGCCTCATCGATTACGATTGCCTCGTAGTTTTTCAGCAGTGAGTCATCCTGCAATTCGTTGAGCAAAATGCCATCCGTCATGACCTTGATAACGGAGTTCCCGCTGGTTTGGTCCGTGAAGCGGATTTTCGCACCAACCGCATCCCCGAAACCGACGCCCAGTTCTTCGGCGATCCGTTGAGCGACCGAGAGGGCGGCAACCCGCCGGGGTTGTGTGCAGCCGATCCACCCCTTTCTGCCCAGACCGAGTTCCAATAGAAACTTTGGGATCTGCGTTGTTTTTCCGGAGCCGGTCTCTCCGGCGATGACAACGACCTGATTCCGCCGGATTGATTCGATGATTTCCTCTCTCCGGTTATGAATAGGAAGCTGACCCGAGTAGCTGGGCTGTAGGAGTGCTTTCATTACGATAGCAAGCTCCTGCTTTTAAGGACGCTTCGTTCGGTAGGACCAGACGTTATGCCGCCCGAAGGGCTTGATGTGGGCCACGTATTCCTCCTTCTTTATATGGAGCGGGAGATTTGGAACGGCACGGTCGACGTAGACGCGGTCGCCGGGGCAGGCGCTGCAGAGACGGCTCGCGATGTTGATCGGACGACCGATGTAGTCATTCCCGATTTCGAGATGACTGGCCAGGCCGAAGCAGATCCCGGCTCCGATTCCTTCGGGTGCACCGTGGGTGAAGTGGGGACTGTCTTTGACGATTCTCCATTTGTTGTGGAGATCGAGTGCACTTTCGAGAGCGACGTTGACGGCCAGCTCCCGTTCTTCCGGGTTGGTTTCCCATATCGCGAGCATTCCGTCGCCGAGGAACTTGGTCATGTCGGGCGGGAATCGCTGAAGTGAGCGGCTTGCCATGTGGTAGAAGGCAGACATCAATCCGCAGGTGTAGGGCGACTCGATTTCCGGCTTTTCGCAAAAGACGCTGAAGCCGCGGATGTCGATAACAAGGGCAAGCAACTCGCAGGGTTTACCGAATTCGACCTCCGGCTCCTGCGATTCTATAAAAGGATAGTTGGTATAAATTTCCTCCTCGAACTGGTAGTAGCTCACCTTGCTGACCGAATCACTGTAGAAATAGAGGCCCTCCAGGTGCCGGTCGTAGGCGATTGGCCGGTATTGCAACTCGGAGACACCATAGCCCTCTGTGTGTTGGGTGCGGCTTGTGTAGAACCGGGCGGAGTATTTGCGGACCCGATCGTCCTTTCCCTCTAGTTTTTTAAGCACCTTCGAAACATCGGGTTCATCCAGAACAAGAAAACTCTCGAAGCCATCTACGGTAAAAAAGACATGGCGATACTCCGGATGAACTGTCTGGAAGCGGCTGCAGATATCCCAGAAATCACGGAAGGTTAAACCGATGATCGGGTATTGGCGGCGAATGATGGCAGAAGGCATTTTTATCTCCGTGATGTGAAGAAACCACGTTGTTTTTCGCTGATGGGCAAACCCACTTTTTCCATGACTTGCAACATGTCCTCCCAGACTTGCCGTTTTTTGGCGTTTGGGTTGGCCTGCGACTCGGCCCGCAAAAGATAGGAGGGGTGAAAGGTGACCATGAGAGGCGTTCCGTTCAAGTCCTGCCATTTGCCACGAATGGCGCCCATCTTGCGGGTCGGGTCTGGTCCCAGCAAGCCGGTGACGGCGGTATTGCCGAGAGCAATGATCACCTTAGGCTGCACGATAGTGAGTTGGGCTTCGAGGTAAGGCAGGCAGAAACGCATTTCCTCGATGGTTGGCGGGCGGTTGCCGTAGGGCTTATCGTGTTCCGGCCGCCACTTCAGGATATTTGCAATATAAACCGCCTCGCGGGTCAGGCCCATCGCCCGGATGATTTTGGTCAGTAGTTCGCCCGCTTTTCCGACGAACGGCTCCCCCTTCAACTCCTCATCCGCACCGGGCGCTTCACCGCAGAAAAAAATATCGGCCTGCACATCGCCGGTTCCGAAGACGATCTTGCCCCTATCATTGAGATGCTCAAGACAGACCGGGCAATTCTCGACGCGTTTCCGTAACCACTCCATTTGCGCGTCGGGTTCACCGTTGGGCAGTTCGATGCGGGGTGCTTCGCCGGGCAAAGGTTTTTGAGAAGCTTGTGTCACCTTCGTAGCAGGTGCAGGGAGCTTCGAATCGCTTGAAGCTGCATCCTGGGCAAGCTCAGCCAGCTCCTCGCTGACTTTCGTTGCGGGCGGCGATTTCTGCCCGATCGGAGCCCCGAGGGCAGCCAGCGTCTCGTCGTGAACACTGACATGATCGACCCCCTCCTGCTTTAAACGGCGGAGTTCCTCCTGTATGGCGAGTAGTGCTTCAATCACAATTTGTAGGTTGCCGAACTCAGTAATCCCGTCGAGTCAGTTTTCGAATTAGGCAGATTGAACCCCCTCCGATTGGATTAAGACTGCGCATCCTTTGGATCAAGGGCATCGCGGAGTCCGTCCCCCATGAAGTTAAGGGAAAAGATGGTGAGCGAGAAGAACAGAGCGGGAAAAATCAACTGCCAGGGATAGACATCGATTTTCAGCGATCCGGAGTGAATAAGCGTTCCCCAGGAGCTCATTGGCGGTTGCACGCCGAGGCCGAGAAAGCTGATCACAGACTCGAGCAGGATGACGGCGGGAATCGTCAGAGTCGTGTAGACGATAACCGGGCCGATCAGATTGGGCAGGATATGCCGCCACAGGATGCGAAGGTAGCCGACACCATTGACGCGTGCGGCATCAATGAAGTTCAATTTTCTGAGTGCTTTGGTTTGTCCACGGACGATGCGAGCCATAGTCAACCATTCGACGGCTCCGATCGCCATAAAAATGAGGAAAATGTTACCCCCCTCAATGAGGACAGTGAGCAAGATCACTATGATGGTAAAGGGCAGGGCGTAGAGTGTGTCCACGAATCGCATCATCAGGCTCTCCGTGCGCCCGCCCCGATAGCCGGCGATCATTCCGTAGGTGACCCCGATGATGAGAGCGACAAGGGTGGCTGCAAAACCGACGCCGATGGAGATGCGCCCGCCGATCAAGGTGCGAACGAGAACATCGCGCCCCAAGTCGTCCGTGCCGAACCAGTGGACGGCATTGGGAGGCTGTGCTCCATAAGCGAGGTCGGTGGTCTCGTAGGAGTGGGGTATGACGAGCGGACCGAGCAGGCAGAGAAGGGTGATGGCAGTAAAAAACAGCCCGCCGATTTTTGCCATCCGGTTATTGCGCAGGCGTTCCCAGGCATCACTCCCCAGGGAGTGTGCCGTGGAGGCAGCTTGTTCCCGCTTCTCTTTAGTCATGACGGGTGCGGGGGTTCATCCACATTTGGACGAGGTCAACCAGTAGATTGAAGAAAATGATAAGCACCGCGTAGAAAAGCACGGTGCCCATGACCAGAGTGTAGTCACGGTTGAAGGCGGAATTAACAAAGAACATACCCAGCCCCGGGATGAAGAAAATGGTCTCAACGATAAAGGAGCCGCTGATGAGGCCGGCGACCGCCGGCCCGAGGTAAGCCACGACCGGGTAGAGCGCGTTGCGAAGTCCGTGGCGCAGCACGACCAGTCCCTCCCTCAGTCCTTTTGCCCGGGCGGTGCGGATATAGTCGTTTTGCAGGGTATCCAGCATGCCACTACGCGTGAGTCTCGCGATATAAGCGCCGTAGAAAAGACCAAGAGTCAGCGAGGGAAGGACGCGGTCGCCCGGGACGCTCCAGCCGAGCGGGTTAAACCAACCGAGGCCGGAGCTGAAAACAAGAAGCAGAATCGGGCCGAGCACAAAAGTCGGCAGGCAGATCCCCACCATGGCGACTCCCATCAGAGCGGTTTCAGTCGGCTTGCCGTGTCGAAGGGCGGCTGTGATGCCGAGGGGGATGCCGAAGCCCAGCGCAATAAGCAGGGAGAGCGCACCCAGCTCAAGCGAGACGGGAAAACTTTGGGCGATAATTTCATCCACACTCCAGCCGGTGAAGGTGTAGCAGGGCCCGAGGTCTCCGCGAATAATGTTCTTTAAATAAACGAAATACTGCTGGTGTAGGGGCAGGTCGAGGCCGTAGTGGGCTTCCAGATTTGCCCGCGCCTCCGGCGAGAGCGATTTTTCGGAATCAAACGGTCCTCCCGGGGCGAGATGGAGCAGGACAAAGGTCAAGGTCGCGATCAGCCAAAGGGTGGGAATGGCTTGGAGCAGTCTTCTGGCGATGTGTGAAAGCACGAGGTCGAGAGCTTGGTCGGGGCGGATGGGTGAATGTTGACTTGCGGGTGGCAGCTGCGGATGCAGCGGGCGTTTTTTACGGGACGAGGCGGATGTCCTGGTAGGGGTGGTATTCGAGGATGTTACGATACCAGCCCTGAACACTCGGATGGATGAGACGGCTCGTCACGTAGAAGTAGATGGGAATAACCGGCATGTCCTCGAGCAGGAGAGCCTCTGCTTTTTGAAAAATTTCGAAGCGTTGCTCCGGGTCCCGCTCACGGGCGGCTTGTTCAATAAGAGCGTCGTATTTCGGATTGTTCCAGTTGCTGTGGTTGTTGCCGTTGTCGGACTTGTTGAGATCGAGGAATGTGTTGGGGTCGTTATAGTCGCCAAACCACCCGGCCCGTGCGATGTCGAAGTCCCGGGCTTGGCGGGTGGTGAGGTAGACCTTCCATTCCTGATTAAAGAGTCTCACGTCGATTCCAAGCTCCTTACGCCACATTTGCTGGATGGTAACCGCGATACTGCGGTGCGCCTCACTTGTGTTGTAGAGAATGTCAAAGCTGGGGAATCCTTCACCGTTCGGGTAGCCGGCTTCGGCGAGAAGCTGCCTCGCGAGTTCAGGATCGTATGGGATGCGGGCCCTTGCATGATAGCTGCCTCCGGTTCCCGGCGGGGTAAGGTTGTAGGCAGGTTCCTGGCCGGCTTTAAGCACGTGGTCGGTGATCGCTTCGCGGTTGATCGAGTAGGCGAGTGCCTTACGCACGCGCGGGTCATCGAGGGGTTTGCGTTTCGTGTTGATCACGTAAAAATAGACGCCGAGAGCGGGGTCGAAGCGCATCCGCTCCGGCATGTTTTGACGGAACCACTCGATGCGGTGAGGCAGAACCGTGGAGGTTAAATGCAGATGGCCGGCACGAAAAGCGCGCTCCTCGGCATCAACCTGAATCGGGAGGAAATGCACGCCATTAAGCCAGACGGAGTCGGGGTCCCGGTATTGAGGGTTCTTTTTTGCGAAGATCGCGCTGTTGATCCGCCATCGCTCCAGCGTGAACGGGCCATTGCCGATGAAATTTCCCGGTTTCGTCCAATCGGAGATGCGCGCTGTCATGCCTCCGTGCTTCTCAATCGTGGGCGGGTGGACCGGCCACCAGGTGCAGTGTGTGAGCAACTCCAGAAAATAGGCGGTGGGCTGCTCGAGTTCAATTACAAGTGTGGATGCATCAGGGGCGTGGGCGCCAACCTGCGAAAAATCCCCGAGCTCACCCTTATTGAAGGCCTCGGCGTTTTTCATCACGTAGAGCATCTTCGAATAAGGGGCACCCAACCGAGGAGAGAGAATGCGCTCGAAGGCGTAGAGAAAGTCGTCCGGTGTGACGGGGTCGCCGCTTGACCAGCGGGCTTCCGGGTCAAAAGAAAAGGTGTAGGTCGTCCCATCGTCGGAAACTTTCCAGCTTTGTGCGACGCCCGGTTCGATCATCGAAGTCTCACCGTCGAGGGTGACGAGGCCTTCGAAAAGGGCGGTCGTGACAGACATCTCAACCAGACCCGTGATGAGGTGCGGATCCAGCCCGGCCGGTTCAGTGCCGATCCCGTAGTAGAGCTCGCGGGAAGCATTCCCCCGCTCGACGTTTGTCAGGCGAGGCTCACAGCCACAGAGAAGTAGGGCCACACCGCAGAGGAGACCGGCGAAGGTGTGAACCCAGCTACGGGGGTATTTTAGAAATTTTTTCCGATACATCCAGAGTGCCAGGTCAGCTGCCCGCTTGTGGGAAGTGGCTTTCTAGCTCTCGTCGTCGTGGATGCCGAGCTTCTGACGGATTTCGGGAAACTCACTCAGCTCAGCTAAAAACTCATCGACCGAAAAATCGGCCACCATGAAGTCTTCGTATTCGAAAGTCGGTGTCTTGGTCTGACCGCTGACAGCGACCATCGCATCCATATCCTTGGCATTCTCGTTAACGTCGCGAATGTCCAACTCGACCCCGTTGTTGTTGAAAAAAGAAAGTGCTTCCCGGCACCAGGGGCAGCCGGATTTGATGTAAAGGATTGGTAATGTTTTTCTACTCATAACTTGTCTCAAACCCTAGTCTGCTGCAGTAATCTGGCAATGTATTTTAGCAACTTTCGAAACTTGGCTCTTCGGAGATGATTGTGGTGATTTATTGCTCCGCCATCCCCAATCAATTTCTTCAGATCATCCGTGCGTTCCTTCGTCGGAGCGTAGGGGTGCTGCTCGCGGCACCCGCGAACCTTACGTGGCGATGCTTAAATTCGTATACACTCCCGTGCTTACGCGGGCTTCCCGAGGAAAGCCCCTACGATTTTTCTCCGTCAGATAGCCTGCTCCCTAAGAATTTACGAATAGCCCGAAACTTTGAATGAACAGATGTGCCGCTTGTTCACCTCACCTGCACTGATGCATTTTCTTCTCCATGAAATCGTCTGATCCCAGGCCGAGGCAGGCTATTGTCGTGCGGGGGGCACGGGAGCACAATCTGCGGGGCATAGATGTCGAGATTCCGCGGGACCGGTTTGTCGTGATCACGGGTGTGAGCGGTTCGGGCAAGTCATCTCTGGCCTTCGATACGATCTATGCGGAAGGTTACCGGAAATATATCGATAGCCTCTCGACGAAAGCGCGCGCTGTGCTTGAGCAGATTCCGCGACCGGATGTTGATTTCATTGAAGGGCTGTCGCCGGTGATCGCGTTGGAGCAGCGGACCGGCGGTGGCTCGAACCCGCGCAGCACGGTAGCTACGGTGACTGAGCTTGCTGATTATGCGCGGGTCCTTTGGGCGGTTTGCGGGACGGCTTACTGCCCGAAGGATGGAGGTTTGATTGAGCGACGCTCGATGGATGATTGCCTCAGCCGGCTCTATGGGGAACCGGAGGGGAGTCGTTTGATGCTCCTCGCGCCATGGATGTGTGCCAAGCCGGCAATTCTGCGTGAGGAGCTGCCGCGTTTGCAGCAGCGCGGCTTCCAGCGTGTGCGGCTCAACGGGGAGATCCGCCGGCTGGAAGAGCCGGATCTGATTGATTCTAAGGCAAAAGAAATTGTGGCTGAGATCGTAGTAGACCGTATTGTTCTGCGGCCGGACCAACGCAGCCGTTTGGCGGATTCGCTTGAGCTCGCCTTTAGTGAAGGGGATGACCGGGCTATTATCCTAATTGAGGACTCCGGCTCATGGCGAGAGTTCAGCTTAAGTAACCGCTTGTCGTGCGTAAATTGTGGGACGATTTACGAGCCGGTGACACCCCGCAACTTCTCCTGGAATCATGCCGAAGGAGCTTGCGCGGAATGCGGTGGGCTAGGGGAGACCTTACAATTTCAGCCGGAGCTTCTGGTGCCGGATCCGTCAAAGTCAGTTAAAAAAGGTGCGATCAAGCCCTGGCGGATCGGTTCCAAACAAATGATCATCAAGCGCAATGCGATTTTGAAACAACTGGCCGAGCAGCTGCCCTACGATCCGGATAAACCGTGGGAGGAGTTGGAGCCCGATGTGCGCGACCAGATCCTCAACGGAGCCGGAACGCGCCGGTTCAGTTTCAAGCTCAAGGGCGGCAACAGCAAGCCGGAGTCGATGACTTTTGCAGGGGTGCTTGCGGATTTGGAAGCGACCCGGCGCAGCACGAGCAGCGATGGTTTGCGCGCGAGGCTGATGGCCTATCAAACCTCCAGTCGCTGTGAGTCCTGCGGAGGCAAACGCCTCCGCCCCAGCAGTCTCAGTGTTTTGATTGACGGAGTCGCAGTCACCGACTTTCTGCAGATGTCGCTTCAGGAGGCGGAGGCTTTTGTCGCACAGCTTAAGTCACAGAAGACCTTCGACCGGGTGAGCGATGCCATCAATGGCCTGGCCTCACGCCTGAGCTTTCTCAATGAAGTCGGGCTTTGTTACTTAACTCTAAACCGAAGCTACTCCAGTTTGAGTGGTGGGGAAGCACAGCGGGTCCGTCTCGCGACTCAGTTGGGCATGTCATTGGTTGGCGTCGTTTATCTATTGGATGAGCCAAGCATTGGATTGCATCCCCTCGATAATCGCCGCCTGATCAAGACGCTACTTGGGCTGAAGGACCGGGGCAATTCTGTGGTCGTCGTCGAACACGATGCGGAGACCATGCGCGCGGCCGATCACTTAATCGAGCTTGGGCCGGGGGCAGGCAGCGAGGGGGGTGGGTTGATCTATGAAGGCAATCCGGAAGCGGCAGCTCAGAGCAAGACCAGCCGTTCGGGCCCCTTTCTCAATGGGACCCTTCGAGTGGAGAAGCACGCGGATACCCTCCGTCCGGGGCAGGACCGACTCCGCATTATCGGTGCGTCGGAAAACAATCTGAAAGGGATCAATGTAACCTTTCCGGTGGGTCTGCTTTCCGTCGTTTGTGGAATTTCCGGCTCGGGCAAGAGCACCTTGATCAACGATATCCTCGCCCGCGCGATGGCCTTTCGACTGAATCGTGCGAAGTCGATCCCAGGGAAGCATGAAAAGATTGAGGGCATCGATAACTTTACCGCTATCGTGCGGGTCGACCAAGATCCGATTGGGCGCAGCCCCCGATCCAATCCTGCGACTTTCACGAAGCTCTTTGATCAACTTCGGGACCTTTTTGCCAAGTGTTCACTTGCGAAGATCCGGGGTTATAAATCGAGCCGTTTCAGCTTTAATATCAGCGGGGGGCGCTGCGAACGCTGCAAGGGGGACGGGGTTATTAAACTCGATATGCAGTTTATGGCAGACGTATACAGCGAATGTCCCAGTTGCCGGGGGAAGCGCTACAACCGCGAAACACTCGACGTCCGGTTCAAGGGTTATAGTATCGCCGATGTGTTGGAGATGAGTGTCTCCGAGGCGCTTGGAGTTTTCAGTAAGCAGCCGAGGATCGCCGAGAAGTTGCATACCTTGAATGACGTTGGTCTCGGTTACATCAAGCTCGGCCAGCCGGCAACGACCCTATCCGGCGGGGAGGCGCAGCGTATCAAACTTTCTCTCGAGCTGAGCAAACGCCAGCAGGGGCAAACCCTTTACATCCTCGACGAGCCAACCACAGGTCTGCACTGGATCGATATTCAACGCCTGATCGACCTTCTCTTCAAACTTCGTGACGCCGGGAACACGATTTTGATCATTGAGCACGATACTGATGTGATTCGTATGGCCGATTGGATCGTCGAACTCGGCCCCGAAGGCGGCACTGCTGGCGGAGAGCTTCTCTTCTGCGGCGAGGGATCCGATTTTCTGCTGGGGACAGAGACACCGACGCAGCAGGTTCTGCAGTGATTTGAGCCCCACTAAAGGGGGGATCTATCCAGCCGGGAGGAAATACGCGTTATGTCGTTTCAGGCCTTATGCTAGCGCACAAAAGAAGAGGCGGACCAGTTATGTTCATGAATGTCAGCCAGAGTGCTTCAATTCTCTCTCTCTTCGCGGATTTCCCGCAAAACTTGTAAGGCCTGATTATAGGTTTGGACGGTATGGATCGGATGGTCCGGAATGTGTTTTCGAAAATAGGCTTCGATGAATTTCGTGAGGCCGGCGTTAATTTCGGACGCGCCAAGATGAATGGTTGCGGAGATTGATTTTCGCGCCCGAGCCGGGCTGTAGAGGTTTGGCATATTGCCGATCTCGGCAGGTTCCAGATTGAAATGTGTGATGCCACTCAAATCGACAAATTCAGCCGCGCCATTGGGAATGCTTGGATCTTCCTGAATCCTGGAGCAGTAATCGGCGATGTCCGGCAAGGTCAGCTCTCCCTGACAGGAGATAAAAATCACATTTTCCTCCGGAAGATACGTGTAGGGCATCGGCATAAATACGTGGCTAATAGAGAGAGCTGTGTTAAAAAAGTCCCTAGGGAAACTTAACGCAGGGCAAACGGACGGGCAGCTATGCATTTCAAATTTTTCGGATGGATCGCTCAACGGCAGGCCTTCATGATCTCCGAAAAGAGATCGAGGCCTTTGAGAGGCAATAGAAAGGGAGCGTGTGCTTGAACTCCAGAGGCACCAAGACGCGATGCCTTACGGGCTGCATCGCGTTTAGCGTGGAAGGTCACCCGCAGGGGTCAAGTGCCTCCCGATTGAGCGGAGCGAAATACTCGGGGAGGGACTTGTTCCGAGCACGGCATTAGGCGTGCGACAAGACCGTCTGCGCAGCAGAGCGGACCACCCGCAGGGGTCAAGTGCCTCCCAATTGAGCGGAGCGAAATACTCGGGGAGGGACTTGAACCCTCACGCCTTACGGCACCAGAACCTAAATCTGGCGTGTCTGCCAATTTCACCACCCGAGCGTAAAAAGACATCTGGTTTATCCTAAACCGTTTTGTCAACGCTCGGTTGGTAAAATTGGCTGCCAATTGGGGTTTGTCGCCCGGCCCTGCCGGGCTCGGAACGCCACCCGAGCACTTTTTGCGGAGCTTGTGTTTCGCCCCCGGATCGGTTTTCGTGGTCTCAATACTGCCGGTTGCAG
>Ga0102948_1000407_pt1 | contig 16766 bp, 12 predicted proteins | sample SalPonA_A_H2O_MG_FD_78211 | JGI IMG/M metagenome (GOLD analysis project Ga0102948, IMG submission 78211) | Water microbial communities from South San Francisco under conditions of wetland restoration - Salt Pond MetaG R2A_A_H2O_MG | ecosystem: Environmental > Aquatic > Non-marine Saline and... | reverse complement strand
TGGGCCTTAACCCAGAATGAAACCAACAACTCTGAGCAGTTTCTCAGACGCGCGAAGTCACAGGGGCTGAACGTCTGTTACAGTGCCGCCCCCTTCGTCGCCCAGACGACTATCTCAATTTTACCGCTGACCGATCTTCTGATCGTTAATCATCTTGAGGCTCAGGCTCTCGCTAGCACGTTGAACTGTGCGGTAGAGGAGATACCTGTGCCGCAAATGGTGATTACATTGGGTGCTCAAGGGGCGAGATATATTGGCCCAGCCGGTGATTGGACCCTCCCCTCACCCAAGGTAGATGCGGTCGATACAACGGGAGCTGGCGACACCTTCCTCGGGTTTTTCCTGGCGGCTCTAACACAGGGTGAGGCGGTGCAAGAGGCGATGCTTTTAGCTGTAAATGCTGCTGCACTGCAGGTCACTCGCAAAGGCACCGCTGAGGCTATTCCCAGTCGTGCACAGGTTATCGAATTTATGAACAAGCCCAGCGTCGCTCAGTAAGGAATAGAGATGAACGTAAAACAGGTTGATTACAACAGCGTAGATGCAGGTAGAGATCTGGTAACCTCGCTGCACGAGTCCGGCTTCGCCGTACTGAAAAATAGCCCCATAACTCCAGAACGAATAGACGCTTTCTACCAGCTATGGGCCGACTTCTTTGCTGACAAGGCTAAACACCAGTACACCTTCGAGCCAAAGGCGCAAGATGGCTACTTTCCGTTTCGCAGTGAGAACGCTAAGGGTGCTGTCGCAAAGGATCTCAAAGAGTTCTTCCACGTCTACCCCTGGGGCAAGGTACCCGCCGAGTTTGAGGCTCAGACGCGAGCCTTCTACCAGGACCTCCATAGCCTTGGCGCCGAGCTACTTGAGTGGATTCAAACCTATACGCCCGCTGAGGTGCGTGAAAACTTCTTTGAGCCGCTCAACGAGATGATAGCCGCAAGCGAACAGTCGCTGCTGCGGATCTTACACTACCCACCGATTGAGGGTGAGGTCGAACCGGGCGCAGTTCGGGCCGCAGCGCATGAAGATATCAACCTGATTACTCTGCTCGTGTCGGGATCACAACCGGGCCTAGAGGCAAAAGATAAGCAAGGTCGCTGGTTCCCTATCCAGGGCGATAAAGGGATGATCACTATCAATATTGGCGATATGCTGCAGGAGGCTAGCGCAGGTTACTACCCCTCTACCACGCATCAGGTGGTTAATCCGCCGAACGCTGCCAACCTATCCCGTTACTCCATTCCGATGTTCATCCATCCGCGCAAAGAGGTGCGCTTAAGTGGCCGCTACACGGCTGGCGAGTATCTGGAGCAGCGACTCAGAGAGATCGGTTTGATCTAGGCAATGAATACCCCGGGTGGGTGATCAAAGGAGCGCCAACGGCGCTCTAGCGCATCACGGGCTTCATTCGCTTGAGAAATGAGAGTACCGAGAAACCCAGCTGATCACTTAACTGACGTGCCCGCTCGCGCTGCGCTTTCTGACTCAGCTCAGGAAGGTAGTTTGTCCCGAATAGAATCCAGTTACCATCGGGTGTAATTGATGTGAAGAGATACTCAAACTGCTTATCAAGCAGATCAAGCACCTGGTCCGCCCGATGTTCCTTCCAACAGTTAAGGACTAACCAACCCTTAGGCTGGAGTCGATCGACACAGCCCTGCAGAAACCGATCGTCGATCTGCGTCGCGCAGAGTCCCTGGTCGTCATAGAGATCGGAGAAGATCAGGTCGTAGCGTTTACCGATGGGATCCTCAATATAGTCTGCCGCATCGCGAACCACCAAATTCATCGCCTTAGAGCGCGGCAGATAAAAGTATTTGTAGGCAAACTCAACGACGGTATGGCGTAACTCCACCACCTCTTGGGTAAGTCCCGGGCACGCACCGGCCAGCGCCGAATTCAAAGAGCCAGCCCCTAGCCCGAAACTCAGTGCACGTCGGGGCTCGATATACAGCAGGGGTAACAACATGCAGCGAATAAACGAGTACTGTGGGTGGGATGGGTTTGATTTGAGAATACAGCTCTGCTCATCCTCTTGCCCAAAGCTCAAAAACCGACGATTGCCATCATCGAAAACTGCAACGGTGCCGTAGGCGTCCTGCTCACGCGCGAGCTCTTTATGATTCACGTGCGAGGTAACTCGCAGACGACCTGTGTCCCTTTACCTAAAACACTTGTTAAGTGCATCTCGCCTCCATGATTACGAACGATAGCTTGCGCTCGGCTAAGCCCCATACCGAGGCCGGCTCCCACCGGTTTAGTTGTAAAGAAAGGGTCCAGAACTCGCCCAAGGTCAGAGGCCTCAATACCACAGCCCGTATCACTGATGACTAACCGCATCTGCGCCCCGACCTCATTCAGCGAGACCGTTATACCACCCTCTGATTGAGTTGCCCAACGCGCATTGCTGACCAGCTCCTTGACCAACTGTTCAAGCTGCGAACGATCACCACGGAACGGTGCCTGCCTGCTCACCTCCAGCTTGACCCCCTCGCCAGCCCAAGACTGCAATAGCGTCTCGATATCTAACTCTGTGGACTGGGCAGGTACATCAGCAGTAAAGCTCTGCAGGCTGGTAACGATACCACGAATTCGGTCTACACTGCTGCGCATGTCGACCAACATCTCGGTATAGTCTTCAAAACTCTCCTGCAGCTCATTCAGATCTACAGAGGCTCTTAAAGTCTCCAGCGAAACATCAGGATCGGCTAAAAGCTCAAACCACTCAAAGAGTTGCGGCAGCTCTTTTTGAAACAGCGAGATATTGGATTTCAAAAAACCCAAGGGATTGTTAATTTCATGCGCCGCCCCCGCCGCCAACTGACCCACGGCAGCATAGCGCTGCGCCACCAGATTACGCTTATTGGCAGCCGCAAGCTCCGCACGCAAACGCAGAGTGCGAACTCCCACCTCCAAGCGCGCCGTGACCTCTACCGTACTAAAGGGCTTACTCACATAGTCGTCAGCACCAGCACCAAGACCCTCAGCGACATCGGCGCTATCACTCTTCGAGCTCGCCATAATGATGTAGATATTCGCGTCAGCGTAACGGGTACGAATCATCCGACAAAGCTCAGGCCCCTCCATCTCGGGCATCACCCAATCCAGTAGAATCAGGCAGTCATCCAGTCCTTCACTTTGGCTCCACTTGAGTAAACTATCTGCTGACTCAAATCCGATCGCTTCGTGACCCGCTGCCCCAACTAAAAAACTGAGATGCTCACGACTTACTGAGCTGTCATCAACCACTAAAACTTTCATCAACTATCCAAATCTGTACTTGAGTGATTTTGAAGCTAGCAATTTTCGGTCCAACTTTACGACATTTGCGACAAATATTTAACTTGTACAAGACCCAGTTCACTGGCGACCGATTAGATAGAGCTCAATCGTTGAACGCCTGGAAATCACACCCAATAAAAAACGCGCTAGTTAAGCGCGTTTCTATCTAGCCTATTAACGACCTTCGACGACTCTCGAAAGGTCGGGCAGATCGGCTAGGGACGAACGTAGGCATAGCCCTCTGCTTGAAGCTCCATCAAACGAACAACACCGGAAGGCGTCATGGTTGCCGCATCAAGCAAAGCGACTTTCTTGCCTGCCTTCTTCTCCATCTTCGCATGGGTGTTTCCACAAGCCGCGAAGGTGTAGTGGGAGTCTAGTGACAGAGCATCAATCCTATCCTTAACTGGACTGTTCATGGTGTACATCTGCAGACCAGGCCCATAGGCAACAATCTCAACCTGAACAGTGTCACCCTTAGCTTCGTAGTACTGCTGCACATTCTGCGCGTTGTTGAGGGCAATGTTCATTTTGGCAGGGTCATTATCGCTTACCTGTATTGCAAGCTTGTACTCCGCCGCTGAAGCAACTGATGCCAAAAGCGCCAATGCGGCCCCGAATGCTAATTTTTTCATGCGCTATCTCCTGTTTTTATACTGTTTTACTCTTCAAGCAGTGCCAACAAACTAACCATCTCATCGGTACCATTGAGACCCCGGCCTTCCATACAAACGGAGTGATCACGTACCTTAATAATCGAGCCATCTCGACGTTTCAGCCTATAGGTGATATCCCAACCAGACGCATCCTGATCGCGGTACTGCGCTACGACCCGTTCGCGATCATCATGATGCACCACGTCTAGGAATGTCTCAGGATCTCGGGTTATGACCTCAGCTTTGCGTTGCAACAGCTCCTCTAGACGCGAGCTTACAAACAACACCTCAGTCATACCGCGACGGGTTACCAATACGCCCTCGTCAATCACGGTGCCAATTGTCTCTAGAAGATGCTGTACATAGTCGGCACGCTCCTGAGACTCGTTTAGTTTGGTTGTCTCAGTGAACGTCAGTACCGCACCGCTGATAACGCCCTGGTCACGACGGTAGGGTGATATGTTCATCAAATACTTCTCGCCCGGTCGTTCGATCTGGCGACGTATTGGAGTGCCCGAGCTGATAACCGAATCGATCATCGCACCCAGATTCTCGATCTCGATGTGCTTCGGCAGCTTGGTGAGTTTGTGACCAATATCGTCTGGCAAGATACCGAAAAGCCGGACCGTCTGCGGGGTAAAGCGCGTCAAGCGATGATCGACGTCAACCACGATCAGTCCCATGTCGAGCGAGCGCTGGATGTTATTGAGCGTCTCGTTGGTATCGGTCAATAGGATTGACTTGGCCTGTAGCTCGTCATTGACCGTAGTCAACTCTTCGTTGGTGGCCTGCAACTCTTCGTTTGTAGTCTCAAGCTCTTCGTTTGATGCCTGAAGCTCTTCAGTCGATGCCTGCAACTCCTCATTGAGTGCTTGCAGCTCCTCATTCGAAGTTTCAAGCTCCTCAATAACGGCCTGTAGATGGTCACGAGTACGATCAAGCTCATCCTCGAGCTCAGTCATCGCACGAATATCCTCGGGCGTGATCGCATCAGTTCTCAACGTGGCTGATGGACTGGTCAACTCAAGGCGCTTGAAAGTCATCAGATAGATGTGTGAGTCTGTCATCGCGTCGAGCAACTTCCGTACGATGATATTGACCGAAGAGGCGGTCTCATCACCCGGGAAGCGGAAACGCACCATGTGCTCAACCTTCTCGGCGTCGCTACGGGCACAGCGATTCACTAACGCACGAACCTCGGTCTGCAGTTGCGGATTGGCCAGACTTACAATGTCGAAGTTGGCTTTTCCGGGCTGTATTTGCAGGAAGTTTGAGACATCGCCGAAGTACTCCATCGGCTGGAACGCATCGTTTAACTGAATAGTGGGCGGCGCATAAGTTTCAACCAAAACGCCACGCACTCGTTCGGCTAATCGGGATACGGGCGCATTCGATTTCCCTTGTGCAGTTTCAATGTGGCTGTGGCTAGTTTTGCTCGCAAAAGAGGCCCCAAATCGACCATAAGAGACTACTCCAGACTTGCGTCTGAATATCTTGTTACTCTTCGATACGACCTCAAACAGCTTGTCGCCAGTCCCCCCTATCGACTCAGACTTACCGAGGAATAAAAATCCGCCTGGTGTCAAAGCGTAGTGGAAGTTGTTAACCATCTGGTTCTGCAACTGTGAGTTTAAGTAGATCATCACGTTACGACAGCTGATCAGATTCATCTTTAAGAAAGGCGGATCTTTGATCAGATCGTGACGGGCAAACATACACATGTCACGAATCCACTTCTTAACGCGGTACTTGGTACCCTCTTGATCGAAGTAGTTGTAGAGAAGTCGCTCCTCGAGGTGTTCAATCACCGCATCAACATAGGCTCCGTGTCTGGCGATCTCCAGACTGATGTCATCAATGTCTGTAGCGAATATTTTAACCTCGTACCCCCGCAGCGTCGGGCCAAGACGTTCGGCCAGCATAATCGCGAGCGAGTACACCTCCTCCCCGGTCGCACATGCAGGAACCCAAATACGTATCATTCGTGTCTCGGATGCCTGCTCGACCACATTATCAATAATGGAGCCTAGGGATGCGAACGCCTCTTTATCACGGAAGAAGCCGGTAACAGAGATCAAAAAACTACGCTGTAATATCTCTAGCTCTTCTGGGTCGCCATCAATGTAGGTAAAGTACTCCTCCATCGAATTCAAACGCAGGGCGGCGATTCGCCTTTGCACCTGGCGTTCTAAAGTCGCCTTTTTGTACTGTCTGAAGTCAACTCCAGTAACCGTAAATACGCGCTCAATGATTCCATCCATCGAAACCACTTCCCCTTGGATTGCCTCCTCTTGGCGAGAGCTAGGCTGTCCAGCGGGGTGTTTGTGGAGTTCAGGTAGGTAGGCCGCAATCTCCTCAGGATTGAGAATAATATCCGCCGTACGTGCACGAATGACTGAGTTTGGCATACCGTCGTATTTCGCCGTCTCGGGATTCTGTACGATGGTAATACCGCCTGCATCCCGTATGGCCCGACATCCCTGGGTACCATCTGAACCGGTGCCTGAAAGCACGACTCCGATCGCTTGATTCCCGAAGGCTTCCGCGACCGAATTAAACAATTTATCGATGGAAGGTTTGGCGCCTATATCTGTCGTCGGAACCTTCAGATGAATGTGGTCATCCTTAACGACAATGTCCGTATTTGGGGTATTCACATAGACCGTGTCGGGCTTAATCAGCGCCCCCTCTGTGGCACCCACTACCCGGTACTCACAGTCTTTTGAGAGTAGTTCTACAAGCACCGAGCGGTGTTGCGGAGCCATGTGCTGAGCAATAACGAAAGCAATGTAGCCATTGGGCTTACTTGCGCGCAGTAAAGCAGTGATAGCCTCCAAGCCACCCGCTGATGCACCGATTGCTACCACTATTAAGTTTTGAAAGCGCGTCGACTCCTGGCTATTCTCCACCAGCTCCACAGACTTATCCTGCTCTTTATCTGACGGTTTATCTAACTGTTTATCTAACTGTTTATCTGCCGTTTTATCTGACACTTAACTTTTTCCTGAATTGCCCATGGGGCTCAACTGCTTAAGCTTTGTTGTAGTTGAACTCTGCGTATTCAAATCCGCTGACGGAGTCCCTTGCCTTTCGCATTTGCACTTGTGCTGACTCTACCATCTCGCTGAGGAGATCAGACGCAGCACTTCGGTCCATTCTCAAAGCATCGTCATACACAATCGATACAGCCCCAGCATAGAGCTCTACTTTAAGTTCAGCAATCTGATTGCCGTCAAACTGCGCTTGCAATGCGTTTAAAACCTCTCGGCAATCGGCTTTAACACCGTCGCTACTCATGGAGGCTGCGAAGACAAGTAACTGATCCGACAGATGTCGGCCCAACAGCAATTCCACTCCTTCACTCTGCTCTGAGACACGAAGCAAATTCTGGGCCATGTTTTCTAGCACTTGATCACCTTTAGCAAAACCATGCTGAGCATTGATTTGCGAAAGGTTTTTGCAGTTGATCAACATGATAGACGCTGTCGATCCACTAAAGAGTCGCTTGATGAGCTCTATCGATCCGCGCTCAATCAAGGCTTTGCGTTGCATTAATCCTGTCAAAGGGTCGAGCGAGAGCTGGGTTCTGAGCGCATTGATACGCCTACTGATCTCAAGAAAAGAGCGCACGCGCAACTGCAACCGTGCGAAACTCATCGGCTTTTCAATAAAGTCTAACCCACCAGCTTGGTAGGCAAGGCGTTCCATCGAAGAGTCAGCGAAGGCGCTGTAAAAAATTACCGGTAGAAGTTGATCACCGTTAAACAGCTGCGTTAACCGCTCACACAGCTCTATACCGTTCATCTGTCCCAGCACAATATCAGCGATCACAAGATCAACACGCCCACCGCGAGCAACAAAATTGAGGGCGTTTTCAGCGTTTGAGAATGTCACCACGTTGCCCAGATCAGAGAGACAATCAATCAGTGACTGCTCCGTCGTTGGGTCATCTTCCACCACCATGATGGTCGCTTTTTCGCGCTTTGCTCGTTCGATCATTTAAGTTCCGTAGTGGTGATTAGCGGTTTGTATTCGACACACCTTGCACAACTATAGATCTATTTAGTCCGCTATACCACGATTGTGATTCAACTGACGGTGATTTGATAGTAGAAAAAGTTGATATTCGATACTGGCGACCTGTGCTCTTCTATCGCTGCGGCATCGCTTCGCGACCATAGCCAAGGCTCACACCTGCGTCGGCCGGTATTGCTGGAATACCTGCGTTCCAATTTAACCAAGCGTCGCGCATCTGAACTAAACGAGCAGGCTCATTGCTGGCCTGATTCGCTCGTTCACGCGCATCATTAACCAGGTTAAACAGATACTCGTGGTCGTCGACCTTCAGATACTTCCACGCACCCAAGCGATAGGCGCGTTGGCTACGATGGTTCATACGCCAGAATAGTGGCCGTTCAAAGGAGTCCAGTTCGCCAGTCAGAATCGGTCGTAAATCCACACCATCTGTCGCATAGTTGGGGTCCGGTTCGCCGCCGCCAATTTTCATCAGCGTGTAGGACCAATCCATCGTCATGCAATGCTGAGCGCTCTTCTGTCCCGGCTTTATTGCTTTAGGCCAACGAACCACCCAAGGTACCCGAATCCCACCCTCTGTAAGATCCATTTTGCCGCCCACCAACGGCCAGTTATCAGAGAACCGTTCACCGCCATTATCGCTGGTGAATACGATAAGCGTATCGTCAGTAAGCCCCTCTGCATCCAGAGCCGCCATGATATTCCCGATGCCCTCATCCATATGGTGAATCATACGCTGGTAGGTCTGAATATTTCCGCCATCGAGGTGGAAAAGGTTGCTCAGGTTTTTGGAGATCTCTTCATCGTCACGCGTCTCCCAAGGCCAGTGCGGCGCAGTGTAGTGCAGACTCAAAAAGAAAGGCTTGCCAGACTTTGAATCATCAGCATGCTTGTGTACAAACTTAACAGCGCGATCAGAGAGAAGATCGGTCAGATACCCCGGCTCATGGTGCTCCTCTTCGTCAATGTAGAGGTCGTGATCGCCCTTGCCGCTCATATGGCTGAAGTAATCCACACCGCCGGCCATGATGCCGTAAAACTCGTCATACCCGGAGCGCAAGGGACTAAAGTACGGCGGGTAACCCAGGTGCCACTTACCAATCAACCCTGTGTTGTAACCGGCTTTCTTGAGCTGTGACGGCAGCGTTGGGATCTCTGGCGGCAGACCTAAGGTAGCTGAGCCTTTGGAGCGCGAGTTGATTGGCTCTTCCAGCGCCCCACGTAGGCGGTACTGATAGGCCATCGTCATCAGAGCAAACCGCGTCGGCGAGCAGACAGGCGAGTTGGCGTACCCATCGGTAAAGATCATCCCTTCGGCCGCGAGCTTATCTATGTTTGGCGAAATCAACCCAAACTGAGCCTCTCTGCCGCCGTAACACCCAAGATCGGCGTAGCCGAGGTCGTCAGCAACAATGTAAATAATATTAGTCATACAGCACCACTCTTCAATACTGACTGGGGAATAGAGCTTTTACGGTGCATAAACAGGCTTAACAAGACCCCGCCGAGACCGACTAGATCCCAATAACCCTCGGGAACAAACATCATCACCACACAGACTATTCGCACTAAGATTTCTACTAAATTGAGTTTTGACTTATCAAAGCCGATCAGCGCAGTAGAGAGCGCCGGAATTGTTATGAGCAACTTGGCCATCAACCAGAGCCAGGGCAACCAGATGAACTGCACGGTCTCTTGGTCGACACTCAACATAAGCGGATTGTATGCAAACATAAACGGGATCAGAAAGATCATAACACCCACTCGAGATGCATCGACCGAAGTCCGAATGGGTTGTCCACCGGAGATTGTGGCGGCCGCATAAGCTGCAATCGCTACCGGTGGCGTAATCGAGGATCCGACGGCAATCATAAAGACAAACATATGAGCTGTTAGGGTATCCAACCCAAGCATCTGCATTGCAGGTATCGCGATGGTCGCCACCGTGACATACGCCGGCAGCGTCGGCATACCCATGCCGAGAATCACGCAGCCGACCGCCGCGACCAAAAGTGAGATAAACAGCGAATCCGTTACCACTGAACTCAGCAGAACACCAAATTTAACCGGCACACCGGTTGCCGAGAGTGCCGAAATAACGATCGAGACAGCCGCTATCGCCATCAAAAGACTGGCAAAAGTTGAGCCCCCTTGCGCCAAACATTTGATCAGCTCGGTTGGCTTTTTGCGAATCTCAGGGTTGATAAAGCTCAACGGGAATAGCAAGGCGAGTGCCGTAATTGAGGCTCCCGACGGCGACAAACCAGAAATAAGCAGATAAATGATCACTGCCAAAGGGCCGAAAATCATAACCAGATTGAGATAGTCCTGAGAGTTCGGTACCGGGGTATTAGCGATATCCTCCGCGTTCGGTTCGATACCCAGACGCTTGGTCTCAAAATAGATCATGGTCAAGAGGCTTAGGTAGTAAGCAATCGCGGGCACTAACACAGCGATAATAATCGTTAAGTAACCCACCCCTGCAAAATCGGCCATCACCAACGCCGCGGCGCCCATAATCGGCGGCATAATTTGCCCGCCAGTCGATGCTGATGCCTCCACCGCACCGGCAAAAGATGAGGTAAAACCACGCCGTTTGATCATAGGAATAGTTACCACGCCCGTACCCACAACATTGGCTACGGCACTACCCGATACGGTGCCAAACAGTCCAGACGAGATCACGGCAGCATAGGCCGGCCCCCCGGCAGTGCGACGCATCCAGTAAAAGGCGATCCGAATCATCGACTCACCGGCGCCCACCCCTTCGAGCACCGCGCCCAAGATGATGAAAGGAAATACGGTTGTAACGACGATTGAGAAGGTGCTCCCCAACATGCCAGTATCAAGGCTAAAAAGCAGGTTCTGCGCCAGCATCTCCTCAACACCGCTATTCACGGTACGTAAGGGTCCTGGCCAGAGATGTCCGGTCCACATATAGGCGACGCCGATTATCCCTAGGATAGCTACTGGCAGCCCCCATATACGCCAACAAAAATAGAGTGCACCGGCGGCAGCACCCAAGGCCACCCACATATCGTAGCGGCCAAACAGAAACATGGCGTCGTCGATATCTCGAGCCACATAGAAAAACTCGAAACTTGCCCAGAAAAGCCCCAAAGTTGCAATGAGCCCCACTAAGACCGCCCACAAAGGCGTCTGCTTGTCCGGCCTGCACATGTCCACCCAGACGAGTGCTACACAGAGAACGAAAAAAGTGGATCTGAACCAGTGCATTGGGAACGGCCCCAAGCGGAAGTCCCCGATGGCCGGCAATACATTCGCCAAACCATAGAGCGCCACTGCAATCCCCAGGGCAAAGGCGAGCCAGCGCTGCAGATTAACTGCAAATCGACCGTTCATATTTCAGTCTCGAATAAGTTGGAGCAAAAGGGGTCCTGGGAGACCCCTGTCAGACTTAGCAATTGTTTGCTTTGCACGATTACTTGAGCGCCGCAGGTATGCTAATACCTTGCTCTTCGTAATACTTAACGGCGCCTGGATGCAAAGGCGCAGTCACGCCCACGAACGGGCTGTAAACGTCGAGATGGTTAAGCAGACGGTTATCTTTACCCATCTGTTCACGACTCTCCATGTAGACCTTTGTTAGGGTGTAAGCCAGATCGTTAGACATCGACTCATTTACACCCATGAACATAAGGGTCAAAAAGGTCGTGGAATCCGAATCGTTCGCCTGATTTGGATAGGTACCCGCTGGAATAACAGACTTCTCCATCCCCAGCCCCTGTTTGGGCTCCGTACCGGCGGGAACACCGAGAATACGGATAGGCCGCTTCAGACTCATCTCGGCGACAACCTGAGAGCCTACAGGAAAGGAGCCTACGTACACATCAAACTGACCATCTTGAAATGCCTGAGCAGCGGCACCCCACGGAGCTTTAATACCCTCATAGGTTCCCGACTCTAAACCACCTGCGGCGGCCAGACTGCCGATCTGTGCGTTCGCAGCTCCGGCAGGAGGCCCAATGTAGACTCGCTTACCCGCCGCATCTTTCCACTCATTAATTCCATTGTCGGCCCAAGTAATCGCGTGGTAAGAGCTACCGGGAAACCCGTATAGTGCCCGAACCGTAGAGGCTGCCTCGGCACCTTTCTCAGCACCCATTTTAGCGTAGGGTCCTTTACCCGCTTTTAAAGCTGAGTACGCACCTGGAGGGATAACGGCAGAATCGAGCTGACCGGTGGATACCTTAAGTAGCGACTTCGTCAGCGTCTGACCCAATGCGAGTTGGACATTGACATCGGCTTTTGCCAAGTAGGAGGCCAGAGTCTGCGGCATCAAGCCCACAACCGAGCTTGCAGTCGCAGCCTCCATAGCAATATCAGCTGCCTGTGCAGATAACACAGAGCAACCGAGGGAAGCGGCCAACGCTGTGTTGCGAAGCACTTTTTTGAACATGATCCATCTCCCTAATTATTTTTATGGATCCTTGGAGTCTACTCCTGCGCTCTGAAATGTGTAAAATCACAATTTGATTAACCAATTTAAAATTTTTGTATGGATCCCAAACACCTCCTTTACCTCTCTGTCGTGCTTGAAAAAGGCTCGCTGACCGAGGCTGCAAAACATCTTGCCGTAACTCAACCTACTTTGACGCGCATTATGGCCACGCTCGAGATGCAGGCTGGCAGCACCCTATTCAGCCGATCCCGCTATGGTGTTAAAGGGAGTGAATTGGGCGAGGCCCTGGCGCGCGAGGGACGGGCTATCCAGCAGAATGTTGAGCTGGCCCAAGCGATCGCATCACGCCACCGCATAGGTTTAGACAAAGAGCTCAGAATAGGTGTTGGCCCGCTATTGGCAGCAACCCTGATGCCACAGGTGCTCAATGAGTTTATGCAGCAACTGCCGCGCCAATCCCTCGCTATTACCGTGCTAAGGCCAACGGCCTTAATTGACCTACTGCTGGAGCATCAACTCGATTTCGTTATAGCGCCTGCACCGCCAGACCGCGTAATCTCTGGTAGCCAACGCCTGGAATTGGCCGAAGACAACCTGTCGGTTTATGCCGCCTCCAATCATTATTTGGCCAACAAGAGTCCTTTGAGCATCGCCGATTTCGCCGACGCCCACTGGCTATCACTAGGACACGCAAACCCCTTTGAGCGACAGGTCATGGAATTACTGAGCACCGGTGGCGTATCGAAGATCAGAACGCAGGTTGTGTTTCGCAATGACGGCGCCCTCTTACTTGAAGTACTCTCTCATGGCAGGCACCTCGCGGTTCTGCCAGACCTGCCGATCAAAGCCGCAAACCAGTCACAACGGTTTGTTAGATTGGACTTCAACGCCCAGCAGACTTCCGAGCGCAACCTCTACCTTTGGGTGCGAGATCCCTTCAAAGAGAGTGATGTTGCAAAGACACTCTATCTACTCCTGAAACAACATTTCGCTCATTACTCCTAAATGAAAACCAAACGCAAGACTCAGGTCTCGAATCGACCGCTGGTTTTACCACACAGCGAAGCTGCCCAAAGGAGCTAATGAGATCCCAGCAAGCGTTCCCGGGATGCTTGCCAAGCAGGTCTACAACCCGGATACTCGCGTCAGAAATTAACCTCGAGGGTACAGTGGTGACACAGATCAGCAAAGATAAGGTAGTCCAGTTTTTCTATACGCTCTCTGATGCCGAGGGCAACCAGATAGAGACCAACCGCGATTCTAACCCGATGGCCTATCTGCATGGATACCAAGGGATGTTAGAGGCAATTGAAACTGAGTTGGAAGGAAAATCCAAAGGGGATCAGTTCGCACTCACCCTCTCACCCGAGCAAGCGCATGGCGAGCGCCAGCCCGACTCCGAGATCCGAGTACCGATGAAGCATCTCCAGGGCCTGCCGAAAGGCCAGCGTTCATGGAAAGCCGGCATGATCGCAGTCGTTAAAACTGAACAGGGTATGCGCCAAGTCACGGTGGTCAAACCAGGTCTTAAGATGGTAACGATCGACACCAACCACCCGCTCGCGGGACAAACGTTGAGCTACGAGATCGAGGTTGTAGACGTGCGTGATGCCACCGCCGAAGAGATCGCTCACGGCCACGCCCATGGCGTGGGTGGCCATCACCACTGAGCACTCAAAACACCGGTCTTAATCTGGCTAAGCCAGAGACCAATAGCCCCGCATTTGCGGGGCTTTTTGTTGGTATGGGACTATTTACGGGTCTGACTCTATCAGCTTGTATGACACTGGCTGTTTTGAATGAGACTTTGGCAGAGATTGAACCGTCTCACCTTGGAACCGAACTTCTCAGCATTCCTGTACCCCAAGCGAAGATTTACACTACTGGCATCTAAGCCGGTGATACTGACGAGCCTGTAATGCCTCGACGCAGCAGATCAGCCGCAGGTTTCGACACTTCGATAGCTGACTACACCCGCTCGATAATCGCAGCAATACCTTGCCCCAAGCCAATGCACATGGTGCAGAGTGCATATTTTCCGCCTGTGCGCTCAAGCTGAGTGAGTGCCGTGGTCACCAGTCGAGCACAGCTCATTCCCAGCGGATGGCCGAGGGCAATTGCGCCGCCTTGCGGATTCAAGCGAGGGTCCTTCGGATCGAGGTTAAGTCCCAGACATACACCGAGCGCTTGAGCAGCGAACGCCTCGTTTAACTCAATGATATCCATCTGATCCAGGGTCATACCGGTAAGGCGCAGCATCTTGTTTACGGCTTCAATAGGACCCACCCCCATAATGCGCGGATCGAGACCTGAGGTGGCCATACCGAGCACTCGGGCACGCGGTGTTAAACCCTGCTGTTGTGCGGCAGCCTCGCTAGCAATTAATAGAGCGCAGGCACCATCATTAATCCCCGAGGCGTTGCCTGCGGTAACAGTATCCGTTGCACCACCATTAACGGTACGAAGTGCTGCAAGTTTGTCGAGGGTCGTCTCGCGAGGGTGTTCATCAGTCTCAAAAAGAGTGACTTTACCTTTGCGATCTTTGATTTCGATAGGCAGGATCTCATCGGCAAAGTAACCCGCTTTTTGTGCAGCCGCCGCCTTCAGTTGCGACTGATATGCAAACTCGTCCTGCGCCTCACGCGAGATACCGTACTCAACAGCGACGTTATCCGCCGTCTGCGGCATCGAATCGATACCATGAGTCGACTTCATTTGGGGGTTAACCAAACGCCAACCCATCGTAGTGTCCTCCAGCTTTTGCGCACGGCCGTAGGCTGAATCAGCTTTGCCCATAACGAATGGAGCGCGGGTCATCGACTCAACACCGCCTGCAAGACCAACCTGTAGCTCGCCGGCACGTATCCCGCGAGCGATTGTGCCCACGGCGTCCAAACCGGAGCCACAGAGGCGGTTTATCGTAGCGGCCGGTACCGAAGTCGGCAGACCCGCAAGAAGTACTGACATGCGCGCAACATTGCGGTTATCTTCGCCAGCTTGGTTAGCACAGCCCATAATGACATCGTCAATTACCGCAGGGTCAAAACCTCCAAATTGCGCCAGGGTTCCGGCAATAATTTGTGCGAGCATGTCATCGGGTCGCACAGCCGCCAAGCCACCCGCATAACGACCAATTGCAGAGCGCTTCGCCGCGCAGATAAAAGCTTCACTCATACTGGATTTTCCCAAATGTTCTTTATTGAGGTTTCGCTTCGTAAAAAGGCGCATCAAGCAGTGCACGCTGACTCAAAGCCGGTGATAGACGGTATCGGTCATCACCATAGAATAGGTTTATGTTATCGAGGACATCGGCAACGTAGGCTGTTCCCAGCTGATCTGCCCAAGCAAGCAGACCGACGGGATAGTTCACCCCAGACTGCATCGCAGCATCAATACCGGCAGCATCTGCAATACCATAGTGCAAAGCCTCTGCTGCCTCGTTGATGAGCATGGCAACAGTTCGCATCACGACAAGACCTGGCATGTCTTTCACTATGCGCGTTTTCACCCCGAGGCGATCAAACATAGCACAGACTTCACTCCAAACCTCCTCTGGGCACTGAGGATGGGTGGAGAGCGCAAGCGCTTCGCAGCGAGTGTAGTCGAGGGCGAGATCCATCTGGATCAACAGAGGATTACCCTCCTCCAATGAACGCTCTAGGGTAGTCTGTCCGTTAGTGAGCACCAGAGTTGCACCGCTGTTGAACCGAATCTCGCCATCAACACCGGGAATGCGCGAAGGGATCTCGATACCACTTGCCGCAATACGATCCAACAGAGGTTTGATCGCCGCCGACTCAACCACACTGGCAATATTGAAGGCGCCGCCCGAGCCGATTTCCTCCCACTCTAGGTCAGCTAGCAGCGGTTTTCCCTCAGCGTAGGAGTAGAACCCCCGCCCGCTTTTGCGGCCTAGCCATCCGGCGTCGACTAGCTCTTTCTGCATTAACGACGGCTTGAATCGGGGGTCTTGATAGTAGGCATCAAACACTGAGCAGGTCACTGCATAGTTCACATCCTGCCCGATAAGATCCATCAATTCGAACGGCCCCATACGGAAGCCTCCGGCATCACGCATGAGTCTATCTATACGCTCAGGTTCGGTTACGCCCTCTTCCGCCAGACGCAGTCCCTCAGCATAGAATGGCCGTGCCACGCGGTTAACGATAAAGCCAGGAGAGCTCTTAGCCGCGACAGCGACTTTACCCCAACCTTTCGCCAGCGCTAGTAAGGTATCTATAACGCTCGCATCTGTCGCCAACCCCTTAATCACCTCAACCAACTTCATGATGGGTGCAGGGTTAAAGAAGTGCAGCCCGGCCAGTCGCGCTGGATCCTTGAGCGCCGCACCGATTGCCGTAACAGATATA
>Ga0102948_1000404_pt1 | contig 16925 bp, 15 predicted proteins | sample SalPonA_A_H2O_MG_FD_78211 | JGI IMG/M metagenome (GOLD analysis project Ga0102948, IMG submission 78211) | Water microbial communities from South San Francisco under conditions of wetland restoration - Salt Pond MetaG R2A_A_H2O_MG | ecosystem: Environmental > Aquatic > Non-marine Saline and... | reverse complement strand
TTAGCGTAGTCAATACAGACAAAATTTCGCCCTTTTACAATTGTGTGTTGGGATTTTACCAAGGATCACATAAAATTCGGGGATAATTTTTTAAATAATGAAAATCATGTCTGAAAACGTTGTAGTAATTTATTCTGGCGGAATGGATTCTTTCACCGTGCTGCACAGAGCAGTAAGGGAAGGAAAAACCGTTCACGCACTATCTTTTAATTATGGCCAACGCCATAAGAAAGAGCTCGACTACGCGGCTCGCGTATGTGACTCACTCGGTATTGCGCACAAAATTGTCGATATTAGTGCAATCAACACGTTAATAGGCGGTTCATCTTTGACCTCAGATATTGAGGTGCCCGAAGGCCACTATGAAGAGCCTAGTATGAAGCAAACTGTAGTGCCAAACAGAAACATGATTTTATTGTCTCTTGCGGTTGGGTACGCCGTTAGCCTAGATGCAACCAAAGTTTATTATGGCGCACATTCTGGCGACCATGCGATTTACCCAGATTGCCGCCCAGAATTTGTGCACAAAATGAATGACGTTTGTGGCATCGCTAACTACACACCTGTTGAAATAATGACCCCGTACTTAGATGTCAGTAAAACCGCCATTTTAACCGACGGCCTGGCTATGGGGTTAGACTACGGACAAACATGGACGTGCTATAACGGCCGAGAGAAAGCATGTGGTAAGTGCGGCGCTTGTGAGGAGCGCTTAGAAGCATTTAGTGAAAACAATGCTACCGACCCACTTCACTATGAATAAGTGACACATACCTATTTAGGTGCGTCTAATGGCGTACCTAAATACTTGCGATACGCCAACGCTATCGCTTGTATCGCACATACGGCAATAAATGCACTACAACCTAGCGCCCCACCAAACGTTGAAATATACGGAATCACACCAACAAACATTAGCGAGAATGTAATTGCCGCAGACGCTACCCCCACGTAGCCTAGTTTGTGTGGCGCCGTCATTCCAACAAAACTCCCACCAAAAAATATAGCGGCATAATAATCGGGTGCAAACGGCGACATTGTTAAAATGAAATAACATATTAGCGTTAGGCCACTTGATGCCTGAATAGTGCTGATAAGAGAATGTCGATGCGTAGTGTAAGTAAGCAGAGCGCCCATGAGAGAAAATAGCGTGATGAACACTTAAACCCTTCCTGTCGTAAACATAACGACGATGACAGCCATAAAAGCGATTGCCCCCAGCTTCCCTCCTACACCAGTAAAATGTTGTTTAAGTGCAGTGAAAAACAGGGTCCCTACAATACTGATAACAACAACATCAACGCTAGTTAGTGCCAATGACGGTGAGCACATGCCCACAAATGCCCCAGTATAGCCGCAAGCCTGAACGTCCTGTTTACTGCTCGAGGGCCAACGAACTGCGCTAAAAATAAGCCCGGACAATGACGCTGCAACGACAATAGGAAGTGCAGCCCACTGATGAAAACCAAGGCAAATACAGATACCAATAAGAAAGGAAACGGTAAGCAGTAAAAAATGTTTCATAATGACAAAAACTAAAAGGCACGCCAATAAGACGTGCCCTTAAAAAAAATCACGACTTGCTTACTTCTGACTTTCGGCAATAAAGTAAGTGAGTTCTTTAATACAGTGACGTAATACAGGATTTAAGCGTGTGTTTTTACCATTCATCACGAACATCTCGTGACTGAAATTAAATAAACTTCCCTTCGCGATAGGGACAAGACCTAATGCTGCACCCTGCTCTTTCGCCATGTAGTCAGGAAGCAGACCAACGTATTCCCCCGTCATAATGGCAGACATCGCAGCATCGTAAGAATCAGAGAATGTTTGAATCGCCAGACGCGACTCGTCTTCAATATAGTTTGCTGATGATAGGCCAGATATACCAATTGCAGGATAGTTTTCTATTTTCACATCATCGGGTAAGTCGCAATCTCGGTATTTAGCGAGGGCATGAGTAGGAGCGCAGTAAAGACGTCCATGTGTTTCAATACCGACTGGATGAAAAGTCACTGACTCGGGTTTTACCATATCGTAGGTTGATATCACCAAGTGACACTCGCCAGACAACGCGACATGCTCAACTTCGTTGTAAAGGCGGGTTTGGATATTTACATGAATATCGTCAAACTTTTTCATGGTACTTTTCACCGCTTTACTTACCGCTAAGTGCATAGAGAGCGGCAACCCAGCCATAAGAACTAGCGTAATATGGCCAGAATAATCGTCGTGAAGCGATTTTAAATTGAATACAAAATTATCGAACGCGTTGAAAATTCGCTTCGTTTCTTGAAATACCACTTCGCCTTCTTTCGTCATTTGAAAGCCACCGCGCCCGCGATGACAAAGCACAAGATCAAGACGTTCTTCTAATTTTTTAATGGCAGCACTGATATTAGGGCGCTGCATTCTTAACACGGGTTCCGCCGCTGTGAAACCATTACAACTCGCTACTGCATAGAATACTCGCAGTAACTTAATATCGGATTCCTGTAGACGATTTAGCATAGTAGCACCTGTTATAGGTATATTTATAGATACTCAAAGGAGCACTATATGCAAGACTGACTAGGATTACAACGCCAAATTTACCCTTTCTAGCCGATATTTAGCCAAATACGTACAAAAAACACACGAAAGTGTGTTATCACAAGCGATACCGAAAGCAATCGGTGTTACCACTACGATAAACTAACGACTTGTTTACGTAATGCTTCGATATCGTCTCTAAGCGCTCCCGCCTTTTCAAACTCTAATTCTCGAGCGTATTCAAACATTTGTTTTTCAAGCTGCGTGATCTGATCCATCATTTCTGTCGCACTCGCCAGCTTCTTCTGCTTACTCTTCTCTTCCACTTTTCTCAGTCTTACTTTACCCGAAGCAGGATGTGCACTTTCACCTAAATCCATGATGTCAGTAATGGGTTTGTTAAGACTAGTGGGTGTAATGCCATTTGCCTCATTATACTCACGCTGTTTCTCCCGGCGACGCTCGGTTTCATCAATTGCTTTACGCATCGATTTTGTTATCTTGTCGCCGTAAAGAATTGCTCGCCCGTTGAGGTGTCGGGCAGCACGGCCTATCGTTTGAATCAAAGAGCGCTCTGCGCGAAGAAACCCTTCTTTATCGGCATCGAGGATGGCTACAAGGGACACTTCTGGCATGTCGAGACCTTCTCGAAGTAAGTTGATACCTACCAATACATCAAATTTACCAATACGCAGGTCGCGGATAATCTCAATCCGTTCAACCGTATCGATGTCTGAATGCAAATAGCGTACTTTCACGCCGTGTTCATTAAGGTACTCACTTAAATCTTCCGCCATACGCTTGGTAAGCGTAGTGATAAGCACACGCTCATCGACCGCAACCCGCTTTCTGATCTCCGAAAGCACATCATCAACCTGTGTGGCAACAGGACGCACTTCGATGATCGGGTCTAGCAACCCTGTCGGCCTTACAACTTGCTCGACAATGTCCCCTTCGGTTTTCTTAAGTTCGTAATCTCCGGGCGTCGCTGAAACATAAATCGTTTGTGGGCAAATTTGCTCAAACTCTTCAAATTTAAGCGGTCGATTATCCAATGCCGAAGGCAACCTAAAACCAAACTCTACCAACGTTTCTTTGCGAGAACGATCGCCGCGATACATTGCGCCAATTTGCGATACCGTCACGTGAGACTCATCAATAAACATTAACCCGTCAGCAGGAAAATAATCCAGTAATGTCGGTGGCGGCTCGCCTGGCGCTCTGCCAGACAAATAACGAGAATAGTTTTCGATACCCGAGCAGTACCCAAGCTCCATCATCATCTCTATATCAAACTGGGTTCGTTGTGATATACGCTGTTCTTCAAGTAATTTATTGGCTTCTTGAAGCTGCTTCTTACGATCGCCTAACTCTTTTTTTACATGCTCTATCGCGTTGAGAATTTTTTCCCTTGGCGTTACATAGTGCGTTTTAGGAAAAACAGTGGCACGGATCACCGATTTATCGACAGCGCCAGTCAGCGGGTCGAACAGACTTATCTTATCAATTTCATCGTCAAACAATTCAACGCGAACCGCTTGCTTTTCAGAATCCGCAGGGAAAATATCAATCACGTCACCGCGAACGCGAAAAGTACCGCGCTCAAAGGCAATATCATTTCGTTTGTATTGAAGTTCGGCCAATCGACGTAAAATATCCCGTTGATCCATGGTGTCACCCTGGCGAAGGTGCAGTAACATTTTCATATATGACTCAGGATCACCTAAGCCATAAATGGCCGATACACTGGCAATAATAACAACATCACGGCGCTCCATAAGCGCTTTAGTTGCTGACAATCGCATCTGCTCAATATGGTCGTTGATTGAGGCATCTTTTTCTATAAAGGTATCGGTGCTGGGAACGTAAGCTTCTGGCTGATAATAATCATAGTAGGACACAAAGTATTCAACAGCATTATTGGGAAAGAAGTCCTTCATTTCACCGTAAAGCTGCGCCGCCAGTGTCTTATTGTGAGCAAGGATAAGTGTTGGCCGTTGTACTTTATTTATTATAGACGCCATGGTGAAGGTTTTGCCCGACCCTGTCACTCCTAAGAGTGTTTGTGCCGCCAAGCCACTATCCAAGCCATCGACTAAGGCCTCTATCGCAGTGGGTTGATCGCCAGCGGGTTGATATTTTGACTCAAGCTCAAAACCTCTACTCATTAATTCATCTACCTCTTTAATTAGATTCTATACATTACATGTTTACTTGCTGAGCATCATCGTGACACTCAGCAACGGTTCGGTGAAATGCCATCAAAGATACACCGGCCATGACAATGTTTGCCACGACGGTACCCCAGAATAACCCTTTTAGACCAAACAAATATCCACCAACGATACTGATAGGTACGAAGAAAACGAATAACCGGATGATGCTAAGTGTTAATGCTGCCATTGGGCGGTGCATCGCGTTCAATGACGAGTTAGTTAAAATAATGATACCTTGCATACCGTAACCTAGCGGAATAATCATTAGTATGGTTTGAATCAGCATTGCTACCTCGGGCTCTTTAGCAAATGCTTGGGCTATCAAACCCGACAATACCCACATGACTAAAAAGATGATGAACTGCCATACCAGAACGAATTTTAATGTCATGACATAAGCAGTTTGTACTCTTGCGAGTTTATTTGCCCCCATATTCTGGCTTACAAACGGCGGTAGCGTCATTGAAAGCGCCAGCACAACAATACATGCAATAGACTCCATCCGATTAGCAACACCCCACGCGGCTACGGCCTCAGCACCATATTTAGCAACTACCGCGGTCATAATTCCACCCGCTATTGGCGTTAACATATTGGCCCCCGCTGCTGGCAAGCCTATCCTCAAAATTTCCCTACTGCTCGCCATTAACTCATTAATGGTAAGTAAGCGGGGCAACATAAGCTGCCGTTGGACCGCCAAAATATACAGAATCCAAGCGGCGCCTACACACCATGCAATGAGAGTGGCAAGCGCAGCGCCTTGAATTCCCATTGCAGGAATTGGTCCAAAGCCAAAAATAAATAACGGGTCGAGTAATGCATTTAGGCCGCCACCCGCAGCCATCACGATACTTGGCGTTCGGGTATCACCGCAGGCTCGTAGTACGCTATTTCCCACCATTGGCAACGAAAGAAAAATACTAGAAAGATACCAAATGCCCATATAGTCAGAAATGTACGGCATAAGTTGTGGGGGCGCATTCATCAAAGAAAAAATCGGTTGAATAGTGAAAATGCCGATAAGCGCTAAAATCCCTACCAACGCTACCGACAGCATGAGAGACCCCGTAGCGTATTGTTGTGATTCTTTTACTTCCCGTCGCCCCTGCAACTTTCCAATGATGGCAGAGGTCCCTATGCCTAATCCTATATTTAGACTTATTACCGTAAACGTAACGGGAAAGGTAAAGCTTATCGCGGCGAGTTGCTCGGTACCGAGCAAGCTAACAAAAAATGTATCGATTAAACCGAAACTCATCATCATAACCATCCCTAAAATCATAGGGATAGTCATTCGCTGTAGTGTTTCACGAATATCGCCATGAACGAGGCTAGACGTGCTGGTATTTTTGGTCGTGGAAATCACACAATCTCTCAAAGAATTTACTGTTGACCTGCGCGGGCATGTGCGAGTGCAACTGAAAGGGGTTCATCACTTTATATGCTGCAGTTTATGTGAGCAGGTAACTATATGCCACACCGTTTCGATAAACCTCATAGATATTAGGGGGGTTAACTGCATATACCGCAATACATATTAACTTGTCTAAATTGTATTTTATTTACTATTCCCATTGAAAATTTGGGACATTGAGCATTTTGCTTAATATTGTACTGATATTATTTCGGCGGATAACGCTCGTTTATGTGCCAGATTGATAAAAATGCTAAGCGCCGAGTAATTGACATCACGGCGCCATGTTAATGGCTATTCAATAAACCGCCAAGAAGTAAACAGACACTTACATGGCAACCCTACAATGTAAACAGTTTGTAAACTAGAGCGTGAATTCTGTTACGGTTATGAAACGCGAGAATACATTCGATGAATTAACACACAAGGCATTTTTTGCACAATAGATCAATAATGATCTGTAACCCCGATCACCTGAAAACACATAAAGTACTGATAATTATAATTAAATTTCATAAACAACATTATCGTCAGGTTGATCTACACCACATTGATCACCTGTGGTTAAGTCACACATTTCAACTATTAACATAGTTATCCACAGATTTAGTGGATAACTAACGCAACGCCAGTATTGGCGCTATTTGGTGACGATACAATAATTGGTTACGTAAGTAATGACTAACCTTATGCGACATAAGTACAGGTTACAGTTTTATTAAATACTGTTTATTTAGACAGTTATCAACGTATTTTTTATTCTTTATTCGTATATAGAATGAGAATAAAGAAATACCTAAAACTATTCGTAAAAACGGCAGTAAAGCGAAACAGCGTTTCAATTTTTAGTATGACGATTAAGGCAACAGCTCAACAATTAATCATTATTTTTGCCTGCTTGGTCTAAATTTGAGCATCAACCGCCTAAAAAGCTATTTTTTGCGCAGTTAGCATAATTTTTTCATTATGGTTGTTGACAGCGGGCGAGTACGTCTTTAATATTCGCCTCCGTTGAAAGTCAGGTCCCCCTTAGCTCAGTTGGTTAGAGCGACGGACTGTTAATCCGCAGGTCCCCCGTTCGAGTCGGGGAGGGGGAGCCAACTTTTAATGCAACATAAGTGTTTAGATTCCCCCTTAGCTCAGTTGGTTAGAGCGACGGACTGTTAATCCGCAGGTCCCCCGTTCGAGTCGGGGAGGGGGAGCCACTTACGCTGGCTCAAGTATCTCCAAGCTTTACTTCCTTACATTCTTTTATCTCTTCATTGCGCTCCCAAGAAAAATTAAATAACCCTAATTCTATCAAGTTGTTAATCCGTCCCGAAAGAGCGATAATACGTTCATTGATGATGTGTTCAAAACGCGAGCGGCAATCTTGCAATTCCTTTGGGAATTACCATAACCATGACTGATTTTTTATTACTCTTAATTGGCACTGTGCTAGTTAACAATTTTGTTCTTGTAAAGTTCTTGGGGCTTTGCCCTTTCATGGGCGTGTCAGGCAAGCTAGAAACCGCTATGGGCATGTCTATGGCGACAACTTTTGTTCTTACTCTAGCGTCGGTGTCAAGCTACCTCGTAGAAACTTACCTGCTTGAGCCCTTAGGTATTGGCTACCTACGAACGCTTGCTTTTATATTAGTGATCGCAGTGGTTGTACAATTTACTGAAATGGTAGTGCATAAAACCAGTCCAACGTTGTACCGCCTTCTTGGTATATTTTTACCACTTATCACAACGAACTGCGCAGTGCTCGGGGTGGCTTTACTCAATTTAACCGAACAACACAATCTCATGCAGAGTCTTATTTATGGTTTCGGTGCAGCGTTGGGCTTTTCGTTGGTGCTTATTCTATTTGCAGCAATGCGCGAACGTCTTGCTGCAGCCGACGTGCCTGTTTCCTTTAGAGGCGCATCTATTGCAATGATAACGGCGGGCTTAATGTCTCTCGCCTTTATGGGTTTCAGTGGTTTGGTGAAATTATAATGTCGATATCGTTCGCAGTGATTGCAATTGGTGTACTGGCGCTCATTTTTGGCTTGATTCTTGGCTATGCTAGTATTCGCTTTAAAGTAGAAAGCGATCCTCTGGTTGAGCAAATAGACGACGTCTTGCCACAAACGCAATGTGGCCAGTGTGGTTACCCAGGCTGCCGACCTTACGCTGAAGCCATCGCAAATGGCGATGAAATTAATAAATGCCCTCCAGGCGGCGAAAGCACCATTAAGAAGCTTGCCGATTTAATGGGGGTAGAACCGAAACCTCTTGATGGCGCACATGGCGAAGAGGACGTTAAGAAGGTTGCCTACATCAGGGAAGACGAATGCATTGGCTGTACCAAATGCATTCAAGCTTGCCCCGTAGACGCTATTTTAGGGGCGGCAAAGCACATGCACACCGTACTTACCGATGAATGTACGGGTTGTGATTTGTGTGTAGACCCCTGCCCTGTCGACTGCATAGATATGGTGCCACTCGTTCAAACCACTTCTACATGGAAGTGGGATTTTTCAGTTACACCGAAAGGTGATATCCCTATAAAAATGGTGTCGTAACGGTGACGTTTCCAAGTTTTGAAAAAATCATAGACACGCTTGACGCGGGAAAACAGTTTTCTTTTCCCGGCGGTGTGCATCCTGATGATAAAAAATCACTGTCTAATGTATCGCCCATAAAAACACCATCACTCCCACAGCTGATTACGCTGCCATTACGACAGCATGTCGGTTCAGAGGGGGCGTGTTGTGTCAACGTAGGTGATTATGTTTATAAAGGTCAGGTGCTGTCTCAGGCAACAACGCCCTATTCGGTGCCCATTCATGCTCCAACGTCTGGCGAAGTGGTTGCTATTGCGCCACATGTGGTTGCCCACCCAAGCGGCCTGACGGAAATGTGCGTCACGATTAAGCCAGATGGCAAAGACACGTGGGGCGTTTTAACGTCGATGCAAGACTACACCGCGCACAGCAAAGACAGCATCATCGACGCAATATGCCAGGCGGGGATTTCAGGAATGGGAGGCGCTGGCTTTCCTACCCATATTAAAGCGTCAGGTAGTAAGCCTGTAGAGTTTTTAATACTTAATGGTATCGAGTGTGAGCCTTACATCACTTCAGATGATAGGTTAATGAGAGAGTTCGCCTGGCAGATTCGTCAAGGCCTCGATATTTTAGATTTTCTCATTGCACCAAAAGCCATCATTATCGCCGTTGAAGATAACAAGCCTGAAGCGTTAAAGGCACTTGATATTGCTTGCCAAGATAAAGAAAAATATCGACGAGTGAGCGTCGAAACTAAATACCCTGCGGGCGGCGAAAAACAGCTTATTCAAGTGTTAACAAACCGAGAAGTACCTCGAAACGGCCTACCTATTGATGTAGGCGTGTTAATGTTTAATGTGGGGACGTGCTACGCTATTGCAGACGCTATTCTCAACGGCAAGCCACTTATCGAACGTATTGTGACCGTAACTGGTGAAGCCGTCGACGAGCCTTGTAACTTTAAAGCATTATTGGGAACCCCGGTAAGGCATCTACTTAAGGAAGCCAAATACAACGCCAGTAAACAAGACGCCCCAAAAGTCATTATGGGCGGCCCAATGATGGGCTTTACATTAGCAGACGCTTCAATTCCTGTGGTTAAAACAACAAACTGTTTGTTGGTGCCCTCGGCGTCTGAACTGACTGACGGCGACAACGAAAGAGCGTGTATTCGATGCAGTGCGTGTGCCGACGCATGCCCCGCCTCGCTGTTGCCACAGCAGTTGTTCTGGCACGCTAAAGCCAATGAATACGATAAAGCCGAAGACTACAATCTATTCGACTGTATTGAATGTGGGGCTTGTACCTATGTATGCCCCAGCGAAATTCCCTTGGTTCACTACTACCGCCAAGCCAAGTCAGAAATAAGACTTCAACGTGACGAAAAGAACAAAGCTGAAAAAGCAAAGCAACGCTTTGAAGCGCGTAATGCACGTTTAGAGCAAGAGAAGCGAGATAGAGAAGAGAAACATCGCAAAGCCAAAGAAGCACGTCTAGCGGCCGCAAACGGTGTGAATAATACGTCTACAACCGCGTCTACAGATAGCGGGACGAAAGATAAAGTGGCTGCGGCCCTTGCTCGCGCGAAAGCGAAAAAAGCCGCACTGAATGCAACCCCAGACGTATCTCGTAGCGATACCACAGGCGCGGCAAATGTTCCTCCTGATGCAAAAGATTCAGCCATTCAAGGTAGTAGTGATACGCCAGCAAACGATAAAAAAGCGCAAGTTGCCGCCGCTATTGCTCGTGCAAAGGCTAAAAAAGCAGCGAGCGCCGACGCTAATCAGACAGCGACTACTCAACCATTGCCAGCCACTTCATCTTCAACAGACGAACGCCGTGACGATATTGAAGATGAGAAAAAGGCGAAAGTTGCTGCTGCTATCGCACGTGCAAAAGCGAAAAAAGCTGCAGCAGCTAATGACGATACACCACAGAAGCCCCAACCCGATGCAAGCGAGTCGAGTGAGGTATCTGAGGACAAAAAAGCACGTATTGCCGCCGCTGTTGCCAAGGCAAAAGCGAAGAAAGCCGCGCAGCACAATACTGCTGACGAAAATAATGCTAAAGATTCATCTGAGTCGCAGAACACAGCAAGTGATAAAGATGCGCAAAAGCAAGCGCGAATCGCTGCGGCAGTGGCAAAGGCGAAAGCGAAGAAACAACAACGAGACGTTGCCGCTCCCCAAGACAGTGAAGAACTGCAGCGCCAAGCGCCGGACAACACTAACCCTCAAGATGAGAAAACAGCACGTATTGCGGCTGCTGTCGCGAAGGCAAAAGCGAAAAAAGCCCTACAGCAAAAGAGCGATCAGTCATGAAGTTAACGGTATCAAGTTCACCTCACCAGCGCGTAACACGAGACACCGGCGACGTTATGCGCCTCGTTATTATGGCAATGATCCCTGGCATGCTTGTACAAACCTACTTTTTTGGTTGGGGAATGCTTATTCAAGCATTTATCGCCGTTGTATCTGCCGTAATTATGGAAGGGGTGGTACTTTCTCTTAGAAAGCGTCAAATAGAGCGCACATTAACCGATTATTCGGCAGTACTCACAGCGCTTCTTCTTGCCATAAGTATACCGTCTACGCTGCCTTGGTGGATGACAGTGATCGGAGTGTTTTTTGCAATTGTCGTTACCAAACAACTATACGGTGGCCTTGGCTTCAATATCTTCAACCCTGCTATGGTCGGCTACGTCGTTTTACTCATTTCGTTTCCGGCAGAAATGAGCGTGTGGTTACCACCAAGCACACTTGCAAGCGTTGCTCCTTCATTTTTAGATTCTGTTTCGCTTATCTTCACTGGATTCACATCAAGTGGCTATGACGTTGTTCAGCTTCGGACCATTGCTGATGGCGTAACAATGGCTACCCCTCTAGACACGCTAAAAACAGATTTAACACAAGGTGTAACCTATTCAGAGTCACTCGCCCGCCCTATTTTTGATGGTAGCCTGTTTTCGTCAGCTGGTGCTGGGTGGGGCTATATGAGCGTGGCCTATCTGCTTGGCGGCTTATGGCTAATGCGCCTAAAAGTAATCAGCTGGCATATTCCCATTAGCTTATTACTCTCTGTTTTTGCCATCGCTGCGTTTTTACATCTCATCAATGCAGACTATTATGCCTCGCCGCTTTTTCATTTGCTAAACGGCGCTGTGATCGTGGGTGCATTTTTCATTGCAACCGACCCCGTTTCCGCATCGACAACAGCAAAAGGACGCATTATTTTTGGTGCGGCAATTGGATTTTGGATTGTGATCATCAGAACATTCGGCGGTTACCCTGACGCAGTAGCATTTGCCGTTATCATAATGAACATGGCCGTTCCTTTAATCGACTATTACACGCGCCCTAGAACTTATGGGCACAGTGCAATGAAACAAAGAAAAAGGGGGCAATAGCGGTGAAAGAAACTATTTTAAAAAATGGTGTCATGCTTACTGTATTTGCGGTTATCACCACCGCATTGATTGCCCTTACCTATTTTGGTACAGAAGACAGAATTGAAGCCCAGCAACAAGCAAAGTTGTTAGAGGTATTAAATGAGGTCGTGCCTAAAAGTATGCACGACAATGCCCTATACGCCGATTGTATTGAAGTCGACGCGGTAGCACTTGGCGGCAACAAGCCGCATCTTGTTTACCGAGCTACCCGTAACGATGAGCCTCAGGCTCTGGTTTTAGAAGCGACCGCGCCGGATGGATATAGCGGAAATATAGAACTCGTCATTGGCGTTGATAAGACGATGACAGTTCTGGGCGTCAGGGTAATAGAACATAAAGAAACACCAGGGCTAGGAGATAAGATAGAGCTAGCCGTTAATGATTGGATCCTGTCATTTACTGGCAAAACCTATTCTCCACAAACTGAAAAAATGTGGCACGTCAAAAAGGACGGTGGTGAGTTTGATCAATTCACCGGCGCCACCATCACGCCAAGAGCAGTAGTCTCTTCGGTGAAGCGTGCACTGCAATTCGCAAACGACAATAAAGCAATGCTATTCGCCGCTGACAACACGTGTGACAGTCTTAAGAAACTAGAAGGAACCATGTAATGGACTATCGTGACATTTCATTGCAAGGGCTTTGGAAGAACAACCCGGCGCTGGTTCAATTGCTTGGCCTTTGCCCTCTTCTCGCGGTGACCGCCACGTTTATCAACGGGCTGGGCCTAGGGCTTGCTACCACACTGGTTCTCATTGGTAGTAATGTCACTGTGTCACTGGTTAGAAATATCGTTCGTAATGAAATTCGCATTCCTATTTTTGTTATGATTATTGCAGCGTTTGTAACCATCGTTCAGCTGCTTATGAATGCCTTTACCTATGAGCTTTATTTAGCGTTGGGCATATTTATTCCATTAATTGTCACTAACTGCGCCATTATCGGCAGAGCCGAAGCTTTTGCTTCGAAAAATACGCCTGGCGCAGCGGCATTTGACGGCTTAATGATGGGCGTGGGCTTTACCGCTGTGCTTGTCTTACTTGGTGCAATAAGAGAAATACTGGGGGCTGGGACACTATTTGCAGGTGCTAATCGACTTTTTGGCTCCCTCGCGGATAATTGGACTATTACGCTTTTTAATACAGAGTCTCCGTTTTTACTCGCTATTTTACCGCCTGGGGCATTCCTCGCCATGGGCTTGCTCATTGCAATTAAAAACAGTATTGACGCGAACCTGGCAAAACGGTCAACGGTTGTTACTACGAAAGCGCAGCGCGCACGCGTGACCACTGAAAACATTTAAAGCGATACGCAAGTAACGAGTTTCACTATGAATAACGCCAAAAGAAAAGAGATATTAACGCGACTAAGAGATGCAAACCCGCACCCTACTACGGAACTCAACTTTTCTACGCCATTTGAGCTTCTTGTTGCGGTAACACTGTCGGCCCAATCGACTGATGTTGGCGTTAACAAAGCGACCGAAAAACTATTTCCTGTTGCCAATACACCGCAGGCCATTGCTGATTTAGGTGTAGAAGGTCTAACGCAATATATTAAAACAATTGGCCTTTATAACGCCAAGGCTAAAAATGTACATCGCTTGAGTGAAATTTTGGTCGAAAAATACAACAGCGAAGTACCAGAGAGTCGCGAAGCACTAGAAGCGCTACCAGGAGTAGGTCGAAAAACCGCTAACGTTGTTCTCAATACGGCATTTGGCTGGCCAACAATCGCTGTGGACACGCATATTTTCCGTGTTTCTAACCGTACCAAATTTGCTATGGGTAAAGATGTGGTTGAGGTCGAAAAGAAGCTAGATAAAGTGGTGCCGGCCGAATTTAAGGTTGACGTACACCACTGGCTCATACTGCACGGACGTTATACCTGCGTAGCCCGCAAACCAAAATGCGGTAGCTGTATTATTGAAGACTTATGTGAGTTTAAGGATAAAGCTGATTAGTTAAGAAGTGGGCTTTCCTTTTTATTCTATGATGTTTCACTCACTTAATCCGGCACTACTCCCGTCCCGCATTCCATTTTCTGAAAGTGTTATCCAAAAAGGTATTGGCAAGCGGCTCAAACTCAGGGTGTTGGCTCAGTCCATAAAAGGTGGGCGAGGTTAACATAAACTTCTCACTCCCTATAAATTCTGCATCAAGCATGGGTTGGCGCTCAAAAATACTTTTGGTTTGTTGATTAGAAATATCGCCAGCTAAGTATATCCCCCCTGAGCAAAACCAATTTACCTTATGTTGAGTTTGGTGGCATTGGGACAAGAGATTCGTTAAATAAGGTTCTAGTGCTAGCGCAAAACTGTCGTCTCCTTCACGCTTTTTAATGGCTGCATAAATATAAGGCTCACTCCGGTTGAGATCTACGCGTTGAATAAACTGCTCTGCAGTGACACCGAGTAACTGCTGTTGCTGTTCATATAAGGTTTCATTGCCTAGTTCCAGTTGATAAAACGCCTTTAACTCGCTTCGGGTAGACTCGCTTATCGCTAGCCGCTGATAACGCAAGCGCTGTTGTTCATTTAATTTTCCGCGCGTATCCAAATCCAAAAGTAATAAATAAGCATCCAAAAATTGTTCGGCGTGAACAGGTGACTGGCGTAATTCTTCCGCCATATAATCTAGGGCAATATCGATATCACCGGTCAATATGTTAACAGTGGATTTTGCTTTTCTGTAGTCTGATGTTGGCTCGCCACGATAGTCGTTTATCAGTGCTAAGGTAGCTTGAATATCTCGCCGGTAGGCGTAAACAAAATAGAGCTTACTCATGAAGTTCAGCGAGCTATCGGGAAATTGCTTTTCCATCTTAGACAGCAATCCTTGAGCTTTCTCAGGCTGCTCGGTGGATAAATACAAAAACACGAGATTAGACATATTAATCTGATTTTGTGGATTGGTTTTCAGTATTTGTTGGCGGCGCTGGATAGCATTTTGAACATTATCCAGCTTCAAAACGCTGAGATTTTGAATTAGCGAGTCACTCGGCGCTTGTTCATAAGCTTTTCCATAAAGCATTCTGCTTACCGCCAGTTTACCGTTACTCTCGGCATGGGTTGCCATCACTAACGTTTTCAGTGGGAAGTCAGGCGCGGTGATTAACTCCCAAAACAAACGCTCAGTCTCTGACTGACGTAATGCTTCACTGAAGCCGCCATAGTATTCTGCAAACGCATACGTCATATACAACTGCGCCCTAGCCAGATGAAACCGCGGATCGAGCGCGATTGCTCGTTCTAATATTTGCGCAGCTTGCGACAAGGATTCCGACGTTCTTTGATAGGCCAGCTCGCGCCCCTGAATAAACAATTCATAAGCTTCGGGGCTTGCTGTCATACCTGTTTCAAGGTCAACTTGCTCAGGTAACAAATTCAGTTTGAGCGCTTGAGTTATTGCAAAGGTCAACTCATCCTGCAGCGCGAAAATATTGTCCAACGTGCGGTCATAGGTTTGTGACCAAATATGCGCCCCAGTGCTGACTTCAATTAACTGCGCGGTAATACGCACTTCGTCTTTATCTTTGCGTACGCTGCCTTCTAGCACATAGTTTACATTGAGTTTTTCGCCTATTTCACGAATATCGGTGTTACTGCCTTTAAAATTAAACGACGAGGTGCGAGCAATCACCACCAGCTGGTTTAGGCGAGCCAAAGAATTCAGGATCTCCTCAGCAATGCCGTCACCAAAATAGCCTTGCGACCTATCCGGGCTCATATCTTCAAACGGTAATACGGCGATGGAGCGCTCTACACTCTCATCAGCTGAAGGTGAAAACCAGTTTTGATAGGAAATAAACGACAATGCCAGCGCTAACGCAACGGCGAGTATATAGTTGATTTTGCTGCCAGTTTGCCCTCGAATAGACTCGTTGACATCTACTTCATGGGTACGTTTTGAGTCCTTCGGGCGTGAGTTCAAACGCCCAAGCGAAAATATTCACAAACGGAAAGGCTATCGCCATAATAACCGTGGTAATGGTGCTAAATAAGATAGGCAGGTGTAAAGCAGGTGATACCGCAGCAACAATTTGCAAGATAATCCAACTGGTTACTAAATAAACGCTGGCAACCTTAAATACGTTTCGGCGTTTTAACTCAGTAAAAAATGACATGCATCCTGCTCATTATGTTTTAATCATTAAACATAATGGATAAACTAAAACAGTTCAAATTTTATCCCTTATTCGAAACAAAATGATCAACTTATTTCAAGGTATACTATGTTTTTTAATCTGAGCTGGTATGGCTTTACCTAGGAGGGCGCTGACGCTATTAAATCATTGGTAGAACGCGAGAGAAGTATCAAGAAGAGCTTTACAATGCGATAGATGAGGGCAATTTCCCTAAGTAGACAATGTACATTCAAGCGATGCCTGAGGAAGAGGCGGGTAAGCAACGATTTAACCCGTTTGACCTTACCAAAGTATGGTCACACGAGGATTATCCGCTGATTGAAGTCGGTGAACTTCAAATGAACAGCAACCCTGACAACTACTTCCAAATGGTTGAGAATGCGGCATTCAGCCCGTCAAATGTCGTTCCTGGCATTGGTTTTAGTCCAGATAAAATGCTCCAAGAGCGTATTTTTTCATATGCTGACGCCCATCGATATAGACTCGGTACCCATTATGAGGCGCTTCCCGCGAACGCGCCCAAAAACAGTGAGGTTAACCATTATCATAAAGATGGTGCAATGCGTTTCTTCAGTAATGATTTTGGTAACCCTGATGCATACTACGAACCCAATCAACACGCAGGCCCAGTT
>Ga0102948_1000400_pt1 | contig 16999 bp, 22 predicted proteins | sample SalPonA_A_H2O_MG_FD_78211 | JGI IMG/M metagenome (GOLD analysis project Ga0102948, IMG submission 78211) | Water microbial communities from South San Francisco under conditions of wetland restoration - Salt Pond MetaG R2A_A_H2O_MG | ecosystem: Environmental > Aquatic > Non-marine Saline and... | reverse complement strand
TGCCTTTTGGTAAATAATTCTTTACATATTCAATTGCTTTAATAGCAGTATCATCTGAATCGTCAAATTCAAACACATGACCTACACAACTAATTTCTTGAATAATAGCCATACGTTCTTCTGTTGGCATGAATGGTCTTCCCTTTTTGCGAGTTAACCATTCGTCACTATTTACACCTACAAATAAAATAGTACCAAGTTCTTTAGCGGCTTTAAAATATGCAATATGACCAGAATGAATTGGATCAAAACCACCTGTTACAATAACTGCTTTCATTATAATTTCTCCATCATGTAATCCCAAGCGAAGTTAACACCATTGCTTGATCTCATTTCTCGCGTATTAGCATAATCAGGATGTACCCACCAATCTTCATATGGTGACTTAGGATCAACAGCAACGTCGCTTACCATTAGTATATATCCGATCTTGGAAAGTATCTTTCTTGACTCTTCTCTAAATTCAGGACCCCACCAAACTGCGTTATGCTGGAATTGAATTACGCCAAACTCATGCTTGTCAAATGGAATATTCTTAAGTGCTTCAATAGATGCTAACTCTGCGTTAATACGTAGGAAATCAATTCTCTGTTCCATACAATGCTGTTTAAATAAAGCTCTATAATCTAAAGTAGATGCATCTGCTAATACGACTGGAGATTTTCTTGTTTTAGAAAATATGTGGCACATTCTTTCAGAGTTATCAATTGAAATACCTTTCCAGCCAAAATCTTCTTCAAGCAATAATGTGTTATTAAACAATACTGGGTGTCCAGAACCAATCTCTACATATGTGCCGTCTCGTTTACCGTCCATAACCGAAAGAACAAACATATCTTGAAAATGACGAGAATAGTTCTTTTCGCTAATTTCGAGACCATTAAAATAGTGTTTGTAACGATCTTCGAGATGCCAATTGTATTCTAATGTACTAGGGTAACCATGTTGTGCAAGTAATTCTGTTGCACCTGCGTCTACATCAGGATCTAATTTATTTTTATATTTAAGATCAAACGCTAGATTTTTAGATTCATCGCGACCATCTGTTTTCCATTTAGCACGGGCATACAATAGTCGCAAAGCTTCATGACCTGGATAACCAACATCATTATCAAAGCCATCCTCTAATGTACCATTTTGAATGTTAGAAATACCAATAGAAGCATACATTAAGCTTTCTCGCCAATCGCTTCTTTGTTGTTTAAAATGTGAAAGGAAGTAATATGCCTCTGGTCTTTCCGGCATAGTTTCAATGGCAATTTTTAATAAACCCTCAACACTATGATCTCTATTTTTATTGCGTTCATAAATGAAAGCACTAAGAATCATACATTTATATTGCAGCCATTTTTCTTCCCATGTCTTACCTGAAGACATATCAGCGGCGCGTAAATAAAAACCAAACGCCGCAGAACCTTGTTGTAATCTATCATATTCACGTGCTAATTTGTAGATTTTATCTGAGTTAGTGTAATCAAGTACAACGTCATTTAATAGTTTCATGTTTGTAAATTTCATTATTAATTACCCGTTATCAGTTAAAAAATCTAAAAATACTTTTTGCGGCATTCTAAGAATGAATGAAGCGTTATCTTGCCAACCAAATGAAATTAAAATATCGCCATTTTCTGGATTGATCGTCATACCAGTAACAAATTCAATGTTATAATCTGTGTTTGTTACATGATCGTAGTATGTACCCATAAAGTGGAAATTGCGAGAAGCATGCACTAGATTCCAGTCATTGTCCCAAATAAGAACACGGTGAGAATAATCACCATCTTTGCGACCGAAGGGATCTCTAAGAAGATTTGTCTCGTGAACAAAAGCCATTCTTTGATTATCATTAATACGAATAACTTGTGAACCACCGCGGAAATCTTTTGCGTATGGTTTACGTTCACCTTCTTCAACAAATACTTCTGTTGTTGTGCCTTCTTCAATATCAAACTTAACAACTTGAGTAGGATTACACCATTTAACAAAATGATAAGGCATATCCAAAATAGGCATCCAGTTCTTTTCACAAAAACTAGAATTATCACCTGGAGCTGGAATTGGATGTCTTGCTACTTCAGTCCATTGTCCGTTGATAAATTCGACTTGACAAAGTTCCATGCGCCCGGTACCTTTATCGTCATAGCAATCGCGACGTACACCACAAAGATATAGTTTCTCGTCCCATTCAAAAAGGCGTGCATCCTCAAGACCGATAAAGTTCCAAGTAGGCTTTCCGGTGTCTAAGGCCATCTCAATACGTTGTGCCGTTACTAGATTTAAGTTTTTATCCAGTTCGCACATAACGTTATGAGTTGTAAGCGTTACATCATTTTCTGGATGAATGTAAACAAGAGGTCCCCACTGATGTGGAAACTTCTTTCCCTCACTATGATAGAGGATATAGTTTACATGTCGGATATTTAGAAGAATCTTTCCCTGGTATAGAAAGATAGATGGATTCATAATACCAGTTTCATTTCCTAAAACTTCTTTAGGTAGTAGAACAGGATGTAGCGACCCGCCTCTCTTTAAGGCATAAGTCGCCAAACCACCCATATGCAAATCGTGCATGTCACCTCCATAATGTAAAACAGTAGATTATGTTTTTATTTATTACTACCAATTAGGTGTAATTTTTCTCAATCTACTTCTTTCAATTTTTTTGTCTAACTGGTTATTAATTCTTTGAAGTTCGTACTCGGATAATTCTTCTTCAATCCAAGCAATAACTTGTTCTGCAGTTACGTCGTTTAAATTAACAAAGTCAGCTAAATTAGTTGATTTAGCATCAATGTCAGTTTTACCGACGTAACTTACAGTGGTTCCATCTGTATCTTCAGCAATTCTTTTCCACTGGACATTAACGATTGCATTTTCAAGAAGATTACCCTCATGATTGAGCTCGTCACTTAATCCCAGTTTAACGATTCGCCAAGTATAGTTCACGATAGAACTCCTTTATTATTCTGGTGCTTCCGACGGATCAACAGCTTCAGCTGTTGGAGCTTCTTCTTCAGTAGCCCAAGGTAGAGCAGCATCCGTAGTAATTGTTTCGTCAATTGTTTTTTGCAGCTGTTCTACGATATGATTTTTATATCCAGGATCTGCTTCTACAACTGCTTCAATCCAACCAATAACAGTTTCTTCTGTTAATGATTCAAACGATGTGAATTTTGCTGATGGTACATTTGCAGCGCTGAAAGGTGTTGCGCCAGACCATTCACCAGTGTTACCATTTTCATCAGTACCAGTTACTTTCCAGTAAGTTTGAACAACCGCGTTGGGTAGAGTTACGCCTTCCGCATTTACTTCGTCTTTGACTTTAAGACTAGTAACGCTATATTCTAAAGTAAGAGCCATGTTTTTTCTCCATAAGTTAACTTGTGTTTGTTAGGTTATTTATTTCGATCGTTGTTTACCTATCATGTATCTATTTATAAGGTTAAGATCTGTGCAAATATAGATCTACAGGAACTGCTATTCTTAGTTTTGAGTAATAAGGATTGACATGATGATATGTAAAGCTAGGAAAAATTAGATATTCACCAGTCTTTGGTGTATGTCTGTATCTTTCAAACATGGGTTCAAACCAATCATCGTATCCTCTATTAGAATTACTTCTAGGATCTGAAAACACTATATCTCCGCCTGATTTTTGATCTTCTGCCATTATATAAAATACACCTGAAAGTTGTGCACCAGAATGATTGTGAATAGTCATTTGATAATCTTTTCCGTGACCGGTAATCCACCCTTTCATTTTATATGAAGTCCAATCACTAATCTTATGACCGATAGTATTCTGTAAGTATTCATCAAATGCGTTATAAACAACTTTTCTAAAATTTGTAATGTAAGATGACGAATTATCAAATAGGTTTTCGTCCTTCGTTTCAGATGGAGGATTATCTAAATCGTAATTCATTAGAACATGTTGTGCCAACTCTAAACTATCAAAATTGCCAAATCCTATAGGAGTGGACCACATTGGAGTTATTTTCATGTTTTTCTCCTCATAATGTATATAGTCTTATTTATAACAGATTTCTGGTTGACAGCAGATGCTCGTTGTGATACTATAAATACAATATTATTGGATGAGGTTAAAATGAATTTTGAACAGTTTGAAGAATTTTTGTTGTCTGAAGATTGTTTTGAAAATCACGATGTGTCTTTTATAGACGAAGATGGCAAGCAACATTATTTAGATCAAACATGTTATCCATCATATCTAGCCAAAACCTCTTATCTCATTACGAGCAGAAATACTATCAAAGTAGAACAATTTGAAAGGCAATTTGGTTATACAGATAGAACTGCTCATATCTTTTATAACAAAGCTTTTGGACCATCGTTTGATATTCACTCGGATCCAATTGATGTTTTGATAGAATGTTTAGATGGCATAAAATATATGGAAGTAGATGGTAAAGAAGTTATCCTTCAACCTCACGATTACATACATATACCAGCTAATACTAAACATAGAGCACTTAATTATAAAAAGGCATTAATGGTATCTTATGGCATTGGCGACACAGAGACACTTAAACGTATACATCAAAACGACTGAAACGTGTAATCTTAACTGCGCGCATTGTTTTACGTCTGGTATTAACGGAGCAAAGATTTATTTTGATCCCGTAAAAACTGCCGCGTGGGTTAATCAACTAGACCGTGATTCTATTTTCTATGAATTCCACGGTGGTGAACCTATGCTTGCTTCTGTTGAATCTATGCGAAAGTTTGTAGAATTAACACAAGGTGATAATGTAGATTATGGAATGACTACTAACCTTGTTTACAAGCTTACAGATGAAAAGTTGGAATTCTTTGATGATGTTTTAAACAAGCGCATTGGTACTTCATGGGATCCTACAATTCGTTTTACTAATCAAAAACAAAAACAACTTTGGGAAGATAATGTAAGATTACTTGTAGATCGTGGTTATACGATTAAGTGTTTTGTGAGTTTGAGTAAAGATGTAGTTAACATGGAGCCAAGAGACATCGTTTCTTATATGACTGATCTTGGTATTCATGAATTAGATTTTGAACGTATTACCATGGATGGTAACGCAAAAGGAAAAATGTGGCCATCTAATGTAGAATTAGATGAATGGTTTATGCGCTATCATAAACAAATTGAAGATCGTGAATCAATTTATCACGTCATAATGGAAAACATTTATGCAAAGTTTGAAGATAATAACCCATCTCGTGGTACCTGGTGCAGAGATTGTGAGCAAAAACTATTAACAATTAACGCAGACGGCAGCATAGCCGGTTGTCCTAATACTGCCCCTTCTAAAGCTTACGGTCATATAGATCAACCTGCAAAAGAAGTTTTAAATTCAAGCGGTAGATGTGATATCATTATAAAAGAATTAAACCGCAATCCAGTTTGTTTTACATGTCCAGTGTTTGACGTGTGTGGGTCCGATTGCCATCAATTGGAATGGGAAGGTGATATTTGCCCATCACCAAAAACTTTAATGCAGTATTTAAAGGATATAAATACTAATAATCGAATTGAAATTGTGGAGCTAATATAAAATGGTAACATTAACGAATAATGTCAGCCGAAGTAATACTCGCCAAAGATGGGAAGATTATGTAGCAGCTGCTGCTCGTGCCGGTATCGCATGGGGAACGAACAGAAAACCGTTTTCTCAAATGCCAACAAGTTACTTTGGTGGTCGATATAATAGTCCGCCAGCTGTTAACGCTTATGCATCTGATAATACAATTGGCAGCTCCGGTGGTCTAATTACAGCATCAACATTGCGAAACGGTTTAGTTGGAGCAACGACCAACTGGACTCATTTAAGATTAATGCGCGCACGAAGATATTATAACAGGCAGGGAAGTTACCAGCTCCAATATAATTCTACACAAAAAGCATATCAAACCACAGCCGTTAGGGTAGCTATTGCTGCGCCGAGTATTCCAACTTTAGGCCCAACTGCAGGCGGATTAATTTATCGAGGTTCTGACTCATCAAATACTGGTATTGAAGAGTATTTCGCTCGTTTGCGGAGTGCATATTATACAAGAGCTAACAACCCTTATAATAGATACGTATACGTGTGCCACTATAGCTGCCACTACAGTTGTCATAGTTCAAGAGGACGTAGATAATGATTAAAGATACAATAGCGCCTATTCCAATTGAGTTGCTCAAGGAATATTTTAGTGATGATAGTATTATTTTTAATATTGATTACGCTAATAGTATCCTAAAAGGTGATAAACTAATTACTTACTTAAGTAACTTGGATGTTCCATCTAAAATATCAGGATGGGGTGAAGTAGGAAAACAAGAAAAATTTGACTTTGTAAAAGATTACATGAACTCTAAACTAATTATTTCTAATTGGGAGTTAGAAGTTTGTGTTTTAAAAATCTTGTACGAAACTTCAGATTTAGAATTTTTTGCACAATATGAAGACTGCGAAGACATTCTCAATAAAGAAGAAATCACAGAATTTTGTAAAGATAATGAAGAATTGATTGATAGATGGTTAACGATGTTAGCAAGTTGTTCTTTATTTGCTTTAACTACAGTTGATGAACTTAAAGAAATGGTAATAGAAGAATACGAAACAATAGATGATTATGACTATTGTGGAGTAAACTTTGCTAATCTGTTTAAGCACGAGTTAACTCAACAATTGTTATCCAATGATTGTGATGTATATTATTTTGAAAAACAATTTAATGAGCCAATGTTTAAAGGTAAAAACCTGTTTGCGTATTGGTTTAACGAAAACAACACAATGGCGATAATCACTGCGGGCATATCTTCTGGGGATATAACATTCGATGATTTCAACGCCAACATAGAAAAAGGACTGGAAGATGTTTCTGCTGTTTGATAGAGTATACGTAAAGTATGACTTTATGCTAGATAACGGAGTTGATAACCTCATTATCAGCCCGAACTTAACTCCAACAATGTTTGATGAACTAGAAGCAATTCATACAACGCTTGGAGAAAGAGTAGCACAAGCTGATCTATATGAAGATTTGCCATACGCAAACGATCTTGAGTTTTTCCAAACAATGCTAGATAAAGGTACATTAAACGTACATGTTGATGTAGTCGCATACGATCATGTTTTCTCTAAATTCATGAGAATATTTTTTCCAAATATGCCAAAAGAACAGGTATGGAAAACATATAATATTTTTAGATCATCAAGTCAAATGCTACAAACAACAAGCTTTATTTGGGGTGGTGCTGGTGAAGCTACGCAAAAAGAGAATGCTGCAGCATGGTCGCCTAGAACAAAAGAAGAGTTCTTTGATGTATATGATAACTCTACTTTGGATTTACCTGATGCCGATTACGACACACTTAGATCTAATGCAAAGCCAAAGATTGGTGTCGAGTGGATGATAGCAAATAGATTATCTGGCGATGAGACCTATGACGTTTTTCTTGGCGAAAAAATGTATAAGCTTATGGCTGGAAGAGTAACCAGTGAAGTAATGTTTATCCGTTCGGCATTATTTAATAACATGTTTAGGCCCTGGGCAAAAACAGTACTTGGTGTTACTGATATTGATCCCATTAATGATTTGCTGGATTTAGAATCTGAAACAGACGTAACACGTTGGCTTTATGACGATGATGAAGGTTTCTTTACAGCAGACTATAAAGCAAAACACCCTAACATTAGTTTTAGTAATATTAGAAGCCAGATTTTCCAAGCGATTACTGAGTCAACAACACCTATTGAAGAAGCACTTACAGATGAAATGATGGATTATGTTGGTAATAATGTTGGAGTACAGAATTTTACTACAGCTGAAATTACTTCTATTTTAAACGCCGATATGATGCACAAAGGTCCGTCAGTATTTGAATCTGAAGACAGAATTAAAGTAAACGCCTTGTTTATTAACTATCTATACAAATTAACTATTGACAGTAGCACGGATTTAGATTATTATAAACTATGATACAAACTTGCTATGAGTCTTCACTATGGATTAAACAATTTGAAGATAGTGATGAGTTTAACAAAGACATTTTAAATACTACTAAAGCCATCGCGGCTTCTATACCTGACCCGGTTGCAGATCATAATGTTGATCTGTGGGTATCTGATAATATGAATATTATCAGGAATAGATTCGCGGATGGCTTTAATTCTCTTTGTGATTATTACGGTGAAACTTCTAATTATGATATAGATTCAATGAACATAATCAATCCCATGAATCATGGAGATTTTAAGTCAACACATACACACGACGTAATTGATGCGTTTGGTGTTTACTATCTTAACGAATCCAGCGAAGGTGGCAAATTGAGATTATATGATCCAAGATTCTTAAATAAAAAGTCATTTTCAAAAGAAACGTATATTGAAATTCAACCAAAAACTGGTTTGATGATTGTCGCACCATATTATATTTGGCACGAAGTCACACCTTATCTCGGCAATGAAACTAGATACAGTCTAGTATGCAATATGGTATTTGATAATGTCGTCTAATAGAATAGATGTAATTACAATTTTAGATAAACGCGGGAAGACTGGTGAGATCATTGTCACGTTATTTGAGTACTGTAATTTAAGTTGTAAGTTTTGCAATCAAGATCACAATGATCTTTTTGGCATTGATAAGATTTTAGAAAAGATTGATATAGTTAAGGAAGTAATTACCAAAACACCTAAAGAACAATACAGTGTCCACTTTATGGGTGGTGAAGTATTCGCGGATAAATTACCTCAACGCGTTTATGAAGATTACAAAAGAGTTTGTTATGAACTTCATACTTGGGGCCTTGATCATGGTATAGACATTGAAATTTGCTTTACTTCTAATATGGTATTTAATAATACGTTTGGATTAGATAGTTTACTTAATGATGCGAGTCCTACTTTAATTACTAGTTTTGATCCTGCCGGCCGTTTCAATAAAGAAACATTTGAAACATTTAAAGCAAATGTAAAGAAATACAAAGATCATATTAAGTCTGTTAATATTATTATGACCAAACCTACTATCCATAAGTTTTTAACTAAGGATGTAGAATTCTTTGATTATCTTTATGATAATTTTGATATATACTTTGATTATTACACACCAGAGAAAAACATGAAGATGTTCATTCCTAGTGATATTGAACTACGTGACTTCATGATATATATGATTAAGAACTATCCAAAAGTTTTACCATTCGCTGATTACTCTAACAAGATTAAGAAACGAATGACTTGCATGGATACTATTACAATAATGCCGGATAATTCGTACGGCAATTGTACAATTTTATTGAAAGATTTTAAAGATGTTAAGACAGCAAAACAAGAAATGGAACATGAATGGTTTGAGCAATATAACTGCTTACAGTGTGAGCATTTCCAATATTGCGCAATGGGTTGTTTTCTGTCTAACCACATGCAGAGTTTTAGAACTCAAGAAACGTGTTGGTTAAGTGAGGTATATGATGTGGTCAACTCCGATACATGTTAGTCAAGGTCGCAAAGATCCTATTGAACTTTATACTAACTACTTAAAAGAATACTATGATCTAGATTTAAAACATTTTAAATACGAATTAAGATCGTGGGAAACAACCCCAGAATCTGGCTATTGGCTAGCAACTCACAATCACGGTAATTCTCATTTTACTTCTATTTACTACGAATATGTTTCGGGTGAAGGAGGCGAGTTAATATTACAAGATCCAAGAACTAATGCTAACAGAGGTTATCCACAAGAGTTTGGAAACCATTTTTCACCATATGTTATAGCACCAGAAACAGATATGAATGTTATATTCCCATCATACATCTATCACACTGCAGCGCCGTTTCGAGGAATAGTAAGAAAAGCAATTGTAACGGAAATACAATTAAGTAGTCCACGTACTATTGACGAATTGATTGAAGAAGGCTATATAGATATGGATAAAGTACGTTTAGGAGCTACACCAATATGAACGTAAATAAATTTTATAAAGAAGGTTATGACGAATGGGTGATGCCTCCTCATTTATCTGCCATTATATGGGGACAACTGCTTAGTGAGAATTGGATAGATCATCCTATGTATAAAGCTATACCCGATTGGAGCATTAATAAGGGTGGTGAAGCACAGTTAAACCGTCAAAGATATAATCGTTACGGTGAACAAGAAATAAATCGTGAAAGCTTAGAATTAATTCCAGAAACGTATAATTATGTAATAGAAGAATTATTTAAAGATGAGTACTATTCTGAATGGTTTAAGAAAACATGCGGTTACAATCACAAATTAAAATTCGTTGACGTATGGAACGGCTCTGACGATCTAGGATGGCATTGGGATGGTGTTGAAGATCATGATATTGGATTTCTAATATACTTTACAGAAGAACAGAACTGGAAAGAGGAATGGAAATCATATTTACAAATAGGTGAAAGAGATTGGCCTGACCAAGATAATATAGATATTAGGTGTACAGTTTATCCTGGAAATGGTAAAATAGTATTGTTGAATAACATGAATCCAAGATTCGTACACTCGGTCTCTAGACTAACAAATAATGATGTGAATAGATATACTTTAAACGCGGGAATATCTCTGTGGAATTAATTATTAAACCAACTGAAAAATGTAACTTCAAATGTACTTTTTGTTCTAGTACATCCATTGCGGATAATCCTACCGATGAACTTGATTTGGAAAATATTTTTAAATTTCTAAAAAGATTTCCTGATACTAATACAATCATCGTAAATGGTGGTGATCCATTGATGATGAAGCCATCATATTACCAAGAAATTCTTGATCATCTCGATGAACATGATTATCCTACTACACTAGCTTTTACTACGAATCTTTGGCCTTTTTATACAAACCCAGAAAAATGGATTGATATCTTTAGGCATCCAAGAATGGGTATTACGACAAGCTTTCACTACGGTGATAGTAGATTAAAAGGTGATTTTTCTGTTTTTACTGAAGAAGACTTTTGGAAAGTATCTGACAAGATGCTAGAGTTGGTTGGATATAGACCAGGTTTTATTTCTGTTATTGACGAACATAACGAGCACCTTGCGTTAGATAATGTTCGACTTGCTAAAAAGATGGGTGTTGAATGTAAACTGAATTATGCAATGGCCTCTGGTATACAATCGCGCCCTTATCAACTATCTAAAATGTATAGTATTTACTTAGACGTTTACGAAGCTGGTTTGACGGAATGGGAATTTAACACAAAGCAAATGATTAAACGTTTGCGCAATGATGCTTTAATGTGTCCTCAAAATAGAGAATGTGATAGTACCATTAGGGCTTTGCAGCCAAGCGGTGATTATTATAGTTGTGGCGCGTTTGGAGATGATAGAGAATATTCTATTGACTTTGAACGAGAAATGGCCGGAGAGTTTTTTACACCTTTACAAAATGATATTTTAAATCAGACAATGCATGATGGCTGTTATACTTGTCCAATGTTCCAGATTTGTAACGGATGTAAAAAGACCATTAAAGATACAAAACGTCACAACATGGTGGAATCACATTGCACATTAATGAAACAACTAGCTCCAAGGATTATAGATGCAAATAACGGATAACACCCTATCGACTATAGATCATAAGAAAATAGTACATTACTTTAAATCAGAAGATCCGTGTTGGAGATTTGTAAGAAATGTAACTTATGGGTCAAACCACGATCAAAATTCTTGGGGATTTTCTTGTAGCATATATGATTCAGGCCCTGCAGTTGGCCGCAACAGTGCCGAGTTAATGCCCAATAAATTCGCGTATAATCTAATGAAACCATTAATTATTGACGAATCTAAGTTACTTAGAATACGTGTTGGTTTAATTGTAAATGTAGGCCCAGAGGATCCACACACTCCCCATATCGATCAGCCTAACTTGGAACATTATACTCAAATATATTATATGACCGATGGGAGCGCACCGACGAATATATTTGAAGAGTATGGCCCAGACCCAAAATACAATGAGTATAAACCAGAAGACTTTACTTTAAAATTCCAATGCGAGCCTAAAGCTAATAGGGTATTCATGTTTGACGGTTATTATTGGCACAGCTCATCGCATGTATTTGGTAAAGAAATGAGACTTGCAGCGGCTATTAATTATGCTAAATAAAACACCGAACTTTAATAATTTATATTTAAAGGGTGCAGATATCGTAGATGTAGATCCATCATTTTCTGCTATGCTATTTGCTCAATTATTATCAGAACAATTTTGCGCTGAAAGTAGCTATGGTACAGAAATAACTAATCCTGTTTGGGACCGAGAGTACAACGAAAGAGAAGATCCAATTTATATTGAAGGTAGGAAACCTTATTTAGAATTATTTAAACAGATTGTTAATCATCAGTACTTTGATTATTGGAAACACGTTTATGGGGAGTTTGACGAAATACATATTAATGTTAATAAAGTAACTGCCGGTGGTGAGATGCCTTGGCACTTTGATGGTTATGACGGAACGCTTTTGCAATTACTTTGTTATCCTAATATGGACGATTTTAGCTTTGAGGATGGCGGTCATTTATTAGTAGGCAGGCCTGATACATTATTTAAAGAAGGTGATCCCATGCCGCATTGGGTACCAGAAAAAAGTCTTGATGATATTTTAACACCTAATGTAGAAGTAACACAAAGATTTGTTCCTAATAGAAATCAAATTGTAGTTTTAAATAATAGTGATCCATCATTTGTACATAGAGTTACACGACTTAAATCAGATAAAACACGTTATACGGTTATTGCTACTTTAGGTTTTAGCTCATTATGGTCTCAAAACAAATTAAAATCTGGATACTTTAAGGACACAAAACTTTTATGATTATATCTTTGAATCCAACGTATTTGTGTAATTTCAGATGCGACTTTTGCTATTTAACACCGGAACAATTAGCAGATAAAAATAAGATTAACTTGAGTGTTTTAGACCAAAGATTGTCTGAAGTATCTAAGCAACAGCCAATAGAATATATCGATTTGTATGGTGGCGAAATTAGTACTCTCGGTGATGATTACTTTTATTCAATGAAAGAAGTAATAAGAAAATATTATCAGGGTGAGATTAATATTATTACAAATTACGCGTCACCTAAACCATATATGCATGATGAAGATATATCTCTTTCAGTATCTTATGATTTTGAAGCTCGTGAAAAATCTGACCTAGTATTTGCCAATATGCTTATGAGTCCAGTTCCTATTTCAATTTTAATATTAGCAAGCAAAAAAGTAATTAACATGGATGTAGAATCTATGGTACAACAACTAAGTATGCTTTCAAATATACGGTCTGTTGAAATTAAACCATATTCTACTAACCAAGCAAATCAACAAGAAGTTACGCATAAAGATTTTGAAGACTTTGTTATTAAATGGTTGGAAATGGATTTGCCTTTTGAGTTTGAAAATAGACATCGTATAGAAGAATCAATTAAAAAGTATTATGACGCTTTTAGTAATAATCATGTTTATATTACACCTAATGGTAAATTTGCTGTTCTTGAATTTGATGAAAATGATAACGAATATTTTTTAGAGCTTGATTCTTTTGATAAGTATATAGAATGGGCTGATAACGAAGCCGGAAATAATACAAGTGATATTTGCAAAAGCTGCGAATATTATGGACATTGCTTAACTGAGCATTATCGTTACGTTAAAGATTTAACAAATAGCTGTAATGGCTACAAGGGGTTATTAAAGTGGGCAGAACTAAAGTCTTAATCTGCGGGGGTGGAACCGCAGGTTGGTTGTCAGCATTGATGCTGCATAAGAAATTTGACGTAACACTTATTGAAAGTGAAAACGTTCCAACAATCGGAGTTGGAGAAAGTACAACAGAAACTGTAACAGATGTTATGCTTAGTGCTGGCATTGACATGAAAGACTTCATGATGAAAACAAACGCGACCAGCAAATATGGAGTAAAATTTACTGGTTGGCCAGATTACTTTCATCCATTTGGAGAGACTTGGCTGCAAGAGCACATTGATGAAGAAACTATTGATTCATTATATCAAGCAGGGCACAATATAAGTAACTTGTCGCCATACACCCATTTGGCAACTGAGGGCTTTGAACCACCAAATGATTTTAAAGATTCATTTTTTCATGATGTTGCTTTGCATTGGCAGAATGATTTAGTCGCACCTTATATAAAAGAATTTTTAGGTGATAAAATTAAGCACTATTATCACGATATTAAGGATGTACAAATAGACGATAATGGTGTAAAATGTGTAGATAGTTTTGTTGCAGATTATTATGTTGATTGCACAGGTTCGGCAAGACTTTTAAGTAAGCCATTCGGAATTAAATATATACCATTTGATGATTTGTTTTTAGATTCTGCAATAGTACATTCTATTACAAAAAATGACAACACATATACCGAGGCTATTAAAAGAAAATTTGGTTGGGAATGGTCTATTCCTTTACAAGATAGAACTAATAGAGGATATGTGTATTGCTCTAAATGGGCAACAGAACAAGAAATACTTGATGAAATTGGAATTGAAAAAGATTATCGAATAGTGAAATTCTCGGCTGGTGCACTAACTGATATTGCGTACAAAAACGTGATATCGAATGGATTATCTGCACACTTTATAGAACCACTCGAAGCAACCAATATTGAGTTTGGTGTATTTACTATCAGGTGGTTTATGGAAGCAGTCGAATCTGGTTATGATTATGAAGCTCTTAACGACAAGTTGCAAGCATCTATACATGAGATTAGAGAGTTTATAATTTTTCATTACCACAACGACGACAGATTTAGAAAAATAGATAATATTGAAAATAGACCAAGAATAGAACCTTGGCATCCATTTAATTGGTATTGTGTTGCTCAAGGTGTGGGTTTAAAAAATTGTATAAGTAGTGATGTAGATGCTTTATTAAACTATACTATTATTGAAGGAAAAATGCATGAAAGAATGGCAAGTAAGACAAGAAGTATTTAGACGTTTAAATGATGAGTTACGTGATGATTTAACTGACGTTGATATCAATTGGAGACCAGATACTATTGTAGAAGATGCAGTTCGCCATTTTAACGAACGTGTGGATGAATGGATTTATCCGGCTAAATCTTATTTTGTTGCTATCTGTTATGCTAAATGGATTTCAGAAGATTTTGATGAAGATTTTTATGCTGTACTTGACGATCCTGAATTACTTCCAGACGACCCCCATTTTGTTAACTATAGCGAAGCAATAGAGATCTATGATGAAATCATAGAAAATCATCAATGGGAAGATGACGACCAAGGAATGGTTCCTGATGTAAGAGAATATTATGTAGAAGAAATGAACCCATGATAGAGAAAAAATGGTCTACAGATGGCGAACAGCAATTCTATAGACCAGATTCTAGTATAGATTTACCAGAATGGATACCTAAAAAGGGTATAGAGCTGATAGGTATATCTGAAAATAGTATTAATGTTACGTATGGCATATATCCAGATGATGATATTTTAGATACATTTAGTGTCGTGAATGAACACTCCTTTTGCGATTATTTTGCAATTGAAATATTTAATGATTTTGAAATATTAAAGTTATATGATCAAGATCTTTCACAATATCCATTACCATCACTACCACCAGGCTCACGCTTGGATCCACTAAAATCTGGAATAGGTGTATACTATCCAGATAGAACAATTGCTAAAATTTACTTTTTACACGACGATGTTAATGTTGTGCATGAATGGTTTAAAGATTTAAATCCAATAAAAGCTCCAGCAGTTACTAAGCTTACATATTTTGGTTTAGAATATAATTTAGAAACTTTAGAGTTAACAAACATCTCACAATATGATATATTTAATGATGAGGACCATTTGAATGAGTAAAGCAAATAAAAGAATTGCAGTTATCGGTGCTCACGGTGTTGGTAAAAACACGATTTGTATTAAATTACTTGAAAGAGAAAAGCTTAATCAACGCGGTGTTAACGTAACTTATATGCCTGAGACTGTTCGTTCTACTATGTTTATGAATCATGAGATTCTGGGCAAAGAAATAGGTGGTAATTATTATTCCGTGAGTTGGTTGTTCCACCGACATTGGAGCCAAATGCTGGAACATGAATATAGCTGTGATGTTTTTATATCAAAGAGATTACCATTAGATTACGTAATATTTAACATGGTTGCTTTTGACTTAGGAATGGTAGATAAACTCTTAGAAGAAGAATACTTATCTATGGCCGCCATGCAAGCAAAAGACTTTGATGAAGTTTATTTTGTAAGACACAATCCAATGCATAATATGGTAGAAGATAGTGTTCGTCAAGGTCCAGCCGGTAACGCTGGTCTCCAACCGTTATGGGACCAGCGTTACAAAGCTGTTATTGATTTGTTAGAAATTCCAGTAATTGAAGGAACTTGTGAAGAGCTCCTTCAACAGTTTAAACCTTAACTTCTACCTCACCGTCTTTAGAATCACAAAGTGCGATACCGATAACTTCATGTGGACCAACTCCAGGAGCTCCGTAAGGTACACCTTTAGCTAAACCTACAGCTTCTGGATCTGGAATCAACCACATACCTTTCTTAATTGCACCATCTTCACCGCTTACTTTACAAGGAATACGTCCTTTAAGTGCGATGAATGGATTCATCTTAGCTTTCTTAGATTTACTGTCTGGTTTAATTCCCATATCGTTCATCTGTACAGCAGGATTAGTAGAGATTACACCAACCATCGGTAAGCCTTCTCTCCAGATAGTAATTTCAGCATCACCGTCTAGATCCATGCCCATAACAGTACCTGGTTCGTATATATCATCTGCGCGATATCTTTCCGCCAAGTCAGCCCAGCGAGCAGAAGTTGCGGTACCAACATATAGACCGTTGTTATCAATGTAAGATCTGTTAGAACCATTACGACGGAACTGGACGATAAGAGTCGAGTTGCCACCAGCTTCTAGATAGAAGCGGTTAGAGTGGTACTCAAGTTTACCAGCATC
>Ga0102948_1000395_pt1 | contig 17119 bp, 21 predicted proteins | sample SalPonA_A_H2O_MG_FD_78211 | JGI IMG/M metagenome (GOLD analysis project Ga0102948, IMG submission 78211) | Water microbial communities from South San Francisco under conditions of wetland restoration - Salt Pond MetaG R2A_A_H2O_MG | ecosystem: Environmental > Aquatic > Non-marine Saline and... | reverse complement strand
ATTATCAACATCCACTAGTAAGAAATCCTTACCCCAGAACGTTCCAGGGACTGGATTTGCAACCCCCTTTAGTGCTTGGTATTCCATGGTCTTAGGAAATTGTATAGGGTCCGTTACAATTTCTACAGTTCGTCCATCACCGAGATATGCTGACAGAGATTGACCGCTAATCATCGCAGGCGTAGATTTTACTGCTTCTCCAAGGTCATCGGCGCGATATAATGGCGCGCCCTTTCCTTCTAAAATATATCCAGTATCTTCAGGAACAGTCGTTTTTTGGCCAAATTTATCTATAAATTGCGGCGTTCCCTTTGCATCAGTGGCCCGTGTGAGTTCTGGCATAAGTTCTTGGCCGTCAACAAACACCTTTGTATCATACTTATACGTTTGGTCAGATCCCGTTGGATCTTGAGTTTTAATGTAGAAGACAGTTGCGGACTTGGGATTACCAGCACTATCAAAGATTGTTACCGATGATGACGCAGAAAAAGTCTCAGGATTGTTTGGGTCAAACTCTACTCCGGCCCCAATAACCTTAGCACTGGCAGGTAGGTTCACACCCAATGATATGTTTTCAGTTACTTTTGGTTCTCCAAAATCTGCTTTCAGTTTTAGCTTTTGCGCACCTTGAAGAGTTTTGTCCGAAACGTTCCCGTCACTGTCCACAGGGTAGCCCAGTAGCGCCTGACCTGCGCTATCAACAATTTCCCCGGTATCGCTCACGTTGAAGGCGCCATTTCGTGTATATACAACCTGCCCTGAGTTTCCAGCTGTTTTTAAAGCAAAAAACCCTTGACCAGATATTGCCATGTCTAATGTATTAGTTGACTGGGCTATATTGCCTTGGGAAAATTGTTGGGTGATTGATTTAGTGGCCGTACCAGCGCCAATCACATTGGTTTGGAGGGGTGTTGTCCCAAATATGTCACCAAACTCAGCGCGACTTTTCTTGAACCCAGTCGACCCCACGTTTGCAATATTGTTTGATGTAGTCGAAATATCGGTTTGAGCGCCCTTTAAGCCGGTCAGTGCTGTATAGAAAGACATTAGTAACTCCTGTCAGAGACGATTTTCTACTTCTTATGCAATAAGCATGCCAATTCACCAGTTTGGAAATTAACGGAAGTTAACAGCGGATGAGACATCTAGCGAGCCATAGTTTTCAACGTTTAGAAGAACTTGTTTATCTTCACCAGCACCCACAGATGCAGAAATTACTTTAGAATAGATTGATGGACTTAATTGGACAGGACCTGCGCCGGTATCAATTGTCGCCTCAATTTTAATGCGCTTACTTTCGTCAAGGATTTCTTGCGGAATGTCACTCCATGAAAATCCAACTAAACCAGCGGGCCTTGGACCAAGATCATCAGCATGAAGTTCAGTGCCGGTGTCTGCGTCCAGATATCGAATTTTCGTCGAAATTGTACCTTCTGGTAGGTCTAGAACTCCATGTAATTCACCGTTGTCATCTGGTTCTGTCGTATCACCCGGAATTAAGACCGAATGCCCTAGTAAATTCGACGCAGTTGCAATACGAGCCTGATCAAACTCTTCAACAAGTCGTCCAATTGATGTGTTAATTTCCTGGATTCCAGTAACAGTGGAAAACTGTGCCATTTGAGCAATGAAATCACCATTATCCATTGGAGCAAACGGATCTTGGTTTTGCAATTGAGTAGTCATCAATTTCAAAAAATCAGATTGTCCAAGAGTATCTTTTTTCGTCGATTGGGCATCTTTAGTTTGTGAAAGCCCCAACTTTGCAAAAATTGCAGCTTGTGAATTATTCGGATCAACTGTTGACATTGGAACTCCTATTTACCCATGCTTATTGTTCTCATCATGAGACCGCGGAGGGTACTCACAACTTCAACATTATTTTCGTATTGCCTTGAAGCTTCTAGCATTTCTACCATTTCCTCCTCAGGATCGACGGCAGCCATGTAAATATAGCCATCATCATCAGCCTTTGGATGCCCTGGCTGGTATATTTTGTCAGGTTGGCGATCTACTGCTACAATGTCGACGACATCCACCGATGAAACACCCGATTGTTCGAGGTCGTCTGCGTATATTGTACTAAAAACTGGCTTAATTGCACGGTAAGCTTCGGCCTCACTAGACGAAACACTGCGCGCATTAGCTAGGTTACTTGCAACAGTGTTCAAGCGTACCATTTGCGCAGACATTCCACGGCCAGCAATATCAAATATGTTGCGAATATCAGTCATCTTATTCTCCTTTAATCGCGGATCGTAGACCGGAAATTTTTCTATTTAGAAATTCTAGAGATGTCTGATATCGGATTACGTTTTCAGAAAACTGCATTTGCTCTACGTGCAACTCAACTGTATTTCCATCTTTAGATGGAGTTATGTTTTGCCGGAACCCAATGCCTTCTTCATTAGTGCCAATAACAACGTTCATATGACCTGGATTTGAGACCTTTAAATCACCCATTTCCAATTTTACCATGAGCATTTCGTTAAAGTTCAGGTCCTTTGCTTTGAAATTTGGTGTTGCAGCATTGGCAATATTTGACGCTAAAATTTCATTGCGTCGCGAACGCAATGCAAGCGCCGCGGAATGAAATTTAATATGCTCTTCTATCGACTTCACTGTATGATCCACTTTAGCGTTTATTTGGTGCGAATATTGCAAGTAGTGTGCCAACTAAAAGGAGTTAAAAAATGGTTGAAAGAAACAGTTCCAATATTCTGAAAGAAAGAAACGGGCTATTGAATGACATGGCGGAACTGTCATTCAAAGATGCACTCACAGAAGTTAACGAAAAATTAGGAAAAGAGCGTCGAAAGGGAAAGCGCCTCGCTTTATTGAGCGCAAAGAGTTGGCTATTGAGAAATCGGCTCAAATCTGCGCTACATGACCCTTATATTTATTCGATTAATGAAGTAGAGAATACAGCTATTTTCACTGAGACTGATGACGAGGATGATGACGCTCTTTCCGACCTTTTTGACGCTCCTGATAAAGACGTGGAAAGCCTAGTCAGTATAACCATTCTAAAGAACACAACCCTAAATGGCCACAAGGTTTTAAAGGGCTCGATTGTTGAGGTAACAAGAGAAAATGCTGAGAAGCTGACCGAAGATGGTAAAGCTACAATTATCACATAAATACTTGAATTTAATAATAAACCTTAACTTATAGGATATCGCCAACCAACATCGGATATCCTAAAAGTTTGCCTTTTATGAGAAGCCTTATTAATTTCCAAAAAGAATTCTGATAATGAATGGATTGAAATGTAAATAGATGGAATTCGTGGAGCACTACGCATAATTAGTCCCCACAACTCCATATAAATTTTTGGCGTCAAATTGGCAGTGGCGTAAATCAGTGGTCTCTTGGGGTCGATGGTTATAGTTCCGATTGAACCCACATCTTGATGATGCTCGCTTATAATCAAAACGAAATTATGCTTTGGTAATTCTGAGGCACTACAAAAGAGTGAGATCTCCGGAGATTTTGACACGGACGATCGTACAACATCGGAACTCATAATTGAGAGTTGCAAAAAGTTTTCTCTGGTGAATGAGTTTAGATCATTCAAGAGCCGACCTCATTTTGTATTAATTCCCTTAACGCCTTAATTGCAGCTGACTTTATTTGTGATACGCGACCGGTCGTTACGGATAACACCTCCGCGATTTCATACACATTTAACTCTTCAACATAATATAATTGTAAAACCAATAATTGCTGTTGATTTAAGTATTCTAGTTTGTCCCTCAAGAGCCCTTTTAATTGACCATTAAATATTTTTTCTTCCACGGAAATATCAGTCGAAAACAGAAAATCGCCATATGCTTCCATCGCCTCATCAATACTGTGATGTTGACTTGCTGCAAAATCATTTTGCCATTGGGTCATTTCTAACACATCGACCTGTAACTCACGAGCGATCTCGTCAATGCTTGGCTCTCGATTAAGCGCCTTTTCAAGTCGAAGCTTTGCTCTATCAAAATCCTGTTTACGCTTTATTGTTCCTCTACAAAGGTTCGATGATTTTCTAAGGTAATCGACAATGGAACCCTTTATCCTTAACTTGGCATAAGCAACAAAAGGTATGTTATCTTGCTCTGAATAGTTGTGTGCGGCTTCTACTAATCCCACCATTCCTAGCTGAATTAGATCATCAATTTCTACAATTTTACCAACACGACCCCGATAGTAGAACGCCGTCTTTTTCACCAAATCGAGATTTTCCTCGATAAGTTCAGACTTTCCTTTCCTATTATATTCTTTAGGATAAAACATATCGTCGCCCCTTACTAACTAAAAAACGATATGCCGTTAGTAGGGCAAGGTTCTAACACTGATATAAATTTGGAAATACTCAATAAATTTTTAGAGAGAGTTCGATTTTTGAGGTTTTCTTGTAAAGCAACAGGCTTTCTTGAAATAACAGACTGCCTTATTTCTTGTGCCACGGGCAACCATCCAGCAAAATCAAGCTCCACATCTAGAAACTTCGTTGTGATTTCTTTAAACTTTTTGAAATTTTGTTGAGCTTCAGCGGCGGAATTTGAAAGATTAACCAGAATTGAGAATTTATTGCATTGCCGCTCCAGATACAGGGCCTTTACAAGTGCGTATGCGTCCATAAAGCTTGTCGGCTCGCCGACAAGTACAACAACTACATTTTGGCATGCAGCTGCAAAATCAATGGTTGCGTCTGAACCACCTGCAGGCGTATCCAAAATAAGAAAATCTAGATTTTCTTCCAAATTTTTTACTGATTTTATAATCTCCCAACGTTTTCTGCTGTCGAGATTAAGCATCTCTATAACCCCAGATCCCCCTGGAATAAGTTGTACCCCGCTGTTCGTATTAAGTATAATGTCCTTGATTTTCACATCACCATTGATAACTTCCCAAAGTGATTGATTGATTTTCTGATCTAGTAAAATATGCGAGTTTGCCATACCAAAATCCGCATCAAGCAATGCCACGCGATAGCCCATTTTTACCAGCTGAATCGCGCAGTTGACAGATACAGATGTTTTGCCAACACCGCCCTTACCACTAGAAAAAGCAATTGTTCTCGCCATCTGTCTAACCCTTCTGCCTGTCCGCTAAAGCGATCAGGTGTGCTGCAACATCTCCAACTTTTGAAAAATAAAGACCGTCGTGTTCACTAGTGCCCCCGGAAAAGAAATAGCATCTATGTCCTAACTCTATCAGCGCGCAGATTTCATGCAATGAAATATCGCATAGATCCAGTTTTGAAACTACGGCATATTCACAATCTAATTGTGCTGGCCTTTGACGTTTCATAAGAAACTCATAACTAGAACCTACCTCTATTACGTTAATCACACTAAACTGAGTGCTTGCGTTAGCCTGTCGAAATCGGACAATTTGACTGTCAAATTGTTCAATATTATTAACTTCTACAATCAGTTTATTATTTAAATCGGTCTTTTTACGTAACCAAGAAGAAATATTGTTATAATCAGACGAACCAGTTACATTTTTGAACGAATAAACAGATAAATCTCTATTTTGTGATTGGATCAGAGATTTAAACTTTTCAATAAAAGTTGATTTTCCCGAAGATTTTGTGCCGATCACAAAATAAACCTGCGCAACCTCAAAACTATCACTCCGACCTTTTACGAATTTCTTTGCAATTAACTGAGCAATAGAAGATTCAGTTTCTTGCTTAGTGACCTCCGGAATTAATGCGACTAAATTAGTTGTCAGACCGGCAGCCCGGAAGTGCCATAAGTGTTGCGATTTTTGATAGCGCGAGTTGATAGATTTTTCAATTAGTGAGGGTAATTGCTCTATCTTTAACTTTAGATCCGTTATTAAGTCATCATAATGTTGCTGAGGATTACTTTCATCTTCCTGATCAGAATTTTTTTGCTGCAGTTTAGCATCTAAAATTTTTTGAAACTCTGGTGCTGAGACAGACTTTTCTGATGACGCTTCTACTACAATTGATGGGCTAGAAGGTAAGGCCGTTTCCTGTTGTATTTCATCAGTGGCAACAATCTCGATCATTTGGTCAACTTTGCGAGTAGACACAATTAAAGCATCCTCTCCCAATCGTCGGACAATCTCCTCCATTGCAATCGCGCTATCGAGCGCTCTAACTGTTATTTCGCCCATTTAAATTCTCCGCCAGTTCACTCTTTTTCGATCTGCTCAGAGCCGCCGATCGTGTAGACAATTTCGACACTTCTGTTTTCCGGGAGCTCGGTAAAGCTAAGAACGTTGATCGAGGGTAACTGCGAACGTACAAACTGCGCTACATGCCGTCTGATTTGTGGAGCTACAATTAGGAGCGCAGGACGGTTCTCCGAACTCAAGGCTTCAGAAGCGTCATTCAAATTAGAAAGAATTTTCTTTGCCAATCCGCTATCAAGCAATAGCATCTTTTGCTCTGGATTCTGACGCACTGATGTCAAAACGAGCTGCTCAAGGTCTGGCGAAAGTGTGATTAGCGGTAACGTGTCCTTAAATTTTGTCAGCTTTTGGATCAACAGTGGGATCAGTTTTGGCCTAATAGCTTCTGACATATCTTCAGCACTCATTTTCTGCGTATTCATTGAGGCTAATTCACTTAAAATTACATGCAAGTCGGATATCGGGACTGTTTCTTCCAGAAGATTTTGTAATACTTTTGTCAACTGATGAGTTGCAACGACTTTTGGAATTACTGCCTGCACCAGTGTGGGGTGCGATAGTTCCAAATTATCTAGTAGCTCTTGAACTTCTTCTTGCCCCAATAAGTCCGCAGCCTGATTAATTAGAATTTGGCCTAAATGTGTCAGGAGAACTGATGATGGCTCAATGGTCATATATCCTTTGGATTGGGCATCCATTTCTAGTTCCCTGTCAATCCAAATGGCATCAACACCAAAAGTTGGATCCTTGACAGAAATGCCTTCAATCGCAATGTTTACGTCATCACTCGGTATAGCCAGGACTTTGTCGTAATATACAAAATCGTCGGCAACGATTTTTTCTCCAATTTTTATCTGATACTGTGCGGCATCAAGCTCCATATCGTCACGTATCCTAATGCCAGGAATTAAAAACCCAAGCCTCTTTGATGTATCTTTTCTTAAATTAGTGACATTTGAAACAAGTCCTTGTCCAGCGTCTTCTGAAACTAGGCTTACCAAACCATAACCTATGTTAAGGGATAACTTTGCATCATCTTTTACTGAAGAAATGTCGAAAGAATTTTCATCTTCTACAGCATTTTCAACAACTGTATCGTTCTCAGCGTCACTCTGAGTTTCTCGACGCTTTGCAAAATACCCAAGAGCAGCGGCTATAGCCGCAAAGACTAGAAACAATCCATTAGGCATTCCTGGGATTAACCCAAGTGTAAATATTACCAAGCTAGTTGGCAACCAAGCTGCTGATAAGTTGATTTGTGATGAGATATGCTCTGACAGGTTCTCGGCTGAAGATACTCTTGTGACGATAATAGCAGTTGCAATAGATAGCAAAAGCGATGGAATTTGCGCCACTAGCCCATCACCTATTGCCAACAAAATATAAGATTGTGCGGCTAAACCTATTGTCAGGTCATGTTGCACTAATCCAATTAAGAGGCCTCCAATAACATTAATTGCCAAAATTAAAATCCCAGCAATTGCATCTCCTTTTACAAATTTTGAGGCACCATCCATCGAACCATAAAAATCAGCCTCTTTGGATACTTCGGCGCGCCTTTCTTTTGCCTCGTCGGGTGTTATAATTCCAGCATTCATATCCGCGTCAATTGCCATTTGCTTTCCTGGCAGCGCATCAAGTGTAAATCTGGCACTAACTTCTGAAACGCGACCTGCGCCCTTCGTGATGACTACGAGGTTAATGATCACTAAAATTGAGAAAACAAACAACCCAACAGCGTAGTTGCCTGAAACGATAAACTCACCGAATGCTTCAATAACTTTACCGGCTGCATCAGGTCCATTATGACCATCGTTCAATACAATGCGAGTAGAGGCTACGTTCAAACCCAGCCTTAAAACAGTAGCAATCAAGAGAAGATTGGGGAATGATGAAAAATCGAGTGGCCTTTGAGTATGAAGCGCAACCATCAGTATCAGCAATGATAAGGTAATGTTTATTACGAAAAATGCATCTAGCAAAGTAACTGGCAGTGGCAATACCAACATGCCCACCAAAGCAATAATCCCAAAAGGTAAAAAGGAATTAACAAATCTCGGGGTAAAATTGCTTAACCCAATTGTTTGTATACGATCTATCATTTCACCTTCCACAATACGTCAAATATATGACAAATCAAGCAATTGTTATCAAAAGATTTTTTTAATAACGATGCGCTTAGTTGTTTGTCCCAAATAATGATAGCAGAATGTGTGCCAATTTGATTATTTAAATTATATGATAGATCACTTTTATTATATATGCCCGTTTTTAGCTGAACGCTGTGGACTGAAGTCATTACTCGGATATCAAGTGGCATAAAATTTGCTTTATCTCAATAAACTGACGATAGGTATGATTATGAAATTTAGCCAACACACGATCGCAATTGCTTTCTCATCTTTAGTATTAGCTGCGTGCGATAGCCCGACATATGTCAAAATGCCGAGCATTCCCCTGTGGGGCGCCGCTGATGATCATACAATAGGTGGACTTGATGCAAGCAAGAAAATCTTAAACGAAAAATTCGCGAAAGAACCAGGTCAAATGCGCTTATCCGCGGTTGGTTTTTCTTCGGTTTCGATTCAGCCTTCAAAAAATATTAACCAGCGGCGGCTTATGGCAATGCGCGCGGCAAAGATAGACGCTTACCGCAGTCTTACGGAACAAATTCACGGCATTCAAATACAAGGGGAAACAACGATTGGCGAAGCGGTACTCACGTCTGACAGCTTGGCAAGTGCTGTACAAGGCTTAATTTTGGGAGCTGAAACTGTCAAAATCGAACCAACCAGCACTGATACATACCAAGTTGAGCTAGTCATTCATGAAGTACACCTGAGTAGATTGATCAAGGCTTATCGTAAACGTCTCTTGTAACGTTTGTGGAGCACCCCATGCTTTTTCTAAAATTAACAATTGCTGTTATTCTCCATATACTAGCTGCGAATAGCCTAGTTGCGCAAACTCTGCAGATAAATCAAAAAAGTATTAGTGGGAGCACTCCAATAACTTCACAAGTAAGCGCTTCAGTATTTGCAGATCGTGCATTAGAAGATGCGCTGCGTAATTTGCTAGCTGAAGTTGGCGGTACCCTGCGAGGGATCAGTTTAGTTGAGAATGGCAGATTATTATTTGACCAGATCCAGAAAACTTCTGATTTGAAAATTCTTGAATACCAAATTCTTAGCAGCAATAGAAACCAAAAATATCACGAAGTAGAAGTTTTATTCACCTACATTAACAATGTTCCTGAACTTGTAAAAAAATCCTGTAATGAACTAAAACTTGATAATGTAGAAACGCTTTTAAAAGTTAATAGTAGTGCACGCGGTAAAATCCCTTGGGCACAGTTAAACAAGGACATGATTTCTGAACGGCTAAGTAAATTAGAATTCAGCCCGGATATAAAGCATTCGACCTTGGATCAAATTGAGAGATCTGATAGTAGTTATTATACACTGAATAAACAAACTAAAAAAGATAAAGTTTATCAGCTGGTAGTGGAAATAACATATGAACTACAAATCCAATCGAACCTCTTGGGTCGTGGAGCCTATTTGAATATCCTTATTAATATGCACACTCTGCGGAACGGTTCTGTTCTTAAGAGTGAGTCATTTAGAGAACGGTTTTTAACTGACTTTCGTGCAATAAATGATATTCCTATCGCTCGTAGTCGACGAGATTGGTCCCAAACTGAAAATAAAATAATTGACTATATCTCCGAAAGCTTCGCTGACTACGTCACTGGGCATAAGTGTGTATCTATCACACCAACGCTGAGCATATCTAATAGTCTAGCGGTATTAGACATTGGACAAATTGAAGGCCTGAATTCGAGCGATCTTGCTGTTTACAAGACTAAAAACGGTCGCGAGCTATTTTTCAAGGTCGATAAACTATTCGAAAACACTGCGGAACTTAGTCCGATTTCAAGTGATTTTAACCTGAATTCGTTATCAAAGTCCAAAGTAGAGATAATAGCTGGAGGATAGATAATCATGCAATTACGGAGTTTTTTTCTAAGCTTGTGCCTATTTTTTACCTCTGCGTTCAGCCTTGATGCTGAAGAGCGTTTGACGGGCCTTGATATCAAGAATCAGGCTATGAAAGTCCAAACCCCGGATGATTTACCATTGAAACTTTTTGTTTCAGATAGACGAACTTTCTTTCCCTGCAGTGGTAAATTAGAATTCCAGCCACGCCGCAACAACGACTGGAGTACGGTTGAAGTTTTGTGCCCAGCTGAGAATTGGCGCACAGTCCTGCGAACAAGCTACAGCGAGATAAATAACGAGACTGTAAGCAATATTGATAATGATCAGGTTAATAAGGTCTTAATTTTGAACAAAAACATTAAGCAAGGTGAAATAATTATGTCCGACGACCTTGCATATTCGCAACGTGCAGCTGACCAACGGCTTGGAAGTTTTAACGATGTTGAGGATGTTATCGGCAGAAAAGCATTGTTTAATTTATCTCGAGGTATTGTAATAAAATCCAGGCACTTAAGTATAAGCTATCCAGTAGAAAAAGGTAATCAAGTATTGATTACTGCGTCTAATTCTAATATCGAGATTACCGTTTCAGCTATAGCGCTTGAAGATGGTCAGATTGGCGATATGATCAAAGTCAAAAATGCTAGATCTAAGAAAATTATAAATGCGGTTGTGATCGACGAAAAAAAAGTCTCTCCCCTGACTAACATGTAAACAGGTTCGGTCGTATATTACCTCGAAAGGAGTGTTCAACATGGTTGAATCATTGCGAAATGGCCCAAACATTGGGAGCAGCTCAGTATACGAACAGAAAAAGTCTCGTACCGCTAGTCATGAACTGACAGCGGGTGCTAAAGAAAAGGTCAATCCGTCTGAAGCGAACACGAACGTGGAAGTGGCATTGTCTTTAACTGACAAAGTAAAATCTCTTTCGAGCGAACCCCCTGTTAATATACAGTTGGTAAACGAAATTCGTCAAAAACTATCGGAAGGTCGTTATCCAATAGACTTGGACGGCTTAAGTTCGAAGATGTTTGAGAGCATAAAAAACGGATAGGGGTATTTACCTAGATGACGCTTGAGAGTAAAGCGCCTGATTTAGCTCCCCTGATTTCGGAGCTTGAACTCGTATTGCGAGATCAGACCCTATTGAGTAATCCCCAAAGAGAAGAATTAATTAAGTGTGTCGATATGCTTAAAAAACAATTTCGAAACCAAGCTTATGAAGAACAAAAAAATACTTTGAAGAACATACTTAAAGCTTTGAACGAAGCCCAAACATCGAGCGACAAACGCATTAAAATTCTTAGTTTTTTAGATAATTTAGCTCCAAGAGCGTGATTATTGTTTGGTCAAACGCTCGAAAAGTATCCTCGCCTCATCCTGTCGCTCAATTATTACTTCAATAGTCAGTTCATCTGATACGCGATCGAGCAATGGCCCGGCATCAGCATATCCATGTGCTTGTGCAATGCTAAGCCAAATATAGGCATTTCCGAAATCTGGCTCGACCAACAAATCAGTATATGTTTTTCCTATTTTGAGAGCCGCGTTGATGTCACCATCTTCAGCGTCCGTACTAAGCTCGTCGATAAGCTCAACCGCAACCACATCTTGTAGTTCCGAAGTAATCGAGTCTAATATTTTCTCTGTTTGTGCTTTGGCTTTACTATGGTCATTGAGATGTGCCTTCCAGGACCATTTCAAAGAATCTTTAAAATTTTTAGGCGCCCCGAGGCCGTTAAAAAGCAACACCGATAAATTATATTGCGCTTCCGGCAAGCCCTGCTCTGCAAGCAGTTCAAATACATTTGCAGCTTCAACATACTGATTAGCGTCTAATAATTCCAATGCAGCCCGGAAACTCTCGTTTATGTCCAATTCGTTTACATGAGTATTTGCGGCTACAAAATTATTACCACTCAAAATAATCAAAAAAATTAATGCGCTTCTTGCAATCATCATTCTTCCGCAACCATTATAAGTTTCAGCTCTAAGATTTTTTTTTGACCTCTTTGTGTTCTTTCAAAAACAGTTACCTTTGGCCGTGCCATACCCTCTTTTGAAAATTCTACCGTTATACGCTCAGGTAAGTAAACTCCACCATGTTCTAAAATTTCCACAGGAAAATGAATGAATGCATCCATAAATCTTTGATCAACCCAAGCCCGAGCAAGGGCTTGTCCTAATACATCCGGTAAATATTTGCGTATCTCGTCATCCGTATCCAAGATAATGTCTTGATCGCTAAAACGCGATAAGTCCTGCTCACGAAGATACCCTAAATCTGGCGACAGTCTCAATTTAAAGCGCCGCAGTATATTTTTGCTTATATTTCTTATTGACGAGATCATTTTATTAACAGACCATTAGCCTAGAATTATTGTTTTATATTAACTATAATTCAAAAAGAACGATAGACTAATCTTTGCGGTTCTGACGTCAAAAAGGCATTTCTTTTAATGACTGATCTCGACAAAAAAATAATTGGCAGATCACAAGCGACTGTTGAACTTAAAAAAATGATTGTGCTTATCGCAGGTTCAGATGCGCCGGTAATTATAAATGGTCCCACAGGATCTGGAAAAGAATTAGTGGCGGAAGCAATACATAATGAAAGTAGAAGAAAAGGCTCATTTATTGCGCTAAATTGTGCTGCCATTCCAAGCGAACTGATGGAAGCTGAAATTTTTGGATTTGAAAAAGGTGCATTCACGGGCGCGGCCAAAACTTCGCAAGGCAAATTCGAACAAGCACATAAAGGCACTTTATTCTTAGACGAAATTGGAGATATGCCACCTACTCTTCAAACAAAACTGTTACGGGTTCTTGAAAATTCAACTGTGACACGAGTAGGTGGTTCAAAGGAAATTAAGCTGGACGTTCGGATTGTTTGCGCTTCACACAAAAATTTGGAAGAACTTACTAGACAAAATGTTTTTAGGGAAGACTTACTCTATAGACTGAATGTTTTCCCAATAAACGTGCCAAGCCTCAAAGACCGTTCAGATGACGTGCAAGAACTAGTAGAACATTTTATTGCTATCAAAACACGCGGAGAAATTGCGCGTGCCCCAAAATTTCAAAAAGACGCATATGAAGCTTTAAAAAAGTATGAATGGCCTGGCAACGTTCGTGAGGTGAGGAATGTAGTAGATAGGTCAATAATGTTTTTCCCTGAAAAAGATGTCTTTGCTTCAGACGTTAATGATTATCTCTTGCGCGTGAATAATAGCGTAATTAGTCGAGCTGAGGAACAATCTGCTCTCTGGACTGCTTTTGATAGTTTAAGTGACACAACAAATTTATCAGAAACTGCATACCAGAATGATGATGCTCCACCGCCGAACCCAAAGGATTTTTCAAAATGGTTCGATAATCATAACTCAGTTGATTTACGCAGCCTACTGCGGGATATTGAAATAGTATTCATTGAAACAGCAATGAGTAGAAATAATAATAATACGAGCGAGGCTGCAAAAGATCTAAAATTATTGCGCACAACCCTGATAGAGAAAATAAAGAAGTACGGGCTCCAATAAATTAGTCTATTTCTGTTTTTTCCATGATTCCACGAAGTTTTCGAGAAGGGACTTGGTGCTATTAAATTGCGACATTGACTGCTCCATGGATCCAAATTGTTCAGTGTAGCGTGAGGAAATCAACTTTTCTCGTTCTTCCAACTTAGAAAGTCTTTCTTCAATATCCTCGGTTAAGCTGCTATACGTCTCCTCTGCGCGCTTCAACGAAGAATTTAAGTCAAGCGCGTTATCCATCAGGTCGATAATCTTCTGAGAAAAACTTTTGCCAACATAGACTTCAAAACTATCAGGTATACGTTCCGACGTCTTCACAACTAAGCCTGGGTAAGTCGTGTAGGTGAATTGGCTACCACCATCGTCTAAATCAATCTGCGTAAGTTCCGTTTCGCCAAATGTCCAAGCCCCATCTGTTTGCGAGACTGTGTATGTTCCTGACGGTATATTAGTAAATTGGGATTTACTCACTATTGCTGTTTCACTACTGCTTGAAAGATTGGCATCCTTCAGCGCCATGAAGGAACTAGGAGAATTTTCTAGTGTCTTTGAGAACACAACCTCGTCAAGGTAGTATTCACCCGAGCTATTTGTCTTTATGCCTAATTGTGACAAATAAATGGCATTGCTTCCGTATCCGGTTAGAGGTTCAATCGATAATTTTTTAAATTTAGACTCTAAAATTGTCGCGGAAGTCTCCATTGCCAAAGGTCCGTTTTCACCTCCATCAATATCGATATAGGTAAGCCTATCCATTTCAGTTTTGAATTCGTTGAGTGAAAATATCGTGTCATTTAGGGTTTGGCGTATAGCCTCCTCCGAACGCGTAACGTCAACCAAAACATCTCCCGCGATATCAGAGTTCAATACTATTTCTGCTCACTCAATTATATCGACAACAGTATTACTATCTCGAGAAATTTCGACACCGTCCAATTTAAACTCAGCGTTTGTTGCGTATTGAGTGATCGAATTGTCTAAATCATCTGAACTCCAGCGCGCGGTTGCCGTGGTTTCCGTTAAATTAAAACCATTAGCTTGTCCGGTTTGAACACCGGTAAGAATTATAGAGTAACTCGACCCATCACCCGTTGTATCAATGATTTGAGCCTTTATCCCGCTGACCTCATTAAGCTTTACTACAATCTCGGGCAAGGTTTCCCCTGCAAAACTAACCGATTGTTTCACATTATCAGCAGAAGCGGCAAAAACCCCATCACTCCAAGTGCCTCTATCAAACTCTACATCGGCCGTAAATGTGTCTGTCAAGTTTGCGAAATTTCCAAGCTCGAAAACCATTTTTTTTGCAATAGTAATATCTGAAATAACTTTTTTATCTGGAACTAACTTTGTCTCGTCAGACGCCTCAATAGATACACTTTCGCTATTACTGGAAGTAACGTTAAAAAAGTTATCCGAAGCAATTGTGCTGAAGTTTTTCTGAGTAGTAGCGACTTGCGAATTTAAATATCCAAGTCCAGAGATTGCATTCTCTGTCTTTTCAAGTTTTGATTGTTGAAGCCCCCGCTTCGGCTCTATTTCTGCAGCTACCATAGCGGTAACGAGCTCTGAAACATTAAACCCCGAGCCACCTTTATTAACTAGGCTTAAATAGTCTGGTTTACTGACCTCAACCATAGCATTACTCCACTAAAGTGAATTACGACAAAACGTTGTGAATGTTTAATCTGAGTAAGAAATTTCAATTTCTATTCGCCGATTTTCTTCCCGACCTTTTGCAGTGGAATTGTCCGCTATAGGGGCCATTTCACCCTTACTAACGGCCGACAGACGATCGCCATCAATTAGTCCCGTCTCTACTATTGCTTGCACCACGCTAGCAGCACGCCCAGCAGCAAGATCCCAATTGTCGCGAAACTGTCCATTTGAAATAGGGACGTTATCAGTATGACCCGTTACCGTTATTTTACTTTCAGGGCTCATCGACGCTAGCGCTATTCTATCTAAAATACGTCTCGCATCCTCTGTGAGCTCTGCCTTCCCAGATGGAAAAGCACCACCAGATCCTACAGTGATGAAAACGGCATCCTCGCGTTGTTCGACTTCAATTAGGCCTTGATCAATTTGTTCTTTGAGGGCGACCGTTAGTTCCTCGGTTGTCCTAGACGCGTTTTGTAAATTTTCTTGCGCTTCACGAGCAGATCCTCCCTGCCCTTCTCCGAGCTCCGTTAGGTCCGCATCCACTTTAGATGCAAGCATTTCAAGCTGTTGTTCTATGCCACCGAACAATACCTGACTTTGCGATGATCCAAACTGTTGACGTGCTTCATTTAGTGCCTCTAGTGCCTCAGAGATCATCAACTGAACATCAGTGTCAGAAGTTTTTTCTTCAGGAAAATTTATTACGACATTTTCGCCAAGTGTTTCTACTGTCACCTCACCTGTATCAATTGCCTTTTTAAGTTGAGTTGCCAGTTCCGTAGCATCCAATGGTTCTGACCCTTCACCTCCAGCGCCGTCAAAATCAGCATCTTTGTCTTTACGATCGTCACTTCCGTCTGGTGCCACATCGTCTTGCTGAGGGATAACTAGATTAGGCTGCTGTAGCTCTGTCGTATCTTGGCGTAAAGTTTCCGAGATTGATGGACTTGGGTTTGGACTAAATTCTAATGAAATAACTGTTGTACCCTTTGGCTGTTCGACAACAGGTACAACCTTTTGAACCCCAAATGCCTCTTTTAGAGAACCCGAAATTTGCTTGAATTTGGGCACATTAAATTCGGCGAAAGATAGAATAAGAACGAAAAACGCCATTAGAAGAGTTGCCATATCGGCGAATGTGGCCATCCACGCTGGAGCCCCGGCAGGTGGGCACTTCGGGCAATCCTGCTCTTCTCTTTCTTCGTCTAATATTTCTTCTGCCATGGGACACCCACATTAATAAGGACGTTTTCTTTAGTTCATGATTATGCAGCAACTTCAAATTTGCTTTGTAGCTTTGGTGGTAAAGCTGCCGCCATGTTATCTTGGATGTTCCGAGGCGATTCACTTCGCGCAATCCCACGTAAGCCTTCCAGTACGATTTCACGGTAAGTAATTTCGTAAGCCGTATAGTACTCGAGTTTACCCTTAATTGGTGCAAACATTACGTTTGCAACGAACGCACCATAAAGGGTTGTCAACAATGCAACAGCCATCGCCGGTCCGATCGATTTTGGATCACCCATGTTGCCCAACATCAATACGAGACCAATCAGCGTCCCGATCATTCCCATCGCAGGAGCTACGTCTACCCATGCCTGTACCACACTTTGGTTCGCCTCATGGCGCGCCTTCATAGATGCAATTTCCGACTTCATTTGCTTTACTAATTTTTGTTCGTCAGCACCATCAACCAACATTTGCATGCCTTTTTCGAAAAACTTATCTGGTACCGGCTGCCCTTCCAAAGCCATCATT
>Ga0102948_1000394_pt1 | contig 17122 bp, 12 predicted proteins | sample SalPonA_A_H2O_MG_FD_78211 | JGI IMG/M metagenome (GOLD analysis project Ga0102948, IMG submission 78211) | Water microbial communities from South San Francisco under conditions of wetland restoration - Salt Pond MetaG R2A_A_H2O_MG | ecosystem: Environmental > Aquatic > Non-marine Saline and... | reverse complement strand
AGTAACTACGCCTTCACAAACGCAAGCTCAAAAGCCACTGCGCGACTCTGTAAAGCAAGCGGTTAATAAGTACCTAAAGCAGCTAGATAACGCAAACATCGATAACTTGTACGAAATGGTACTAGCCGAAGTAGAGGCACCTCTACTAGAAGAAGTCATGACTTACACGCGTGGAAATCAAACCCGCGCGGCCATCATGATGGGCATCAACCGTGGCACGCTTCGCAAGAAGCTAAAGCAATACGGCATGAACTAAAATCCTAAGGGCATTGCCCTGCAAAGAGCACCAAACGGTGCTCTTTTTGTTTCAACACTACAACTTTGAAGCTTATACATTTATGCAAACTCCAAAACCTATTAAACGTGCTCTTTTAAGTGTTTCTGATAAAACCGGTATCCTCGACTTCGCCAACGCGCTGCATAACGCTGGGGTAGAACTTCTGTCAACGGGCGGTACTGCAAAGCTACTTGCCGATGCGGGCCTTCCAGTAAAAGAAGTATCTGACCATACTGGCCACCCTGAGATTATGGCCGGTCGCGTAAAAACACTACATCCTAAAATTCATGGCGGTATTCTTGCGCGCCGTGGTATTGATGAAGCGGTTATGGACGAAAACAACATTGCTCCTATCGACTTAGTCGTTGTTAATCTTTATCCATTCGCAGCCACTGTGGCAAAAGAAGGATGCACGCTAGAAGATGCTATCGAGAATATCGATATTGGCGGGCCGACGATGGTTCGTGCTGCAGCGAAAAATCATAAAGATGTCACCATTGTTGTGAATGCGTCTGATTACGGCCGCGTACTTGCTGAAATGTCAGATAATGACGGTTCGCTTAACTATCAAACCCGTTTTGACTTAGCTATTAAAGCATTCGAGCATACTGCTGAATACGACGGCATGATTGCCAACTACTTTGGTGCACGTATTGATAGTGTTGACTGTGAAGATGAATGTGACCATCATCACAGCGAATTCCCACGTACTTACAATGTTCAAGTAACCAAAAAACAAGACCTTCGTTACGGTGAAAATAGTCATCAAAGCGCAGCGTTTTATGTTGAGAACAACGTTCAAGAAGCATCAGTTGCCACTGCAACACAGCTTCAGGGTAAAGAGTTATCTTTTAACAATATTGCCGATACTGATGCTGCGCTAGAATGTGTTAAAGAATTCAACGAGCCAGCCTGTGTCATTGTTAAGCATGCTAACCCTTGTGGTGTGGCCATTGGCGATGACTTATTAAGTGCATACGACCGTGCGTTTAAAACAGACCCTACGTCAGCGTTTGGTGGCATTATCGCCTTTAACCGCGAATTAGACGCCGCTACCGCTCAAGCCATTGTAGACCGCCAGTTTGTTGAAGTTATTATTGCACCAACGGTAAGTGACGACGCTAAAGATATTGTCAGCGCGAAGAAAAACGTTCGTTTACTCGTGTGTGGCGACTGGGCTGGACAACTTACCGACGGTTACGACTTTAAACGTGTAAATGGTGGTTTGCTAGTACAAGAACGCGACTTCGGTATGGTTGAAATGGACGACTTAGAAGTGGTTACTAAGCGCCAACCAACGGAAGATGAATTGCGCGACCTTATGTTCTGCTGGAAAGTAGCAAAATACGTAAAATCTAATGCCATTGTGTACTGCAAGGACGGCATGACGATTGGTGTAGGCGCAGGTCAAATGAGCCGTGTTTATTCTGCGAAAATTGCAGGCATTAAAGCGGCTGATGAAAACCTGGAAGTGGCTGGTTCTGTTATGGCTTCTGATGCATTTTTCCCGTTTAGAGATGGTATCGATGCAGCAGCTGAAGCCGGGATTAAAGCGGTTATTCAACCAGGTGGTTCAATGCGCGATCAAGAAGTGATTGCGGCGGCTGATGAACACGGCATCGCTATGGTGTTCACGGGAATGCGTCACTTCCGCCATTAATCGCAAATGGTGCGCGGTACATGCATGCAATTGCATAACAAGCTTGCATTATATACTGCTCACTATAATAACGACTCCGCTATGGTATCAATGCCATAGCGGATGTTTGCATAATCTTGTGCATCGTTTTACGCACTTTTATGGTTCATACTGTGTATTTTCATTCCCCGTGAACGTGACGCATTAAGCGACAGACGGGCGAAATATCATGCTGGTTGTCGGCTGACTGTCATGGTTAGCTGTTAGGCTTAATCTGATTTTGGATATTTGTAGTAATACTGTTAACGTAATTACAAATTAGCCCTAGACAGAAAAAGGAAATAATAATGAAAAGATTAGCCCAACTCGCCCTTGTAGCTGCCCTTGGAATGACGGCAAGTTATGCCAATGCAGACGCGATATCAGACGCAGCAATGAGCGACATACGCTCAGCGAAAGCCAAAGTTCGCGACGAATACCGTAACCCTCAGCAAACACTGCGCTTCTTTGGTTTAACGCCAGATATGACCGTGGTAGAGATATCGCCAGGTGGTGGTTGGTATGCCGATATTCTGAATGCGGTAGTGAAAGGCAACGGCCAATATGTTGCTGCGCATTATTATGTTGATGAGTCGACAAACGATTACTACAAAAAATCACTTAATGGCTTCAAAGAAAATACTAAAGCGGGCATGAAATACGAAGGCGCAGTAGTGACAGCCTTTGACCCCATTAAAGCACTTGATGTAGCGGAAGCAGGTAGTGCCGACATGGTACTGACGTTTCGCAATGTTCATAACTGGTACATGCGCCACGGCGATAAAGGTATCGACAATGCATTTGGTGCGTTTTTTAACGCCCTTAAGCCAAGCGGCGTATTGGGTGTAGTAGAACATGAGCTCCCCGAGGGTGCCGACAATGAAGCCATGAAAAAGAGTGGTTATATGAAGCGCTCATATGTGGTTGCAGCCGCAGAAAAAGCTGGCTTTGTACTTGAAGCAAGTAGCGATGTTAATGCTAACCCAATGGATAGCGCAGACCACCCTAAAGGTGTGTGGACATTGCCGCCTAGCTTAGCGCTAGACGACCAAGACAGAGCAATGTATCTTGCCATCGGTGAGAGCAATAGAATGACACTTAAATTTGTAAAACCTAATTCGTAAAAACCCAAAGTATAAACGGAACAGTTAATGAACGTACTTGTAATTGGCGGCGGTGGCCGCGAACATGCGCTAGCGTATAACGCGGCGCAGTCTTCTGATGTTTCAACCGTGTTTGTCGCACCTGGTAATGCGGGAACGGCAACCGAACCAAAACTTGAAAATGTTGCTATTGATGTTAATGACATTGCAGGTTTAGTGTCGTTTGCCAAAGGCAACAATGTTGAACTTACCATTGTGGGACCAGAAGCGCCGCTTGTTGCCGGTGTTGTTGATACGTTCACTAACGAAGGGTTAATGATATTTGGGCCTACGCAAGCTGCCGCGCAGCTTGAAGGCTCAAAAGCCTTTACGAAAGATTTTTTAGCACGCCATAATATTCCTACGGCGGAGTATCAAAACTTCACCGATATCGACCCTGCTATTGCTTATGTACGAGAAAAGGGCGCGCCTATTGTTGTGAAAGCCGATGGTTTGGCCGCAGGTAAAGGCGTTATTGTTGCAATGACATTGCAAGAAGCAGAAGACGCCATTCGTGACATGCTAGCAGGTAATGCGTTTGGCGAAGCAGGTAGCCGAGTAGTCATAGAAGAATTCCTTGATGGTGAAGAAGCCTCTTTCATTGTCATGGTCGACGGTAAAAATGTATTACCTTTTGCAACCAGTCAGGATCATAAGCGTGCAGCTGATGGGGACAAAGGCCCGAATACCGGTGGCATGGGAGCCTATTCTCCAGCACCTGTTGTAACCCCTGACATTCACGACCGTGTCATGCGCGACGTTATTATGCCTACCGTTAATGGCATGGCCGCAGAAGGTAATGACTATGTCGGCTTTCTATACGCGGGCCTAATGATTATGTCAGACGGCACACCCAAAGTGATTGAATACAACTGTCGATTTGGCGACCCAGAAACCCAGCCAATTATGCTTCGCTTGAAGTCTAACTTGGTCCCACTGTGTCAAGCCGCATGCAAAGGCGAGTTAGCAGGCAAAACCATCGAGTTTGATGAGCGAGCTGCAGTAGGCGTGGTTCTTGCGGCAGGTGGCTATCCTGGAAGCTATAATAAAGGCGATGTGATCACGGGTTTCGACGAAGCTTCAGCGCTAGACGGAAAAGTATTCCATGCTGGTACCGCACTACAAGACGGCAACATCGTCACCTCAGGCGGCCGCGTATTGTGCGCAACAGCACTGGGTAACAACGTGACAGAAGCACAGCAAAAAGCGTATGAATTACTAAAGACTATTCAGTTCAAAGATGTATATTACCGCAATGATATTGCTTATCGTGCGATTGCGCGGGAAGCAGAAGCGAAATAACGTTGTAGCCAACAGCGGTTAATAAAACAACAAAACGCGGCCTAGTGCCGCGTTTTTTGTCATTATGTCAGCCATTCTATAACCCTTTTGGCCACCTACTTTTTTGGCTTACGCTCTAATTGTTGCTAGAGTAATAAGCAGGTTCTTTACGCCAAGTTTTTTATGTCACTTCAGAGTACGTGTTATAACATCGTCACCGCCTCTAGCGATGCCCAACAACACAAGGCATTAAGCAAAGCCTTCGATTGGATGCTGATCTGTCTTGTGCTAATTAATGTGGCCGCCATGATGCTAGAAACGGTCCCTGAGGTGGCAAAAGTATGGTCTTACGAGCTGTACCTTATTGAAGTGGTTTCTGTGGTTTTATTTACCATTGAATACGCTGTGCGGGTTTATAGCAGCGCAGCGGCCCCTGTCCATAGCAATACTGAGCTGAACAACGTGAGTGCTTGGGCAAAGCGTTGGCATTATATAAAAAGCCCAATGGCCATTGTCGATCTCATGGCCATACTCCCCTTCTATCTCAGCGTCTTTTTTGTATTTGACCTGCGTATTCTTCGTGTATTTAGGGTGTTGCGCATTTTGAAAATTGGTCGCTATTCACGCTCAATGCAAACCTTGATCACGGTTATACGTAATGAGTCGCATAGCTTGTTAGCGGCGGTTAGCGTGCTACTTGTTTTTACCGTTATTGCCGCCACCTGCATTTACTATATAGAACATAACGCACAACCCAATGTGTTTAGCAGCATTCCGGCATCACTATGGTGGGCCCTGGTTACGCTAACCACTGTAGGTTACGGCGATGCAGTACCGGTAACAGCATTAGGAAAAGTATTTGGGGGGCTCATCACGGTAATGGGTATTTGTTTTTATGCATTGCCTGCGGGTATTTTGTCATCCAGCTTTACTGCGCAAATGCAGCTTAAAAGAGATAGGTTTAAAGACACAGTACGTATCGCACTTGATGATGGGAAACTAAGTACACATGACCTTAGCCACATAAACCGAGTACGTGACCTTTTAGATTTAGATGAAGAAGAAGCGCGACTTATTGTTCGTTTATTGCAGCATCACCATAACAATGAAAATAAGTGACGGTTATAAAACTATATGTCCTTCGACTTGATTCTTGCTGCCCATCAGCTTATAACTAGTATCCGTCATTCCCTAATAGTATTCCTATGTCTGTAAAACACCCTATTATTGCTATAACAGGCTCTTCTGGTGCGGGTACTACCACCACCACGAACGCAATTCGTCACATTTTTCGAAACCTCAGTGTGAATGCAGCAATTGTAGGCGGCGATAGCTTTCACCGCTTTACCCGTCCAGAGATGGAAGTAGAAATCCGTAAAGCTCAAGAGCAAGGTCGGCATATTAGCTACTTTGGGCCGAAAGCAAATGACTTCGAGCTATTAGAAACCCTGTTTAGAGAATACGGAAGCTCTGGCTCAGGTCAATTCAGACAATACCTGCACACGTTCGACGAAGCGGTACCGTTTAATCAAATGCCTGGCACGTTTACGCCATGGCAAGACTTACCTCAAAATACCGACTTATTATTTTATGAGGGCCTTCACGGCGGCGTAAAAACAGAAGAAAACGACGTTGCCAAGCATGTTGATTTACTGGTCGGCATGGTTCCTATTGTAAACCTTGAATGGATACAGAAAATCGTTCGTGACACTACCGACCGCGGGCATTCTCGTGAAGCAGTAATGAGCAGCATTGTCCGGGGTCTTGATGATTACTTTCATTACATCACTCCGCAGTTTTCACGTACCCACGTTAACTTCCAGCGTGTACCCACAGTAGATACCTCTAACCCTTTCAGTGCGAGAGAAATCCCTACGCAAGACGAAAGCTTCGTGGTTGTGCGGTTTAGGCGCGAAATGAAAAATGTTGATTACCCTTACCTGCTTAAAATGATCGACGGCGCCTTTATGTCGCGTATTAACACCCTTGTTGTACCAGGCGGCAAAATGGGGCTAGCCATGGAGCTTATTTTATCCCCTCTTCTTGAAGACATTCTTAATAAGAAACGCCGTGCAGGTCATCAGATGGACTGGTTGAGTAACGAGGAATAGCGGCCTGCAACTTAGTGCCTCTTTTGTTGTATTCCTATCTTCTATAACAATATATTTACAACTGTAAGTCGTAATATTGCGGCAAATACGTCATGGTAACTAAAATTATCGCCAGGTAAGACAACATGACAACTGTAAATAGTACCCAAATTTGGATAAATCAAAGCCAGCTCGATGACACAAAAGTGGTTGAGCTTCCCCTTTCTATTGACACACTTTTGCAAGATGAAGTCGTGCTTGAAACCGACAGCTTTGGCTTCTCAGCCAATAATATTACCTATGCTGCTTTAGGTTTCAAAATGGGATATTGGGGCTTTTTCCCCGCTGATGACGGCTTCGGCATTGTGCCCGTGTGGGGCTTTGCTACGGTTAAAGCGTCTAATCACCCTGATATTAAGGTAGGCGAAAAAGTGTTCGGCTACCTTCCAATGGCAACTCACTGGATAATAAAAGCAGGCAAAGTCGCACCACATGGGTTTTCTGATATTCATGAAAAGCGAAAGAGTATTAGCCCGGTTTACGACCAGTATCTCCGTTGCGCTGCAGACCCCGGTTATAATCCACAGCGTGAGCCGTGGCAGCTCAACTTTAGGCCATTGTTTATGACATCATTTGTTCTTGATGACTATGTCGCTGAATTATCGAAAGGTGAGTCGTTACTGTTATCTAGCGCATCAAGTAAAACTGCATTAGGCACAGCGCAATTATTAAAAACACAAAAAGGCGCACGCAATGCGAATTATAAAGTCATTGGGCTTACCTCTTCGCACAATGTTGAAATGGTTAAGGCAACGGGATGCTATGACGAAGTTTATAGCTATGACGATTTAACCACGCTAGACACTAATGATAACTACTGGCTTCTCGACTTTGCGGCAAACGGCACATTAATAAACAACCTAACTGAAACCCTTGGCGACAAGCTAGCCAATGTCACCCTTATTGGCGCAACAGATTGGAAAGCACAAGAGAAACCCAACCCTAAAGCATTAAGCGCCGAAATCTTCTTTGCGCCATCACGTGTGAAATTGCGCCAGAGCGAATGGGGGCACGAAGGCTTCTTGGCAAAGTATGCAGCTGCATGGCAAGGTTTTGCAACCACACTTCACGATACCTTTACGGAAGAAGCGCATACCGGCAGCGATGCTATTGTCGCATTGTACCTTGATACGCTTACCGGCTCGGCAAATACAAAATCACTTAATGTGGTAAAGTTTTAGCTTATCGCTTGCCCAATATGTAAATACTGACACCATTTGTAACAAAGAGGGGACTACATAACAGTAATCCCTTCTTTTGTATTTGCCTGCTTGTGGTTATAGTGAATCAAAAGAAATATCAAAGGTATGGTTATGGGTCAGGAAACCTCTAAAATTCTTGTAGTTGATGATGACATGCGCTTACGAAGCTTGTTGGAACGCTATTTAGTAGAGCAAGGTTATCAGGTAAGAAGCGCAGCCAATGCTGAGCAAATGGACCGTTTGTTGGAGCGTGAAAACTTTCATTTGATGGTACTTGACCTGATGTTACCCGGCGAAGATGGCCTTTCTATATGCCGTCGATTACGACAGACTGGCAGTGAACTCCCCATTATTATGCTGACCGCCAAAGGCGATGAAGTAGACCGAATTATTGGGCTAGAAATGGGCGCAGACGATTACCTTCCCAAACCGTTTAACCCTCGTGAACTGCTTGCTCGCGCGAAAGCGGTATTACGACGTCGTAGCAGCGAAGCGCCTGGTGCACCGTCTAAAGATATTCAAATGATTGAGTTTGGCGAGTATAAGCTAAACCTTGCCACCCGCGAAATGACCGCAGGCGATACCCCTTTGACTTTAACGAGTGGTGAATTCGCGGTTTTAAAATCGCTCGTCACACACCCCCGTGAGCCGCTATCTCGCGACAAGTTGATGAACTTAGCAAGAGGAAGAGATTACAGTGCGCTAGAACGCAGTATTGACGTTCAAGTATCACGGCTGCGACGCATGTTAGAAAAAGACCCAGCAAATCCGCGCTATATTCAAACGGTATGGGGGTTAGGTTACGTATTTGTTCCAGACGGTGAAAATGTATAGCTGCATGGCACCTTGTGAAGTACGCCCGTTACAACGACTGCACACACTATGCGCTTAGTTCCTCATAGCGCATTTGGTCAAACCGTTCTGTTGATTGGCGCATTACTGCTGATTAATCAAATCGTATCATACGTGTCAGTTACCTATTACTTCATTCAACCTAGCTACCAGCAAATAAATAGCCTGTTAGCGACGCAGGTAAAAGGCGTATTGGCTAATGATCTATTGGTCAGTAATGATGCCAGTAGACAACGATACTATGACCGTACTCAAGTTCAGGTGTTAGAAGGGAGTCAGGCGAAAGTCCAAGGGCTAGACTCGGCGGTATACTATAGCTTTATGTCATCGCAAGTAAGCGAACAATTACAACAGTTGGCTGACGTTCGCATAAGTACGGTGTCGCAAGTCAGTGATAGTGCATCGCCTTACACGGTATGGATATCACTTTCTCGATATCCAGACACGTGGATAGCGATCCCCATAGACGGGCTAAATGAAGCGAATATCTCCCCTCTTACGATGTACTTAATGGTAATAGGAATATTGAGCGTGGCAGGTGGTTGGCTGTTTGTACGCCGCATGACAATGCCACTGTCTGCTCTACAACAAGCCGCAGTATTAGTGGGCAAAGGGGAGCACCCTCAACCCCTTAAAGAGCAAGGCAGCAGTGAAATGCGACAAGTAACACGCGCCTTCAATAGAATGAATCAAGGCATAAAGCAGCTTGAGCACGATAGAACCTTGATGACAGCGGGGATTTCACACGACCTTCGCACACCGTTAACACGCATCCGGCTTGCCTCTGAAATGCTTCCAGACGATCAGGAATGGATAAAAGAAGGGATCGTAAACGACATAGAAGATATGAATGCGATTATCGATCAATTTATCGACTATGCTCGCTATGATAGCGAGGAAGTAAAAGAAGATATTGCGCTAAATACAATTATTAACGAGCTAATGCAGGTGAGGCAGTTAGACGATACTCATCACATCGAGCTAAAACTTAACGCCATTCCATCGATACCCCTGCGTCGTATTGCAATGAAAAGGGTAATCGATAATTTAATCGAAAACGCCTTTCGCTATGGCTCAGACAACATTGTTATCTCGACCTATTTCAATAAAAGTGAAAAACGTGTTTATTGCAAAGTCCGTGATTATGGCCCAGGTATCCCCGAACATGAACTCGACAATGCGTTTATGCCGTTTGTTCAAGGGAACAAGGCCCGTAGCTCTTCAGGTTCAGGCTTAGGGCTTGCCATCATTAAACGTATTATTGAAGCGCACGACGGGCAAGTTAGCCTGCGAAACCACCCTTACCAAGGCTTAGTAGCCGAGTTTTATATTCCTGTCGACATCACTACGGTGAAGCGAAAATAGAAGGGCGATAATCGCCCCTCTTATCTTATAAAACATGGATAGTGAGTTGTTGCTGATAGTCGTATAACACCGATAATGATAGGGTTTTCTTTGATTCATCCCACTGCGGTGTTATTGGCTTACCATTTACTAATACTTCCTTCGGCGCGTGCTCGTATCCATGCAGCACCCACGCAATGTCACGTGTTTGCGGCATGCCTACATAGCTCCCGTCGCTGCTCAACGTCAACATAAGCCCGGTGCTGTCTGACTCAGTGGTTGATGCCGTAAATTGTAATTCAGAAAACAGCGATTTATTTATCGTGCTAGGGTTGACGCCATCATCTTCGTAAAGGGAATATTGCGACGTGTTTACAGACGCGTCATGCCAGTAGTGAACGGTAAGAGACGCGGCATTGTATTGCTCGGTGCGTGATAAATTTTCGCTCATGGGTAAGAAGGCGCCAGCCTTTACCCACACAGGAAACGTGCTATCGGTTAACGGGTAAGCCACCTCGCGATCACCTTGATACTTAGTATCACTGAAAAAATCGAACCAAACCCCTGGCGGCAAGGTTACAGGCCAAGTACTAACATCAGGTTGGGTAACCGGCGATACAACAAGCGCATCTCCCCAATAGTAACTATGACTATTTTCAAACCAGTCATCATCGTCATGCACCATACCAAGTGGTCGCATTAACGGCGTACCAAACAGCGCATTTTCAAAGGCTAAACTGTAATTATAAGGCAGCATCGCGTAACGCAGTTTAATAAACTGTCGTGCTATCGATTTTACAGGGTCGGCATGAAATACTGGCTCGGGGGCGATTGAGTCTTGCGCGTGTGGACGAAATACCGGCGAGAAAGTGCCAAACTGTAACCAACGTGTATATAGCTGCGCATCGAATGCATCGCCGCCAGCAAAGCCGCCCAAGTCAGAGTGTGTATAAGCCATACCAAACACACTCATTTGAAGCGCAAGCTCTACCTGTGGCTTTAGACCGCCCCAACTGCGGCTAACATCGCCGGTCCATGGCACCATGCCATAACGCTGGCTGCCCAAAAAGCCAGAACGCATCAATACGAACGGGCGTTGGTAGGGCTGCAGTTCAGTTAACCGCGTAAATACCATTTCCGCCCACTTGTGACCGTAAGCATTATGAATGGCATCGCCTCTAACATATTCGCCTGTACTGTCCTTGCCTGGTAATTTTTTAGTTTGCCATAAGTGAATGGTGTCATCCGGATGCACTTCAGGCTCACCTAAATCTCCCCACCACCCTGCTACGCCTTGCGCTGCCAGTTTTTCATAGAACTGCCAGAACCAGTCTTTACCTGCATCACTAAACACATCTACTAATCCGGTATTGCCAAAGTAAAAGTCGAAGGTATAAGGTTTACCATCGCTGTTGAGCGCTAACGCATTGTTATCGACAGCGCTTTGCCATTGTTTTGAGGTAGTCAGAATAAAAGGCTCTGTGATCAATACCGTTTTTATGTTTTGGTTTTTGAGCGACGCAATCATGGCTTCTGGCTCTGGGAAGGTCGAACGGTCCCACGACAGATTCCCCATATGCCCTTTAACGTCTTTACCAAACCAATAAAGATCAAGTACCACCGCATCAAGAGGAATGTCTTGCTCATTGAAGGCGCGGACTACATCGGTAACCTCTTGCTGAGATTTGTACCCGAATCGAGAGGCAAAGTTCCCTAACAACCAGCGAGGAGGAAGCGGCTGCTTACCGGTAACAGAGACCGTATTTTTAATGGTTTCTGCCATGGTTTCACCTAATACAATGATATAGCTGGCTCTCCCTGATACAGCCTGAAACCGCAGTTCGTCTGGTGTGGCCTTTCCTATATCAAGCTCACCTGATGCAGTATTATCAAATAGCACACTATAACCTTTAGATGACATCACAGCCGATAGGCCAAAATACATCTGATTAGATTCGGTCGTGTAACCATAATGCGCTTTATTATAAAGCGGCATTGCATGGCCCCGTCTGTCCATCCCCAGCACACGCTGCCCGCCGCCATAAAGCTTTTCATCGGGCGTTAATTGCATCGATAACTGTACGCGCCCATTATCTACTGATAAACCGCTTCGCTCTTGTGTCATCAGAGTATTATTAAGATAGAAGCTAAGTTTATTGGATGCTCTGTTGATATGCACTGCGGCATCACCGGCCGAAAACACCAATTTATCTGGAAGCGTGTCGAGTGTAACGGAAGTGTTTTGTACTAAAGATGCAGGCAAGGCTAATGAGGGTAAATTGACATGCTCGTCTTGTTCATATGTCACCGAAAAACTGTTTTGTGATAAGGCTGAAACACGCAGCGTGTTCGTGTCGGTATGTAATAACAGCGCGCTGTCTTCAACGACATAGTCTGTAACCCGCGCAAGCGCATTAAATGAAAAAATGGCCAGTATAAGTAAAACCATTATCTGGTTTATAAGCGATGGGGCTATGTAAACTCGATTTATTGGTGTGTTCTGTAAGCTATTGCTTTGGAAGCCTGTTTGGAAAAAGCGTCCCCACTTTTGTTTGATGCCACACATCATGGTTAGTGCACTCGTATTATTACATCATTAACAAAAGCATAACCATAGCGCTACGAAAACGAAACAAACATACGTATTCATAGAAGAAAAAAAGCCCACGACATTGCGTGGGCAAAAATTCAATCACGTTATCTGTGACGAACGTTGGGAAGGGGGAGGGTTCAGTTCCCCTTTATTCCACATTGGGCGCTAGCAAGTAGCCTATCACCAGCTTGCGACACCGTGGGAATTAGTTACCTGGGCCAGCCTTTTTAATGGCTTCGCTCACGTCATATTTTTCAAAGTTTGCTTTAAAGTTAGTCACAAGATTTGAAGCAAACTCGTCATACTTGGCTTTGTCTGCCCATGTATTTTTTGGCACAAGCAAGTTGCTGTCTACACCAGGAATGGCAACCGGCACATCAAGATTTAGTGCGTCAATGTGCTGGGTTTCAACGTCAGCAAGCTCACCGGATACGATGGCATCAACTATAGCGCGCGTTGTCGGTATATCGAAACGACTCCCCGTGCCGTATGGGCCACCGGTCCAGCCGGTATTAACCAGGTACACTTTAGCGCCAAAGGTTTTAACGCGTTTAATTAAGAGCTCTGCGTATACGCCTGCAGGACGTGGGAAGAACGGTGCGCCAAAACACGTAGAGAACGTCGACTCAATATCGCTGGTAGAGCCAATTTCAGTTGACCCAACTTTTGCTGTGTAACCGCTTAAGAAATGATATGCCGCCGCTTCTTCACTCAATACTGACACCGGTGGTAATACACCGCTTACGTCGCAAGTTAGAAAGACAACTGAACGGGGTTCACCACCTCGGTTTTCTTCAACCCGCTTTTCAATGTGCTCAAGAGGATACGCAGCCCGAGAGTTTTGTGTTAATGACGTGTCGGTATAATCAGGCGTACGAGAGTCATCAAGTACGACATTCTCTAAAATGGTGCCAAATTTAATCGCGTTCCAGATTACTGGCTCGTTCTTTTGAGACAAATCGATACACTTCGCATAACAACCGCCTTCGATGTTAAATACACTACCAGGAGCCCAGCCATGCTCATCATCGCCAATAAGGAAGCGCTTAGGATCAGCCGATAAGGTAGTTTTACCTGTACCAGATAAACCGAAGAAGAGGGTTACATCGCCTTCTTCACCAACATTAGCTGAACAATGCATAGGCAAAATGTCTTTTGCCGGTAACAAGAAGTTTTGAACCGAGAACATGGCTTTTTTCATTTCACCGGCGTAACGCATACCTGCAATAAGTACACGCTTTTTAGCAAAGTTAATGATTACCGTACCATCACTATTCGTGCCGTCACGTTCAGGATCACACGTAAAGCCAGGTACATTAAGAATCTGCCAAGGCTGTTGATCATTGACGTTCCATTGCTCTGGGATAATAAAAAGATTACGAGCAAAAACGTGCTGCCACGCGGTTTGCGTACGTACTTCTAATGGAAGGGCATGTTCAGGATCTGAACCCACTTCAAGGTGTGATAAAAAATGTTCTTGGGTAGAAAGGTAAGCGTCAACGCGGTCCCACAATGCATCAAACTTATCAGCATCAAATGGCTTATTTACTTTGCCCCATTCAATGTCGTTTTCAGTTGTCGATTCTTTCACGATAAATCTGTCGTTTGGTGAGCGACCTGTTCGTTCGCCTGTCTCTACCACCAATGCTCCGTTTTTATCTAATACACCTTCCCCACGCTTTACTGCTCGTTCAATCAGCTCAGCGCTGGACAAATCAACCAATGGGGACATTTTCAAGTCCGTTTTTAATGTAGTTGCAGCCGTCATACCCGTAACCCTCTTTGTAATTTTTCAAAAGCACTTTCAAAAAAGTATCACTTGGTTAAGTGTAAAGTAAACATGGCTTGGGCAACATTTTGATGACACATAGTGGTTATTAACCCACTCATACTTACATAAAAAATGAAATTTAATTACAAGGAAAAGGTTTAACCCGCATATAAATTCATTATTTTTCAAATTATAACGGAATATTACGGACAAGACGCTTCTTGTAGGTGCTGCTGAAATAACAAAAAATCACTTACGAAAAAATAGAATCTCGAAAAAATGGAGGAGGGAAAAACAAAAATCGATTAATTATTGAACAAATGTGAAGCAACTTTTGAGCTAATCACACAATAACGAATAATACAGCATACTCTCCCTAACATGCATCAGCATGCTAGAGAGAAGGTAGTAGAGACGATGGTCTGTGTTTATAGCGTACCCAACGGCACTACACTGATTTACTGATTTGTTTGCGAAGCGGTGTGGTTACCACTATGGATTACTTCAACATCAATACTGTCAAACGTATATTCTGTGTGACAATACTGACAATTCATTTTAATCGCACCGTCTTCCTCTACGATAGCCATCAGCTCCTCTTTCGCCACATGGCGAAGTGCCTCAGCACTGCGTTCTTTTGAACACGTACACGCAAACGATACGGGCTGCGCAGGGTAAAGCTCTACGTCTTCTTGGTGGTATAGACGGAACAGAATGTCGTTTACCGGCAGTGTGAACATTTCTTCTTCTGACAGGGTTTCTGTAAGTGTAGAGATATGCTCAAACTCGGTTGCTTGTGACACATCAGTCGCACTGGCATCAGTAGGTAATACTTGAAGCAACACGCCTGCCGCCTTTGCATTGTTTGGATTAGCCAAATCTGTCATTAGATGCACGCGCGTAGCCAATTGCTCAGACTGCGTAAAGTATTCTTCTAGACACTCTGCTAACGTAGGCTTCTCTAGCGCAACCACACCTTGATAACGCTCTCCCTCATCAGGGGTTATGGTCATAACCAAGACCGCTTCGGTTAACAGCTCACCGAACGTTTCAGGTAAAGAAGGTAATGAATCATCCCAACGCGCCACACCTCGAAGTGTTTGGTCGTGCGTCGCATTGATAACCGCATAGCTAACCGGCCCTTTACTTTGAATCTGTAACGCAATCTCGCCTTTAAACTTCAATGTTGCGGTGAGTAGTGATGTGGCGGCTGCCATTTCGCTCAATAAGCGCTGAATTTGCTTTGGGTATTCATAGCTATGCACAATACTGCGCAAGCTTTCATCAAGACGCACAAGCTCGCCACGGACATTGGCCTGCGTAAAAATAAAACGGTGTAGTTGATCAAAAGCACTCATAGGTGGGTCCTGTTCGTTAGCAAACTATTGCTGCTTAAATTTAATAATTTGTCGGCGCTGTTTTTTATCAGGCCTATTGTCGGGCTTAGGGCTGTGAAATGCGTTCAATTTTCGAGCAGCTTGGTTTTCTTCACGTTTTGTTACACTTTCAGCCGTTTCAGCATATAACCCTTGCGCCAACGCCGCACTGAGCCTTTTATCACTTAAACCCAGCACTTCTATTGTTCGAGAATCCCATCCTGCGGGAACTTTAATCATAGCACCTAGCTCTACATTCTTACTTGGCTTAGCTCGGTGGCCGTTATAGTGCACTTTTCCAGACTGAACCATTTCTCTGGCTATCGCACGCGTCTTAAAAAAGCGTGCTGCCCATAGCCACTTGTCCAGTCTGATATTTTGTGTTGTATTGTTGCTTTCCAATTGGCTCATGTAATATTTTCGTAATGCTAGAGCTTTAGTGTTGTGACCCTTACCTTGACTAGGCTATGATGGGTCGCTAAAGCGCGGTTAACCAAATTTTCACTTTATTATAATAAGCAGTACCATCAGTGGCAGCATGACATTCAATAAACCAAACGCACACACTCTGGCTTTATACGTAAGCCAGCACCAGAAGCGACTTCGCACTATTGTCGTAGTACTGTTAAGCCTATATTTAATTGCATTTGCCGCTAAGTTAATGTGGCGAATTATACCTGAACCTCAATTATCCGCGACACCTACTGCATCACGAATCGCCCCTATTTCATCGCCATCAGGGCAAAGTGGGGTCGATATAAAGAAAATACAACAGCTAAATTTATTTGGTAACGCTACCGCGAAACCCAAGCCCGTAGAAGCAGCAGACATTACAGATGCGCCTGAAACGCGGCTGAATTTGGTGTTAACTGGGGTGGTTTCTAGCTCTATTGAAAATGCAGGCACCGCGATAATAGAAAATAAAGGAAGCCAAGCAGTATATGGCATTGGTGAAAAAATTGAAGGTACCAACGCAACATTACAACGTGTTTATACCGACAGGGTTATTATCAAAAATGGGGTTCGAAACGAAACCCTAATGCTAGATGGTATCGACTTCGAAGAAGCGAATCGACGAAGAGCACAGCAGGTGCAAACTGCATCGGCAGCTTCACCTCGTCAGCAAGACAATGAGGTTCGTCAACTTTCTAGAGAAGCGGTTGAAGCAACGACGGCACTACGCCAACGACCAGCCAGCTTCACTGATTTTATCTCCATATCACCCAAGACTAATGAAGGGCAACTTATTGGTTATCAAGTAAGCCCCGGGATTGAACCTGCTTTATTTAAGTCGGCAGGATTAAAAGCGGGCGATGTGATTTCACAAATTAACGGGTTAGATCTAACCGACATGCAGCAATCTCAAGAGGCATTATCTGAATTAAGAAATGCACAAACCCTTGAACTTACAATAATTCGTGATGGTAGTTTAACCACGCTTTACCTTGATTTACCT
>Ga0102948_1000393_pt1 | contig 17145 bp, 25 predicted proteins | sample SalPonA_A_H2O_MG_FD_78211 | JGI IMG/M metagenome (GOLD analysis project Ga0102948, IMG submission 78211) | Water microbial communities from South San Francisco under conditions of wetland restoration - Salt Pond MetaG R2A_A_H2O_MG | ecosystem: Environmental > Aquatic > Non-marine Saline and... | reverse complement strand
TTCGACAACATGATTATCAACCTTTTTTACTGGCGCAGTATACAACTTATATAAATCATCTATTTTTCCAGGTATTTTTAAGCTATAACTACCGCTCCCATTCTCTATCTTTCCAGCCGTCACTAATTGGTCATTAGCTCTAAAAATCTGCATCACTTCGGGTAAGCTGATGTTGTATACATCCATCCTCATGGGATCTAAAAGAACATCTATTTGGTCGTCACGCTCTCCAACGATTTCAACTTCTAGAACACTTTGAATATTTTCAATGTTTTGGGCTAACAACTGAGCTTGTTTAATTAATAGTTTCTCTGATAAATCTCCAGAAAGCATAACTCTAAGCACAGGTGCCTGATCTGCCATGGTAATTTCTTTAACCATTGGCTCTTCCATCCCTTCAGGTAGATCTGCCTTTGCTCTAGAGACAGCATCACGCACATCCGCAATCGCATTTTTCTTATTAATACCAATTTCAAACTCGATATTTATATCAGCGCCATTAGCTCTTGCAAAAGCCGACAACTCTTTTATTCCATCAACTTCAAGCAGCTTTGATTCAAGTGGTTTAACGATAAGATTTTCCGAATCTGATGTGGAAACCCCCATTTGCGTTGCATTAACAACAATAACAGGAATATCTATATCAGGCTCTGCCTCTCTTGGAATTGAATTAAAGAGGGTAGCTCCTGTTAATAAAGTTATTAAAAACACAAGCAATGTTATGCGAGCATTTTCTACAGCACTTTTGATTAAATTTTCTATCATACTTATTCGCTTACGTAGGCATTGCCACGAACAACCAGGTCAAACTCTTCTTTCAATTCATTGGAATCTATAAGAACATCATTGTCTCTAAGAACTTTTACTAATCTAACTGGCACAGTTCTAATCTTACCTGTTTCAAGAATATCGATTGTTAGCTGTTCGCCCTTTGTCTCTAAAATGTAAGGTGAAATCTTAACAGCCCTTATTTTTGTAAAGTCTACTAGAGTTGTTACGGCAAGCCCTGACTCTACCTCAAGGTCTTTATTCTCTATTAAAACGTCAATCTCGAACGTGTGTGTTTTATCATTTGAACTCTTGGGTAGAGATTCTATAACACCCAAAATTCTTCTATTTTCTGGAAGAACAACTTCAACAATAGATTCCTCATTGACTTTGTAATACATATTTTCAGGTATGCTTATAGTCATTTTAAGAACAGACAAATCTTCTATTACTGCAATTTTTTGATTGCTTGATATGAATTCTCCAAATTTTGGGACAACTTCTTTTACATACCCATCAAATGGCGCTTTAATAATATTTTTTCTTATCTGAGCCTCTTTTATTTCTATTTTTGAAATAATTTCTTCAACCTTAGCTTCCTGTGCCTTAACCTTCGATCTAGTTGAAAAACTACCTTTTTCTAGCGCAATTAAACTTGCCAAATCATTGTTTGCTACGTTTAGGGCAATGTTAAGATACTTTAGCTCACTTTCTAGCGTTTCAGAGTCAATCTTAGCTATTACGTCACCCTCTTTAACAAATCCGTTTTTCTCTATATTTAATTCTACTATTTTACCTGTTGCCTCGCTTTTTATCACAAAGCTTTCAAAAGGCTTCGTATAAGCATAAAAAACACCTACATCATCATAGAAATCATAAGAAACACGTTTAATTTTGGGCTCAAATTCAACTTTTTCTACAACTTCTGCCGTCTTTTCTGGCTTATTTCCATTGTATAACCATGCAAACAATGCTGTTGTTACGATAAGAGAAACAATGTAGTACTTACCTTTTAAAAAACTCATAATATTTCCTGCTAAAAAAAAAGCGGCTATATACAAGCCGCTTTGCACACTTGTTATATTTTACTTTTGAAAATGAGAAACAGTTTCATTTAAACTTCCCACAATTTCATCAATCTGTTTTATGTTTTTCATAATTTTTTCGTTACTTTCAATGCCTTGCTTTGAAGATTCAGCAAGATGATCAACCTTTATATTGACCTCGTTACTCGTAATTGCTTGCTCTTCAATAGCAGCTGACATGTGTATAGTCATTTGATTTATCGTACTGACATTATCGCCAATCGTAGCAAACTTACTCTCGGTCTCTCTCATGGCTTCAGATCCACGTTCGGCTTCTTTAACACCAGCTTTCGCATGATTAACAGATCGACCCGCTTGATCATTCAACTCTTCAAGCGTTACACGTATCTGCTGAGTTATTTCCTGAGTTCTGATAGAAAGATTTCTAACTTCATCAGCGACAACAGAGAAACCACGACCTGCTTCTCCAGCACGAGCCGCTTCAATTGCTGCATTCAATGCCAAAAGATTAGTTTTAGAAGAAATGTCATCAATCAATGATGCAGCATTTCTAACTTCATCTATTTTATCTGACAATATAATGACTTCATTACCAATTGTTTCAACGGTTTTCGCTAAGTTTATAACTATTTCACGAGCAGCTTCGGCGGTTAAAACACCATCCTTCGTTAATTCTTCAGAGAAACTAGCCTGTTCCGCCGTTCTTGAAATACTTTCACTCAACTCACCGATAGCTGAAACCATATCGCTCATAGATGAAACAACAACTTCGTTGCTAGACAACTGCTCTTGCATCTCAGAATGAATACCTTGAGCCTGACCATAAACGCTCTTCGATTCATTTCTTAAACCTTTTGTAGAGGCAAGTATACGTGTCAATATTGTATCTACGTGGCGATCACGACCCATAAGCAAAACATCTGTTAATGCGGCAAACCCCTTTAGATCTGAGTAAGTTAGCGCTGCTAGTTTGGTTGCAGAACTCTTCGGCAAATACATTTGTGCAATTTTCTTAAACTTAATCTGATTCTTAATCGCCAACCAACCTGGGAGAGCAATAGAACCAACAACAGCAGACAATAACGCTACATTTAGGTTCCCAACTGCATATCCGTAACCTGCTAAACTTGCAAAAGCCACGCCCGCCAGCACTTCAAACGCACCCTCAGGAATCACCCTAAGAGTTTTACCTTCATTTATCTTTTTATATAACTTTTCAGCTTTACTAACTTGTTCCCGTGTCGGTTTAACACGAACTGACTCGTACCCAATTATAGCGCCTTCTTTTTGTATCGGTGTAACGTAAGCGGAAACCCAGTAATAATCGCCATTTTTACATCGGTTCTTTACCATACCCATCCAAGGATTTCCGTCTTTAACACGATTCCATAGATCTTCAAAAGCAGCTTCAGGCATATCAGGGTGCCTAATTATGTTATGTGGCTGACCAATTAATTCTTCTTCTGTGAATCCAGAAATTCTGACGAAAACATCATTTACAAATGTGATATTTCCCTTTAAGTCAGTTGATGAAATCATCTTCTCATCATTATTAAAGCTAACTTCTTTGTTAGTAACAGGTAGGTTCTTTCTCATTACAAAATTCCAATTTTTATTATTATTAATAAATATTAAAATATATATTTAACAATCTCAATATTTATAATTATTTAATTATTTTTTCTACATCAAACTTTTTATTGTTTTGAATTCTATTCATCCAGCTTAAATCTAAATACCACGTGTGATTTGACCTCACGGCATGGTTTAACTTCATTAAATTAATTAACGATTTTCTTTCTTTCAAATTTAAATCTAGGTTTTTACTGACATGCTCTATAATACTGTACTCTTTAGAACTCTCTAATACTTTTCTCCAATTCAAGGAAAGTCTGCACTGATAGCATAATAAACTAAAACCCTCTAAAGACTGAATTTTAATATTGTCATCGAATTTCCATAAAGGGTGGAATGCTAATTTAGCATTAACACCTCTAGATTCACAAAGAGAGCAAACGCTCATGTCTTCTTCGTATAGTAGATTCATTAGGACATTATAGGTTTCAGAATCCAGCAAATCTTTAATTCTTCCGTCAAATGCAGTATCTGGTATCCACAATGGCAATAAAAGATCTTCAAAAGAGCCTTCAACAGGTATCTCAAATAATTTATTGTTGATTTTTACTATTGTACTAAAGCTCATATTACACCTCATCGCATATAGTATTATTTTAGTAACAAAAAAGCCAGCTTAAAGCTGGCCTTTATAATTATTAATTCTATCTTGAGAAGTAACTTTGGATATATTCCGCCAACTTCTCAGACCTCCAATTAATAAATTCTTCGTCAGTCAAATCCGCATAATCAAGGGGTAGAATATTATCCTTCATTACATTACCGAAATTTTCATTACCCAACCAAACCTTGATTTGGTCAAGGTAATCAGAAAGTTTCTGATCTTTAACCTCTACACGATTCGAGTATGAATTTAGAAGCATCAAGTTACCAGCACAGTTATAGAGACTCTCCTGTCCCTTACCAAATGATTTTGGTGCAATATGATGTATATCAAACTCTCCATCGTAATCAATTCTAGAACCCATTATATCGTTGATAAATTTGCCGTCATGATGCTCACGGTACATGATATAAAACATAGCATTGCATGCGGTTTGTTTAATCTTGATATTTCTGATCTGTGGCACCTCAACAATCAGGCTTGTTGTTGGCTTAAGGTCCGTTGATTTAGCATCAATCCCTTTGGCGCTCATCAAATGTTGACCAAAGTGTAAGAATTGCATCACAACCTGTAGATTTGACTTGTTAAAGCTTTGCCCTGTAAAGGCAATCATCAACCCGTACCTTTTAAGAATTTCCGTAAACTCTGTATTCTTTAAAAGCTTAGGTTCATTAAGCACAACACCGCCAACATATTCTAAATACGATATAGGGGCTGTCCCATGAATCAAATCATTGTTTCCAAGATACGTCACGTAATCCACAAACGCTTGACGTTTCTCTACCCATCCATCAAACCATACAGACGGATCTCTTTTCAGCATTTCAGAATTCTTAATAGAGGGTTGAGTATCTCTCGCTAGATAATGAGAAATTTCAAGCATCCTCACTATGCGTCCAAGCTCTGCAAAATGACCTCGTTGAGCGTCGTATGCAAAGAACTCCCTCATGTACTCAGAGGTTTTATCGATTCCATGCTCAAACTCTTTTAGGGATTTGCGTAGAAACTCAGTCAACCCATTTTTATATCCGTCATAAGAGAAAGACTTGGCATTGATTAGGTCATACGTAGACAACCTGATTCCTGTCTTGTTTACCGTCTCAAAGACTCTACATACCATGCCTAAGTCACTATCAGCGGGTATGATGGTAATAGGCACACCGTACCCTGAAACCGCCCCTAGAAGCGAATTTAGGTGATCCATGTACTTATCAGATAGCTTTTCTACTTCATCCTCATCCAAATATTCTTCGGAAAATAGATACTTCAAGAATTTATTGACGATGGAAGCGAACTTGTTTTCCATAAGAATGCTGCCCGACATGTACCGATAATATTCACGGTAATCTTCGTCAACATTTGTTTTACGTTTTAATGCTACGCAAAGTGTTTCATCAGGTTCCCTGGACTTACCTGCACGTATTTGATCACCAAAGAACTTGTAATCAAGGATTCTATCCTCTGGAAAGGCTTCAACAAGAATTGATAGAAGATCAAAGTAGTATTCAGTTTGGGAGTCAAGCCCGCAAAAGATTTTTGCAATAGAGGTTAACCTTTGTTGACCGTCTAGCACATAGTCATAATTATCTTCATCAAGTTTAGCACCATCCGTTTTTAGTGCTTCAACCTTAACCTGGAGCGTTCCGTTCTTAGGCATGGTCAACATTGATGAGATAGGGTATCCCCTAATCAAACTATCACCTAGACTTTCTATATCCTTCTTTTTGTACACAAAGTCTCTTTGCATCGCAGGAACACCCATTTTTCCTGCTTTTATATAATCTGTTATTTCTTTTAAAGAAATGTCTACGTTCTGTAACTTAGCCACTTTTTTTCTCCCTTTAATAGTAAAATGATAATATCATATAATCCCTAAAAGTCAATATGTGGACTTATGAAAATAAAAAAATGATTATAATTAATAAAAAAAGTGTTTACATTACGTATTTTTTTGGTTATTGTATTAATACAAATTAGCAATATTCCAATAGTTCCTGGGCTGGTTAGGGAAGATCATTCAATGTGATATTGAAAAGGGATGGAACTTATAAAGGCTATTTTTGTTGCTATAACGAACAGAGGGCGGGATGCCCTCTTAATTTTTGAGGGTCATATGTTTTTAAACCAATCACGAACATTACGTAGAATGTATGTTTTAATTGCATTTGTTACATTGATTTTCATCACTTATTATTTTAGAAATGTTGGTGGGATAGGACAGGTTATCGCAGCACTTTTATCTCCTATTGCTGTAATCTATCTTTCCACTGTTTTCGCACAGACGTATTCCTATAAAAAATAATTTTCACACGATTTGCTTGGCAATAGAAAACAGTAATGTTCCTATGATGCCAACGTTGATTAAGATCAGTATTCCTATACCCAATTTCATAACTTCTCCTCGAAAAAAAAGCCCAATACTCTGGGCTTTTTACTTTTATTAGCTTTATTTATCCGCCCACTTCTGTCAGGTTCTTGTTCAAATCATCTGCTAGGCTGACAAATTCTTTTGTCATCTCGTTAGCATCCATGACCTTCTCGCTTGCACTTACTGTCATTTCGCTGATGTGGTTAATATTGCCTCCAATTTCATTTGATACAGCGCCTTGCTGCTCTGCTGCACTTGCGATTTCAGCACTCATAGAAACAATCATATCTACACTGCTTGTAATTTCTGATAGAGATTGACTTGCAATGTTTGAGTATTCAACAGCTTCGTCAACTGTTTTCTGACCTTTGTTCATGCTATCTACAGCCATTTCTGTAGTCGCAATAAATTTCTCTATAACATTCTGAATCTCTTCAGTAGACGCATGCGTTCTTGTTGCAAGTGATCTAACTTCATCTGCTACAACAGCGAATCCACGACCTGCTTCGCCCGCACGAGCAGCCTCTATTGCGGCATTAAGCGCCAATAGATTAGTTTGCTCAGCGATGGCTTTGATGACATCAAGAACGTTCGATATCTCAACACTGCCTGATTTTAAATCTTCAATGGATGAAGCAGTAACCTGTACGTCATCTGCAACCGACTCAAGTTTAGCCATAGCACTTTCAATCACACGACGACCCTCAGATACGCTTTCTCCTGCCGCCGCTGCATGATCGGAACCTTCACTGGCGCTACGTGCCACATCACTTATTGAAGCACTCATTTCATTGATTGCAGTAGCTAGCAATGTTGTCTCATCTTTAATTCGAGCAATCTCTTCATTAGTGTTATCCATGATGCTTGCCATTTCTCTAGCGTTATCATCAACTTTTGACGACAAGACAACACTGTCTTTGATTGATATTTCAAGCTTCTCTATAAACTTATTAAACTCATTAGACAATTCACCCAGCTCATCTTGAGATGCTACTTTTATACGAGTTGATAGATCACTGTTCCCTTGATTCATCTCTCTGACTCTAGCCACTAAAGAGTTGATAGGGACAATCATTCCTCTTCTGTTGAATAAGTAACCTAAAATAGCGACCAATATACCTAAAATTGCAGCGATTGAACTTGCAATCAATGCTTCCATCTCAACCTTTTTAAGTATCTCAATTTCATTATTCATGTTTGTATTAATGCTTTCATTAATATTACTGACACTTTCAAGCAATGAATTTTTTGCTTGGTTAAAATACAAAATTTTAGAATCTAGATCTGCCAATATGAATTCCTTATCCATATCATCCAAACCGTCTTGAAGTACCGAATTGTCACCAAACGCATAGTCGTACATTTCGTCTCTAGCCACGACAAAGTCAGACAATTGCTTTTCAAATCTTTCTTTCTCTTCTTCACTTACAAGCCCTGTTTCAAACATCTTAGCAAAGAGGCTTGTCGCATTCTTATGATAATTCTCAGCAATAACAGACGACTCATCTATACCTTGCTGGGAAAGCTTTCCAGAAGATAAGTTCTGAGCGTATAAAATTTCATTCTGTAATTCTATAGCGCCTTTATTTGTGCTTTCGGCTGCAATCCAAGCTTTTTCACTTATATATTCGATACCATCGTAAAGTTTACTACCTGTTGACAAAGTAACACCGCTGCTAATTACTATTACCGATGCAAGAGTAACATATCCAACAAGCAACTTAGTTGAGAGCTTTAAGTTCATATATATATTTCCTATTTAATTATTATTATTATTGTAATAATATTATATTTATTTTAAACATTGTATATAATATTGATTAATATCAATTATTACAACTTAACTTAAATAACAATAATGAATAACGACAGCATTTTTTATAAGAAAATAACCATATTAATCATTTTTCTACTCTTATTAACGGGGTGGATTTACACATCTGTGAAAGCTGATCAAAAAGCCAATCGTGAGGTTGTCGATTTCATTCAAACATACTTAGGCGACTATGACGTTTACTATTTTGGCATTAGTGGTAGTGTCTTCAATAATAATGTTGAGATTGATCGCATCCAAATTAAAGAAAAGAATTTGGATTGGGAGCAGAGTTTTTTAGATCTTCATCACATTGAAGTTTCTAGAAACGTAGTTAAAAATCCTCACTTGCAACAGGACTTCTCTGCATCAGCAGAATATTTACAGTTTGATCCTCGCTTAAACCACGTGTTAAACAATGATGATCCCGTTCTGTACTCTAGAATGACAACTCCAATACTAGGAGAATTTGATTATACCCAATCTTATGACCGAGTTAAAAATGAGCACACTATAGAGTTTAATCTCGAAGCTAGACCTTACCGAAATTTCAGTGGTACTGTTAAAACTATGGGTTACGAAGAAGCTGTAAAAGGCGCACTTTTCTCAAATAATTATGCTTACAACAGCATTATGTATAACTTTAGAATCCTTAAGCCTGGAGAGTGTAAAATCAGCGTTGAGAACATCCAGTTAAAGAATGAAGGCATATACCCAAACTCGTTCACCTACCTATGTCAAGAAGAGGTCAAATAATTGAATTTTCTTCAGCGTTACGCTCTTTGTGAAGGTAATCAGAAAAGTCGTTATAAACATTAAAACTGTACTCTTCTTCTATCTTCACATCGGACATGATGATTGCCCTAACCAAAGATTCAGGTGATAAGCTTTCCATTCTCTTGAACGTAACCATCTTCTCGCTTCCAATGAGGTTTTCAAAGTAAATTAGTACGTTATCAATTTCCATTGTATTCATATCAAACGTCGGTTCGCTTAGCTTTGATAATTGATAAAACATGTATCCTCCTTTTTCACAAAGTATAATTAATAAAATTAAAAAATCAACTATCTTTAAAATAAACAACAAAAAATATATTATTAAATAACTCAATAAAAAGGATAAAAATATGAGTTATGATTTAGACATTTGCCCATTCTGCGGCGGGGAAGCCGCTATCGCAAGCGAAGTCCCTGACAATTCAGATTTGCTCTTCTACGCACATTGTAAGAGCTGTTACGTAAAAACAGATTTATTCTCTTCAGTAGACACTCTCATCGATTCTTGGAATCAACGATTTGAGGACACTGCACCACTGTATGGCGATGTAAACGATGTTGACCTGGTTGTTTTGGCGGAAGATCATGTCCTTGCCCCTGCTTCACCCACACAAAAGATGAAAATGGCTGCTATATGTGAAACCACCCATGAACTAAGTATCTTAGACGTTGAAAGAATCTATACAAGCATGATTAAAACAATTAACTAGTGGAATTAATACCCTAAGTATTGACAACAACTCTTTTAATTGCTATATTAACACCATCAAATAACAAAACGTAGGGGTTTCAAATGACTACTAAACAATCAGTTTGCGTTATGGTTCCAAGAATGTTCGAAACAGACTCCGATTTGATGGTGAGCGCTGATTTTGAAAGTGATTATGAGCATCCAGAGGAAGTTTTCTTTAACGATTTCCAACTGGCATTAGCTCAGTGGTTCGATACCGAAGATGGTGCACATGTCTGGAACTACAAAGAGGGCAACTTTGATTTAATTGACCTAGATCCACAGGAAGACCTTACTAGCGAGTCTTTCCTTTCTATCTTCAATTCCTATGGCATCTACGACGTTATTATCGATGAAATCGATCTAAGTGATGTGGCAGCATAAGGTCTATGTCTAAAAAGTCTTTAAACAATGAGTTGTCGTCGCTCATTGAAGATGGCGACAATTTGTTCTCTGCGTATATTGATGAATTAAATAATCAACTAAACAGCGTTCGTTTAAAGATAGCAAAAAACTCTAAAAGATCTCAGTTTATCGGTCTATACAACAATTCAGGCAGGCGCATTAAGGCCAAAAAAGTATCAAGCGCTTACGGTGAACAATGGTATCTTCACGAAGATGAAGCTAGCCTTATCTCTGAACGAGGGAAGCGGTATCTTCCAATAGGTCATAAAAGCAAAGTCCTTAAAACTCTAGGTTTAAGAGAGGTTATAGAGGAAGCGCCAGCCTGGGCTGCTTTCTCATATACCGAAGGTGCTATAGAATTAGGCAAGGTTAACATTGAAATTTATAGAACAGGCGATGAATGGGGCAAAGATTCGACCCCTATTGCCTAGAGGTCGAATATGAAATCAAATATTCGGTGAATACTCGAATGTTTTAGACGTTTTGCTATCTGAGAATTCTTTTATTTGGGTCCTTCTCGAAAACATATCGTTGACCCAAACATTTGGGAAAACTGAAATCTGTGTATTAAAGAACTCAACGTTCCTGTTAAACATCCTGATAGAAGCCTCCGTATGATCATTTGCATCTACCATCTCCTGCATTAGGTTCCGATAGAGCCCACTAGCCTGAAATTCAGGGTACGCCTCCATCACAAAAGAAAGACCTTTTTGAATATTTTGCGTTGATGCTTCTGCCAACATAAGTGCCTCGTAATCCATTGTGTTATTTTGACCTTTTTCCAACTTCGATATTGAGTTTCTTAAAGCTGTTACATGTTCTATAAGAGACACTTCTTGATTAGCTGCCTTTTCAGCAATTTCAGTAATACTTGGAATTTTAGATAGCTTATTTTTTTCAGCTGTTACAACATCTGCCCAAGAACGCTTGACGGTGTTGTGCATCGAAATAATGTCATTATGAATTTTTATGATATATAGGGCTATTGCTGCTATCACAACAAGCACAAGAAATATTGTTGATTCCATATTTAATCCTCTATTAACTCTTAGATTTATTATCGTTTAACTTATCATAACCTTCATTCATTAAGCGCTCAAAATCTTCATTCATTAAACGCTCGAACTCTTCATTGCTAAGGATCTCAAAGTCTTCATCTGGAATAGCCGTTGACTCACTGTTTTTATCAATATCAGTTTCTTCTAAATCTTCAAAAACATTATCTGCTGGATCTTCAGTTTTATCTAGGTTAAATTCTTTTTCATTTATAGCTATATCCTCAGATTTAAAAGCGATATCATCGGCTTTATAACGGTTAAAATTCTTATCTCCATACTTAACCATGGCATTTACCATTTCCATAACAGCTTCCAACTTAGGCAAGGAACCATGAGACCTTATCTCTTTTAACAAGCTCTCTTTATCAGAGCTTAAATCATATTTACGTTCTGGTCTTAAGAAACTCGGGTCATCAAGTCCAATACATAAGTAACCATCAGATACTTCAATCATTGCATTCCGCAATAACTCATTGAGACTAGCGAGCTCTAACGCTATACCCGCTTTAAAATATTTTACAAAATCAGCCTCACTTCTAGATGCGACCCTAAATTTTCTATCAAGCTCTATACTACCAAACGGATTTTCTATAATTTTTTCATCATCGTATTTAAATATAGCCTTGGTCCTATTCGAATGTTCCATCATTGTAAAATCTGGTGGATATACACCCATTTCTTTCAAATTAACAATTAGTGTGTAACGCCGTCTATTATTTAACCTTTTATCCGCACGTTCAGTGTATTGTATAACCTCTATTTTGAAATCTATGGGTCGTTCACCTCGACTCCATCGACCTTTAAGTTGGCTTATCAGTGTAACTGTATATCCGTCTGTTGAATATTCTTTAAAAATATCAGCCCTTTTACTAGCAATTAAATTCTCACGTCCTTTAATATCATTCTCTATAATATCGTTATCTAATAATGCGTCCATCTGATGAAGACGCAAATTCACATAACTCACAAACCATAGTCTTAAAACCAAAATTGTTCCTGCTATAAGACCTGTAATGAAAGCTGGAGTAAATAATCCAGTCAAAAGAATTGCACCTACAATAAAATTATTGAATTTCTTAGGAACATCATCTGGATACTCATTGATGACCTTTAATAAATCATTCTGAGTTTTAGCCGAATCAATACCGTCAAGTGCGCTTGAAAGAGCGTTAAATATCTTTCTATTTTTAAATAATGACGTGTGCTTAAGAATAAACAGATACTGTTTATTCATGTAAAATAATGTATTAATAACGCTTCTCCTTATAATTATAATCAACTATTTAGACATAAAAAAAATACACTTTCAAGTTGACATCTGATAACTTATAGGTATAATAAAATAAAACATCAAAAGAGGTGGTTTCAATGAGCACTTATACCTTTGATTCTAATTTGTGGTCTGACTTAAGCAAGGATGCTTGGGGGTACAGGGATCGCTCAGGCTTTTTTTATGCTGAAACAACCACCGATGATCAGCGCCAAAGGCTTTGGGACTCAGCTCTGGAGGCTATTGAAGACGCCTCTAATGAGCAAAAAAAGCGTGATCTAGACTTTGAGCGTAGCATTGAAAATGCGTTGCTTCTTGGTGCTTCTAATCGAATCGATGCGATACGTTGGCTTATTGAAGCAGAGTCTATTGAAGGCATTGATGATATGCATGATAAATCGGGATACATTTGTTACCATATGAATCTATCTTACGCTTACGCAAACGAGTTTGATAACCTTTTTTGCAATGCAGCCTGAAAAACTACTCATACTTAATAGACATAATGAGGTTTAAAGTGATTACATATTCACTCGTTAGAATGGGACCAAATACACTCAAATGGTATGAAGATAACGGCATCCCACTAGAGTCAACTCCCCAAGAGTACAACGAAGAAACCGATCAATTGGTATCAATTTCTTTGCCTTCAAAAACTCTTTCTTTTGGGAAGCTTTTTCATAGCAATCAAGGAATCTTTGATGCGGGGTATGATCTTCATCCGATTGATGACAATGATTGGAATGACTTTGAATCTTGGATTTCATCGTTCAGTTCAGAGTCTGTTCTTCCTTTAGACGAAATTATAAAAACTTATACACTTAAAACAGGTAAACTCATATCAAACTATATTTAATTCATAAATTATTGATTATAATTTATAGTTAATATATATTTTTTAAATGGTTACATTTTTATTAGAAAAAATTGATAGAGTTGTTTTTGAATTATCTACATCATTAGATTTTGATGATATTGATTTATCAAAAATAGATGAATACATTAATAAAGGTTTAGTTGATGTTAAAATTATAAGATCAACGTCAGAAACTTCATTTAAAGACAAATCTTTGTATCAAAAATAAATATAGTTTTATACTCCATACTTTATAAATAAAAAACTGTATTTTATATACTCTCCAAATGTAAAAAAAACAACCAAAAATCTCCTTTTTTATTGTTATTTAACAATCTATTCTTTAATATTTACTGTCCAATAAAAATAAAAAAAATGGTAAATGATTATGATGAGATGTATAAAAAGAGGAAAGGTTTCTGTTGTTTACACACCAACCTCTCCTCATGGTTGGTATACTGCCAACAACAGTCTTGAGATGATCTTTGATCCCAAAATAGTAAGCATGGTTCTTGAAAAGATCGATGCATCAATAATAGAAAAATATTGCTTAGAAACCTACGGAGAAGGCAATTATAAAGCGGCTGGTGAACTAGATGTTAAGTACATTACACCTTGCGATAAGTTTATTATTGTTAAAGGAATCAAAGGTGAGTCCTTTATTTTGAACAGTGAGTTTAACTGGATAGAGTCATGTTGAGGAATTATGAATAAATTTGTACAGCACTCTTATGCGGAATACGTGTGTAATTTCAAATACAAAGATGGGTATACCGATGAGAGAGTTTTTAACTGTATAAACATGGAAATGTTAATGGAACGTGTTAACAGTTATATTGCAAAGAACAAGATGGATGACAAAATTGTATCTTGGAATGTGAGCAGCGCTATTTTCAAGACTTGACTGCAAGACCCTTAATATTTAATATTTATTAATAAATATTAAAAAGGAACATGAAATGTATTCAGATATTAGCCCGTCGATGACTCTTATTTTACTATATATAATTTTAGGTTCCGCCTCTTTTGCTTTTAGGGTGATGAAGAAAGGATTTACGTCCCATCCTGAAGTGAAAACCTGGTCTAACGCTTCATTCAAGCGGTTAATCCAGAGTGGCTTAATTCAAGCATTAGCCTGGCCCATATTTCTATTAAATAAATAAACGGATGTTACATGGATAGTAATTGCCCTCAATATCACAATTTTTCTAATGGAATGCGAGTTGTAACAACGCATAGCAGTTCCGAACTACCTGACAACGAGAAACACTCAACCTATGACTATTCCGCTGGTTTAAGCGGGGAAATCATATTTGCGCATTATTGCAAGTTTCTTGTTGTTAAAATTGACACAGGGGAATTAAAAACCGTATTTAAAGACCATCTTAAAATCTCCTAAATATTGCCATTTAGATGGATTTCTTTTATAATTAACTTATTAAAAGATAAATCGGAGTTTTTATGAAAGATTCAAATACTGTTTATGAATTCACATTCAAATTCAACATTAAAGGCATTACAAATGAACGGGTTATTTACTCTAAAAGTTTTAAAGATGCTTTTTCTAGATATAACTTTTCAATAAAACGCTTCAATACAAAAGTTAATACAGATGCTGTCATTAGAAAGCCTCTTGGACTTAGCTTAGTTGGTTAAATAGATGTTAAATACCAGAATTTACAAGGACGTTTTCATCCCCTTTGTTGATATAAGTGAGCGCAATTTTCGTATTACTTGTGAAATTAACAATCTGTTTGGGAATGATCTGCCGTTTGAAATTTTGGACCCTATGTATGATTCCAATGAAATAGCCGAGTTTGTTATGAATATCCATGATGTCGGTAGACCTATCCAGGTTGTACCTGTTTTGCAGAATGGTTTGTACACAACATACGATTTGCTTAGCATACGCAATAAAATCTCATTTATAAATCATGAGATTAGCAATCTAAAAACCATAACACTGAATATTTTTAGAGACGCTCTTTTGCGTTCTAAAGGCGAAGTAGGGCATTTAGATAGCTGTACATCAAGCATTCCATTGGAAGATACAAATGATCTTTTTTGTCCATTTTGCAAAGAAACGCTTTATAATGATTTAGAGCAGCGTGAATTAGATCGTTTTAACAGAAAAATCGAATTATTGGAAAATGAAATAAGTTTTATCCGTATAAAAGAAAAAAAAATTAAAAATAATTTAAATTCAAAAAAGCCAGATATAATCACATATTATCTAGGTGGATGGTGTTAGAATAAATTAATATTTGATTTATTTAAATTTTAAGTATTGCAAAGAGTTTTAAAATCATTATTATTTAGATCATAACAATAAAGCATAGAACTATGAGTCTATGACACTTTATATTTATGGTCTATGCCAGATAACGCCAGATGCCTCCAACTGGCGTTTTTTTTTGGGAAAAAAGTATGAAAAAAATAACTGTAGTAAATCAATTTGATATTTATTTCGCACCTGAAGATCACAAATCTTTGCTTGAAGCTATGGAAGAGCAGGGGGTTAGAATATCAAACATGTGTCATGATGGATTTTGCAATCAGTGCAGATGTGAAATTACCGAAGGCGAGGTTGAATATTTTCAAGATATTATACTTTCAGAGCCTGAAAAATATATTTTACCCTGTTCATGTATTCCCAAAACAGATTTAACAGTTATCCCTGATTAAATCTGTTTATTTTTCAGAATGTTTATCATGGAATCGAGTGCTTCATGATAGCTTTCTGACTGCTTGCCGCAGAAAATTTGATCAGAAATTCCCGTTAAAACGTTTATTTTTCTAAAATCTTCTCTTTCATTGATATTTGAAAGATGAACTTCAAAAACAGGACCTTTTCTTTTAAAATTCTTCAATGCATCTGCAATGGCATATGAACTATGCGTCCATGCGCCTGGGTTTATTATTATTCCTTCAACATCTTTTAAAAATGATAAATTTATTTTGTTAATGATGTCGCCCTCATAATTGCTCTGGGTATGAACGACCCTTGAATTATGACTTTCTGCTTTTTTCTTTAATGAAGATACAATTTCATCCAATGTCTCAGACCCGTATATCTCTGGCTCCCTATCACCAAGCATATCTAAGTTTGCACCATTTATAATGGCAATAATTTTTTTATCAAACATAACTGCATCTCCATATATTTATTTTTATTTTTATTTTTAGTCATTAACAATTTTATATTTAATTATTATATTTTTTTTTGTATTATAAAAAAAGATGTTATTTTAATGATTTCTGAAATATTTTGGCATACTAATTGCTTGTTCAATTTTAAATTTAGAGATAATAAGGGTGAACTATGAATAATAAAGAATACTACAAACAGATAATAGTGAATCTAGTTGATAGCTTAGAAAGAATTTCAGATATTTACTTAGAAGAGAACTTTAGTGAAGATTCGTACTTATTAGTACAAAGACTTACAGATAGAATGTCTGAAATAAAATACGATTGTATGGAAAATGAAGAGTTTGAATTTCATGACTTTTCAAAAGACTCCATGTACTTAAACGCTTTAATGCTTATTACTGAAGACTACAAAAGCAGTGTGAGTCGGATTTCAAAATCCTAATTTAATATCTAAGTGTATGTTGTTTTTCTCATCACCAAAGATTTCTGTCAAAATCGTATTCATAGTTCTCAATCGATTGAAAAATTTGTTCGTCTGTAACAGATTCTTTAACGCCGTTATCAAAGTAGCTTTCAATTAATTCTTTTACAGATTCATTGTATACAAACCACTCTCTTCCGTATCCCTCTTCTTTATACAGGTGTTGGTTAAGTAGATTATG
>Ga0102948_1000392_pt1 | contig 17147 bp, 18 predicted proteins | sample SalPonA_A_H2O_MG_FD_78211 | JGI IMG/M metagenome (GOLD analysis project Ga0102948, IMG submission 78211) | Water microbial communities from South San Francisco under conditions of wetland restoration - Salt Pond MetaG R2A_A_H2O_MG | ecosystem: Environmental > Aquatic > Non-marine Saline and... | reverse complement strand
TATAAAGAGTGAGTCGGATGCAACGCATCCATAATAGAACTACGAAAGAAAAGTGGTGGGCCCTAACGGACTTGAACCGTTGACCTGCCAAACTATAAAGAGTGAGTCGGATGCAACGCATCCTTAGTGGAGATTAGGAGAGAAGTGGTGGGCCCTAACGGACTTGAACCGTTGACCTGCCGATTATGAGTCCTAAGCTCTCAAAAACAACCAAACCTAATCAAACATATTCTACCTATACATAACAGATACTTATCTGTATCCTAAACTTATGGCAACTTAACTAAAACCACCTAATAGTTACCCCAAAAGTTACCCCGAAGTTACCCCGAGGGTTTAGCCAGATGGCCAGACAGAAGATCAACTTCACTAAACGCGCACTGGAAGCACTCCCCCCAGCGCCAGCGGGCAAGCGCGTAGAGTATGAAGATAGCAAGACGCCTTACCTAGTTATTCGTGTGACAGCAACAGGTGCTAAGAGCTTCTCATACTTCCGCCGAGTCAATGGCAAGCTCGAACGTGTGACGATAGGCCCCTTCCCTTCCTGCACAGTCGAGCAGGCACGCAACCAAGTAGCAAACTTGAATAGTGATGTAGCGAAGGGCAACAGTCCGGCTGATGCAAAGCGTGCCATACGAGAAGAGATAACACTCGGCGAGATGTTCGAGCGCTACATCGAGCGCCACGCAAAGGTACACAAACGCACTTGGGATAAAGATCAACAGCTATACGATGTTCACCTCGCTCGCTGGAGTAACAAAAAGCTATCAGCTATCAAGACTGTAGACTTCCAGAAGCTACATACTGAGATCGGCATGAATCAAGAAACGAAGCTTATCACCAACAAGCGAGGTGGTAAGACGCAGGTGCGCGTCGGCGGTAAAGGCGCAGCGAATCACCTTCTTCGTTTATTACGCACCGTCTTTAACAAAGCCATAGAGTGGGGTTGGGAAGGCCGCAATCCTATCATTGGTGTTAAAGAGTTCAGCAGTCAAAGCCGTGACCGTTTCCTAGAAGCAGATGAGTTGCCTAAGGTGTTTAAGTCACTAATCGAGGAGCCCAACGAGACACTGAGGGACTTCTTCATTCTCTGTTTGCTAACTGGCGCACGTAAGGGCAACGTGGAGGCTATGCGCTGGGATCAAGTGAACTTTGAACGCAGGACGTGGTTTATACCAAGAACCAAGAACGACACCGCTCAGACTGTGCCGTTAACCACTCAAGCGGTTGAGCTCTTAACAGAGCGCAAGCACTCTGAATCACCTTGGGTTTTCCCCTCTCCCAACAGCCGCACTGGGCACATTGTTAGCCAGCGCAAAGCTTGGCTGAGGATACTCGAGCGGGCCGGTATAGACGACTCAAGAGGCACAACAATACACGATTTGAGACGCTCATTAGGCTCTTGGCAGGCCGCTACAGGTGCAAACCTCTCCATCATATCCAAAACACTGAACCACAAGAACGTAAGCACAACCGCGATATACAGCCGCTTAAATATCGACCCTGTTAGAGAGTCTATGCAGAAGGCCGTTGATGCTATTTGGGCTGCGGGAGGACTAACCGATACCGCTGCGGTCATTGATATACAGAAGGCGAAAAAGCATGGAATTTATTAGTGTTGCTGACGTGCTTGATCGCGGCGTCTCGATTGGGGCAGTCGCGACCGAGATAGAGACTAACGGAATCTATTGGTGGGACAGGTTTGGTCGGTTTAGAAAAGCCGAGAAAATTGACAGTACCTCAGACGAAACAATCAGCATTTTGGACGCATTGGCTGACCTACAAACACTCTACTATCAAGATATAACAGACGAACCAGACCCTATAGACTGCCTGCCCTGGGAAGATATGACCTACCCTCTAAATCGATACGGCTGGCACACTGATGAACTACCAACATTTAATGAGAAGACAGAGTACAGAAGAGCGCCACGTATAGATTCAGGCAGGCATATGCTCGACCGACTACCTTGGGACCAAATACTTTCGAAGACGGATATTGAAGCTTTAGGAACTAAAGGAGCCCGCGTGGTAAAAGCCTTAAATAAGAAGCTGCACGATTACGCAAACGATAACAAGATTAAGTTTTCACTTAGCGACCAACAATTAAGCCGCATTTTTAGATCATCTGACAAATAGCCCTCTTTCTGACAGATAAAGTGAAGTATTACCGTTTATCTGCCAGTTAAACTTCTAACCTTTCCCCACAATAGTTCTCGCTACCTAAACAAACGAGGACGAATCAAATGCCTAGCAAACTTATCACTGCCGAGGAAGTCTCTGAGCAGATCGGTGTAACCGTTGGTACGTTACAGCTGTGGCGCTGTACTGGCCGCTACAAACTCCCCTATATCAAAGCTGGTCGACTTGTTCGATACCGCCAGTCGGACATCGACGAATTTATCGACCGTAGAGCTCACGAACATACGGGCAGCCGCATCGATAGCGCCACCGACAATTAAGGTCAATCAATAAAAAGCCCCTGGAGATTTCTCACCAAGGGCCTGCAAATGCCGAGTCTGTCAGTCCTGCAAGATAAGCAGAAGCGGCACCCACACAGGAATTATGTATGCACAGCTCATATTTTAGCAATGAATCGGTCGCAACCCTATCCCACGACCAAAAGGCAGCCGTCAGACTGATTAACGACCACCCTAGCGGGTACGCCGTTGCCTGTCTAACAGGGGCAGCCGGTACCGGTAAAACATTTACAACCAAGCGAATTGTCGAAAGCACCAACCGCGAAGTGATACTTACAGCAACAACCAACAAGGCTGCGCGTGTGTTGGCCGAAGCGACTGGTTACTCTGCTACCACTATTCACCGCGCACTTTGCTTAAGTATGCAACGCTCCCCTATCACCGGGCATCAAGAGCTTGTCCAGAAAGAGTTGCCTGTACTACCCAAGGGGGCGCTCCTGATTATTGATGAGGCATCGATGATAGATGAGGAGTTGCTCGGATACATCCTACAAGCGGCAGAGATGTTTGAAGTCTTTGTACTGTACGTAGGAGACCATTGCCAACTTCCGCCGGTGGGTAAAGATCCTGAGCTGTTTAACGGTCGATTTACTCACATTAAGCTGAGCACGATCCAACGACAGGCATTGGGTAACCCCATTGTTGAACTCGCGTCAAAGTATCGCGACCTCATTGAGGGAAATACCAAGTTGCAACCTGAAATAGTCACCGCACTCAATAAGGAAGGCGAAGGTATTGAAGTGCTCAATACAAAGGAGTTTCGTGCGCGCATCGCGGAGGCTTTCTCAGCGGATGATGCCGATGACATAAAGGTCTGCGCCTACACCAACAAATGCGCTATCAAGCATAATCACGACATTCGCGCCGCAATATATGGTGAAGAACTCGCTGACGCTGAGTCCATCATGGTTGGTGAGCGACTAATAGTTGCTAAACCAGTGCTAGGAGGCGGCGATAACCTTTTGCTCGCAGTCGAGGATGAGATTGTCGTTAGTTCGCTGCGCCAAGCCATGCATCCTCCATCCGGTGTCTCAGGGCTCGAGATACCGTTCGGTGATGACGTCGTGTTGTTTGTACCTGATGATCTCATTGAAGCGAATCTGTACGTCGAAAAGATGCGCAAGAAAGCGATGCGGGCAACCTGCCAGCATAAAATCAGCGCAACGATGGAAAGTGACAATGAGCGGAGGGCCGCGTGGAGAAAGTTTTTCAAAGCTGACAGGGCTTTCCACGACCTGCGACACGGATACGCTAGCACGACGCACAAGGCGCAAGGCTCTACATTCAGAACAGTTTTTATAGATTTACCGGATTTGATGACCTGCCGTGATACCGCATTGCGCAATCGTCTTTTCTACACAGCACTCACCCGCGCCAGTCACCGCGCAGTGATTAATGGGGGTGTGCGATGAGACTAATCACCGTCGTCACAACCTACAAATCAACGGGTAAAGAAGCCTTCATTGACGATAATAATGAGATCAGCTTTCGGTCGCTTGGGGCTAATATCGAGGGGCACGCTCAAACTATTGAAGCCAGTAACGCCACCGAGTTTGCCGCCCTACTGAACAGCCTTAAACAAGGCCAGTACATCATCCCCGACTACGTGCCCGAGGCAGTTTCGCGCAACGTGGACTTTGAGATAGTCGCGGCTAAGAAGTACGCAAAACTCTTCAAGGTAACTAAGAAGGACCCTGACTTCGGTGCTCTCCGTGAGCACGAAGGCAGGTTCTACGTGGCAAAGGTGATGACTCCAGGCGTTTGGGTTTTCGGCCAGTGGCGACTCTTTGATCGTGACGTTGATGAGCAGACACCTAAAGCCTTCAGGTCAATGTCCGATGAGCAGTGGCTGCAACATATGGACACTATGATTCCAGGCTTTAGTGAGTGCGAGTACCTGATAGCAGCATCGACTAAGAGCCGAGTCTGCTTCGCGGGGAAACCTGAAACGGCCGTGGCCAGCACCAATGCTCATATCTTCGTACTCTGTAAGAACACCCATATGAGTGACCGCGTTCGAAGCTCTGCAAAGGTGATGGCCAGCGAGCGCGGCCTCTCGTGGCAAAAGAACAACAAGCTCGGTCACAAAAGTACGGCTTTGATCTTCGACACTGCCGTATTCACTCTGCATCGTGATTGCTACGAGGCACCACCAAGCATCGCAGACAGGCGTTTGGAGTTGCTACCCAGAGATATAAAGGTCCACGAGGGCAAAGTGCTCGACTTGGAGAAGGCGTTCCCAAAGATGACGCAGGAACGCGCAGCAGTCTCCGGTGCATACAAGGGCAAGTTCGAGATTGATACCGAGGGGCGAATAAGCGAAAGCGAATATAACTCCCTTATGCCCGACACGATTATCGAGTTAGAGGACCAAACTCTAAGCGTTCTCGAATTCGTGGAGAGTGAAGCATACGAGTGCAACGTGAAATATCGTTGCCAAGCGGCGTTCAGAGATAGCTCTAGCTGGAATGGTGTGCTGCGCAAGTATATCGATGCCAGGGTGATGCACTATGACCAAGGCACCGGTATTAGTCACTGGACCGCTATACCGGTCTGGCAACCCGCAGCCGAGCGTTACGCCAACTCTGAGGGAGGACCTGGCAACGAGCGACTGATGGCTACAAAAGCTCTAGGTATTGTCCTTAGCACTATGACGGCACAAGAGCTTGAGATACACGCGGACGATATCAAAGAGCGCTCAGGTGCTACCAAGGCGAAGATAAAAGCACTCAGAAAGGCCGGTTTGGGTTTCAAGCAGGAAACCGACGAGCACAAAGCAATTCAGGTTCGTATGGATGCAATCCACAAGGCCCGCATCGAGGCGGCGAAGAGCGTCAACACTCGAAAGGATATAACAGAGCTGCGCACCTTCGAAGAGACGCAAGCGGAACTCAGCGCCAACTGGTGTCTGATTCTCAACCAAAATGAGACTGTAGCCGCGACCTTCTTCTTCGAGCGTAACGACCAGAACTTTCATGAGCTGAAGTTTCAAACCTTTAAGGTCGGAGCATTGCGCACGTTCCTAACCAATACGGATCTGGAGACCGAATTTGGGCGCGTGAGTGCAGTCGATGAGTGGATGGGTAACCGGTCTCGTGTCGGGGTTCGCCAGGTTACATTCGAGCCCGGCCTCCCGCGACATTTTGACGGCAAGCTAAACCTCTGGACTGGCTGGGGCATTGAACCGGGCGAGACCTCCGATGGTTGTGAGCTGTTTCTCAACCATGTTAGAGAGGTCATAGCCTCAGGGGACCAGAAGAGCTATGAGTACCTGCTGGGATGGATGGCGACAGTCGTTCAGCGAATCTACAACAGGACTCAAGGGAAACCCCTAGCTCGGACTGAAATCATTCTCGTTTTGCGATCTATCCAAGGCACCGGCAAGGGGCTTTTCGAGCAGTATTTCGCCAAACTCTTCGGTGTCCATGCGCTGACGACGAGTAAGGGACACGATATTGCCGGGCGATTTAACTGGAAGTTCGCTAACCAGTTGCTCATATGCGCGGATGAGGCCTTCTTTGCTGGCGACCACGCCACTTATGACGCGATGAAAGCCTTCGCCACAGACCCGTTCTTCGACTTTGAGAAGAAGTTTCAAGACTCGGTGACACTGCCGAACCATGTCTCGATGATAATGTCGTCCAACAAAGACTGGGTGACCCCCGCTGAGCTGCGCGACCGCCGCATGTGTGTACTAGACGTAAGTGATGCCCGTGTCGGAAATGCCGAGTATTTCGAAGCCCTGGTGACGGAGATGCACGGCTCAGGCCCGAAGGCGCTGTTTAGGTACCTACTTGACTACGACCTTGGCGCCTTCGCTATTCGAGACTATCCAAGGACCGAGGCGCTAGCCTCCCAGATTGTCCAGACGCTGGCTCGAGACAATGCTTTGTATTCTTGGCTTGAGGATGTCCTGGAATCAGGTGAATTCGTTGTGCCGCACGCTTGGTTCAATCGACGAGTAACAGGTTGTTACTACGGCGGCGATCCAGACTGTCCTTTTGAACCTGTAGAGGAGGAAGATTCGCAGTCTGCCGCCCCTCCTAAGCAGCGGGGAGTAGAAGACCCTTCTAGGCTAGCTAACCAGCTACGGGAGAGTACCGACGCACATCAAGGCGTCGTGATTCACTGGCCGCAACATCATCGCATCCGTCTACCTCGTGGGCTGATTGTGGATATGATCAACCAGACGGCGCGAAACACATACTCCAAACGAAGCAATAAGCAGGTGGGTTTCGATCTGCGGAAGATCGGGCTTATTGACGATTGCTCGGGCCTCAAAGTCTCGGTGGACACCTCGCGGAGGGATATCTACGGATACAGAGTAGAAGGTAAAGTGCAACAAGTGAACGCTTGGGACCTGCCATCCAGAGACGAGGCGGCGGAGCTTTTCGCTAGGCACTTAACCGAAAAGAGAAGTGGATAATTAGAAACCAGAAGTGGATATTTTAACTCGAGAAGTGGATATCATGCCGAGGGGCGACCGTGATATCCACTTCCTGGATGGCCGATAGGCACTTAATATCCACTTTGTTTTTCGAGAAGTGCCTACGCGGAGAGCGCGCCATCTCTGGGCTTCAGAAAAATATCCACTTCATCCACTTCTTTTTTAATAAATTACTCTCTTTCAAAAAATATATATGTGATCCCTAAAAGGTATGCTTTTTCTCGGAGCCCGCCCAATTTGGCATTTAACGTGGATAAGTGGATAGATAAGGCGGACTCTGCATGGGATCGCTCAGACCGGTCTTCCGGATCGACTTACCGCTGCGGTTAGTAACAGCATGACTTTCTAGCAACGAACTGTGCGCTTGACGGGAAGTCTACGACGACATCTTGGTATGCTATGGTTAATCTGTCAGTCTGAGGTTCGGAGTAAAGATGTCTACAGCTTATCTAATCGGCGGGGCTATCGGCGGGGTGGCGGCGATGTACCTGCTCGTACGCGTCTGGATGCTGGTATTAAGTGCTGTTAAAACGACATGGCAGATTCGGTTACTACTCGCCATCGTGTTTTCTTGGGGTACTGGAGTAATGCTAAACACGAGCGGCGGAGGAGGCGCCAACACAATCTCTACCCTAACTGTAGGCGTTTTGATTGCTGGGGCTTTGGAAGCTTTTCGATGCATAAGAGCAGCTAGAAAATACGACGATTAGGAATGCATTTCTATCTGACACAACGCCCCCGTTACAAAAGAACGGGAGATGGCCTTCGTTTTACTGGATTGCAAGCATGAAAAAACCAAGAGTGATAATTCCCGCCCCTAGAAACCCTATCAGTTTGTTCTGCTGGTTAATCAAGTAATTAGTAGCGTTTAACTGCTCAATAACCGGCTCTAGGTTAGCTTTGAATATATCGGTGAGCCCAAGGCTCGGTTCTTTGGGTATAGCGGTAAAAACAAATCGAAAAGCTCGTTCTGTTGGGAGGGTGTAGGAAGTGAGAAATTTAAGGTCGCTTGTCGTGCCGCCTGTTTCAACGGAGTCTTGTTCATTCCCTAAAATTGCTAAATCCATTTCTATAAAGACCGTCACTCCAGAGTAATTACCTGATTTGATTTTTTCAGCCAGTTCGACCGTCTCCTCAGGTGGCAGGGTCATTGAAACTGAAATCTTACTATCTTGACCACGAATCAACAGTTCACTTTGTTCTTCACTCGGCTCGATTTCTAAGAAAATCTCAGATTTCGTATCTACCATGTCAAGCTGGTCTAAAACGCATTTTTGAAGACCTGACACTGAGGCCTTCTCTTTAGCATCACCAACTGTCGTATCCAGAAGGAAGTAGTCGTAACACAGAGGGTATTCGCTCCCGCCTTGTCCTCGTAAGGAAATGTAGCTAGCGAATCTTGCGGCTTGTTCAGCAATTCGTTTAGATTGAAAAACTTCCGTTACATCTGTTGCTCGCTCCCCACTTTCATCTATCAGTCCCGATAAGTCCTTAATTCTTACCCTCAAGTAAGACTTACGACCTACTGATAGAAACAAATCGTCCTCAGCCCAGACTTTATAAACATCATCTCCAAAGGTAGAAATCTTAGGTGTCTTGGTAGCAAGGTAACCAGCCATTTACCCTCCAAATTCTCAAACATATCGTAAAAACTCAATTAACAGTAATGAGCCAGTGCATCATATGAGCATGGTATACGCGATGTTTGATAAGCTCATAAATAATATATGTATAACTGTCAGCAAAGTTGGAATGGTCCACGAAAAGGATTTGCGAAGGAGCACAACGATAACAAACCAGAAGAAGAGAGTTGGTAACAAAACCATTATGGCCGCAACTACGCCCTGCACCAATACAGTCGCTAGCGATTCCCGAGCGCCAACTAAGAAACTAAATGGATAAGCTACTAAAATACTGGCCAAAGCCCAGTAACAGTAGTCCTTAAACCGCTTGGTACTCAACCATGTCATTTTAAATCCTTTAACCTTGCACGTTATTGCAGGCCGTCTGTTTCAACGATTACTCAGTTCAAAAAGCTATGAACGCTTCTTCAACTCAGCCCTCGCAATGTTCACCTCTTTGGGCGCTTCGATAGCGATTCGAACCTGGTTGCCTGTTACCTGGTAAACCTTAATCTCAATATCGTCGCCGATGCGGATCGTGTTGTTACGGGTGTCGCGTGTGAGAATCAACATAGTCGTAGTTCCTTCTAGTGATCCAGCGCTACCGTGCGCTGGTTCATTAAACATAGAACAGTATTTCACTGAATCCCAAATTTTGGTGATTTAGGCGTGCTCCTGTCGGTGTTTTCTCTCATGCGGTTACTTTGGCCTTAACAGAATTAGGGGTTGTGACGTGCTACAATATGAGTAGCATTGGAGGTCATATGGGCAAAGAGTTCGAAAAGGGTATCGTTGCTGGTGAGGGCAACGTTATGGTATCAGCAACGCTCGCAACGGAGCTCTTTAACGACCCTAACGGCAGAACCGTCGATACTGCCAGCGTGCTTGGTGTGGTTAAGCGAGCAACTGAAAAGCTTAAGGCAGGTGAGACGGCTCCGCTAGTGGAGAGACTTAATAATCAACTGACGCTCCTTGATACGGTTTTTACTCGCATAGCTGCCCTTTCTATGAATCAGGAATCACAAGAACGCATGCTGGCGCTCCTAGACATGGCTCTGAAGGTTCAGAATCATTGTAGGAGGACCTCCTCAACCATTCATGAAATGACCCGGCCTGCGGCTCCTGTGAGCTTTATAAAGGCCAATAACGCCAATGTTGCGACCAATCAGCAGATTAATTACTCAGAAAAAAATCTCGAAAACGAACTAAACGTTGGAGGTTCCCATGAGATGGACACCAGAGGCTCGAGCAAGACAAGCAGAGCGGATCAAAGAGTGGAAGCCTTGGTTGAAGTCGACGGGTCCAAAGTCTGACGAGGGGAAGCGCGTCAGTCGCATGAATGCGCTGAAGAGTGGTGCGACTGATTGCGAGATGCGTGAGTTAGGGCTTCTGATTGCTTCGCTCACCTGAGTGAAGTTTCGTTTGGCTTACTCAAAATCGAAAGGTGAGCTCGAATCTAGTTGCATTGGGTCTGGACAAAGCGACCAACCCTTGAGCTCGTGCAGTTAATTGTTCGGTTACTATCATTCAGCTGCTGTAGTCTATTACGATGCTCCTGCAGGCTGTTATTCATCTGTTGGCTGGCTCTTGATCTCGAGTCTCGACTTTCTTGAGCAATACACTGTGAGAGACCTGGCGTGCCATATTCGAATCCATACCCGAGACACAGCTCTCTGTATGCTGCGTTTTTTTCGTTTTGGGATGCTGTCATATGCCATAAAGGAGACCCCTTCATTCCGATTGTCTGGCAAGCCGCTAGAAAGAGACTGAATGTTGCAAGAAATATGAGACGAAACAACATGTCGCGCTCCTATTATTTGGGTAGTGAGTAAGAAACTAGTAGATTTTTTTCCCAATGCAAGCTTAGTCAATTAGAGATTGACTCACAGTCAGCGTCAGTTTCATCAATTTGCCAAATATTTGTCGGAAAAACGTATCTCAGGGATGGTGAGGCTGTTCACATCGGTGATGACATTAAAATAGTCATGGATCGGTGCATTGATGATGGCAACTCAACTCGCCTAGCTATTGATGCTCCTGCTGATGTGAAGGTGCTCAGAAGTGAGCTTATCAGTAACGAGGCAAACGAACAGTAAATTCAAGAATGATTTATACGCGGTGGATGTGGCGGGTTTCTCTACGAGAATATGCTTTAATCCATATGTCGTTGTATTTCAGGCTATCTGTAAATATTCTGATATAAAAAATGGGCAAAAATATGCTAATCATTACGGCTCATCAGGTTGAGTTTTTTCACGAGGCTAGTCTGAATACTTTACTCTAGCAAGATTATGGTCTCTACCAGTAGCCTTGAGGTGGTAAAATTTTGTGGGAGGTATTGTGTTTAGTGTCTTCAAGAAGAGCAGTCCAGAGGCTGTGAAAATGACGATAAACGCTCTTAATAAACTTGACAATTTGTGGCGCGAAGAAGGCTACGAGAAGTTCTATTTTCGTCTAATGGCGTGGCATTATGAGGCAGGACGGTTTGCTCAGGCAGAAGAGTCTAATAACAAAATCCAAGCCTATAAAAAGTTATTAAGCGAAGGATATGTGGCCGTCAATAATGGCGCTATAAAAAATAGAATGGTGCAAGAGAAAATGTTTGCCGGGATTGCGGCAGCCAAGCTCGGTCTTGAGCATATAAAAGATTTCGCAATTGAGAACGATCTACCGTTTCTAGACTTAATTGCCCGAGACTGAGCGCCTAATTATGTTTCACCGAGTCTTAGTTGATTTGTATGGTGGCAACCCTCTACTGGCCCGAATAATCGTTACACCCGCATCTAAAATATCCGTATGCAAAGTTTGGCGGTGGATATTGTCCACTAGCACTTTTGTATTTCTATCGATATAGGCGTCGATATTTGCACCTGGTATATCTGTAAATGATCCAATATTCGCTAGGATAAAACGAGAAGCCGCATCGTACTCGTTGCCTCCTAGTGCTTCGGTGTCGCTTACAATAGTGTCGAAGATTTGCTGGAAATGAGGGTCAACAGTTTCCTCAAACGTAGTCTTTAGTATCCCCTCAATTTTCTTCTTATTCAGTGCTTCGGTTGTTTTAGTAACCGTTTCCCTAAGCGGCGGAGCTTGTTCTACTGGCTGAGTGGATCTTCTACTCGTGCCTATCTTGCTGTTCGTTGATGAGCTTTTTCGAGGCTTAGGTTTATTGCGAGGTTGTGACGAAGTCGATATGAAATACACAGCAATTCCGCCAACTATTAACCAAATAATCCAATCAGTGTCTGGATTACGCCCCCCTGGTCTTACTGAGGCAGCACGATTACCACAGCGGCTCCCATCTTTAGCTCTGTCGTCAGGATAGTCACATGGACCTGAACTACAACCTGTAATAGTTAAGCTTGCGAGGATAAAAGTGAGCAGGACCGTTCGACGGGATAACGATCTCAAAGCAATTCCTCGACGTAGTCGTGCAGTCGTGATGGCTCAAATCCATTTCTCTCCAAAGCGGAGCACACCGTTTTGAAATTCATATCAACTGTTTTGCGGCATGTCCAAAACGTGATCCTGCCGAGCTCCTCTGCACAATACCGGTACTGATTAAGAAGTGCCAAATTGTTCTCGTTTGTGTGGTCTATCCGGTCAAGATTGTTTTGTTCGATCGTAGTCTGATTTTCTCCTTTTAGCCGCAGTAGAATTAGCGCTGTTTTGATATCGATAGCTCGCCGCCAATAGGTATCCACTTGGGTCCGATCTGCCATGTTTTAACCTCAAAATCATAAATGGTATTTCTAGTCTACAAAAGAAGCTATCGATATTCACTCTTGGTAGCATCTGAACAACATAATTGGATCAAATGTCAGCCAAAATGGCATGCTTCATCTCCTCGGTGTCTTTGCAGAGATGGAGCGTACCTTTGTCGTTGAACTCACTCAGCCGAGTCTTGACGCTACGGATAGCGAGGGTAGTGCAAAGTGAATAAGTCAAGATTAGGGGAAGCAGCATATCTCTCGAATAGAAACGGCCGAGGGCGGCTGAGTGGCATATCTAGATCATATCGAGAGGCTGAAGCGCTGGCGAAATTTCAAGCAACTCCCTCTATCCCGGCCAACGGCTGTCGTCTTTTAAATCATATTTACAATTAGAGAGCTCAGCATATTGACCTGTAGTTGTTCCCCGACAGACCCATCGGTCGTTTCGAGGCTGGTAGTCCCAGTCATAATCATTATCGGTTTGCCCACCTTCGACTAAGCCTCCACTCCCTACTCCTTCAGAAACTGCAATAACAGCCGCTGCGACAACTATCAAAGCGGCTGCAGCCAATACCCCCTCGGCAACCGAATCTCGATGCTCTTCAACTACTCGCTTACACTCATAGATTGATAAACCCCTTTCCTTTACTTGCATATCTAAAGTTCTTAGATACCATCGATCAGATGAGGATTTTATCGAGTAAATGTTGTCTAAAAACTTCTGTAACTCCTGGTAGTCTTTAACATAGTTCTGACAGAAATCTAATTTATCTAGAGAATAGCCTTTACGTATGAACTCATTCCGTGAGGTCGCACACCCGCTGACGACAAGGGACGCCACAACAGCCAAAACGATGTTTTTTCTAATATTCATCAGTAACTGTCCCTCCAGAACTAAGCCTACGGCATAAGATTTGATACCTAGACTAATCGTTGACACGTAAACGTACAATAGAACATAAGGCCGGCTTAAAAACGCCTCATATAGAACTAATACTGCAGTAGCCTAGAAAAGGAAGGAGTATCAGTAGTGACCTTTTCCCTCTACTCGCCTCTCAATCTTCCTGTGTCTTAGGTCGCCTATTATGCTCGCCATAAATGCAAATGAAGCCTTATCGACGCAAACACTGTATTTCTGTGTTTCCTTGCTGTAGCCCCTGATGATTACTTCGAGAAGTTGGGTGTATCGGTACGCGACTATCGGCGCTTGGCTAATCCGGCGGCTAATTTCAGCGAGCAGCGCGGCGAACTCGCCTGTGGTGATTTCGAAGGAGAAGCTTATTTCAACGTTCATCGGTCTTTCTCTTAGCTAACTTGTGTCTGCCTCGGAGGTGTAGATTAATAATAAAGCCAGTAAATTCCTGTCTCGTTCGTAGCTGTATATACTTTAAGGAGTCTACATTAGCGAGAGATTAGAGAATTGAAAATTCGTTTGGTCGCTGTTTTTACATTGATAGTTTCAACTTCTTTCGTCTCCGCAGGTGTACCAGTTTTGCCTGCCGAGCTTGATGGAGTAGAGCAATATGGCATATTTAGGTACTACCCTTCTGTACCAGAAGCTTTGTATGTTCAAGGGGACACTATCCCTTCGAATCATGAGCTAGAGCTTCGAAAGGCGCTAAACCTTTTACCGAAAGTCAACACGATAGTATTGGATAGCCCCGGGGGCGATGTATATTCAGCGCTAAGCATGGCTGGCGTAATAAACGATAAATCATTGGTTACCTATGTGCCGTTGGACGGGGTCTGTGCATCTGCTTGCTCGTTTATGTTTCTAGCGGGCGCCAACCGTTTTGCCTCCGGTCAACTTGGGGTTCATCAGTTTGCTGTTAAAGACGATAGAAAGGAGGATCGCAGCAAAAGTATTGCTCAAGCTCAGTTCACGATGAGCGACCTTTACTCAGTACTAGCCTCGTTTGACGTTCCGGATTTCGTTATTGTAAAAATGTTCGCTACACCCCATAGTGAAATGTACTACTTCACTGACCGCGAGCTAGATAAAATCTCTAAAGGACAGGAACATCCTTTAAATGTGAGTATCGAAAATCTTCTGGCGTTGCGGAAGACCTGGGTCAACGAACTACTAGCCTATGTTAAAAGTCAGGAAAACAAAAATAATCAGGCGGCTGTTGATCATGCCGGTGAAGAGGATAAGGTTCCGTCCAGCCCATCAAAAAGGCTCGCAAAACCAGAGGTGGCGCAACTGCAAAGACTCCTGAACGAACATGGGTGCAAAGCAGGCCCCGAGGATGGCCTTTCGGGGAATGCGACGCGTACAGCGATACAATTGTTCGCAAAAAGTGCCCCGGCCACTGACTTCGCAACTCTCGATACGCAAGAAAAAATAGATGTACTGCGCGCGACTCCCAAGCCTATGTGCATCCAGAATCCACTTAGTAAGTCGCCGCAAACACCAATGGTGTTAAGTGATACAGACGCCTGGAATGACGCCTTTAATCTCGTTCGCACCAAGAGGTTCGAAGAGGCAAAGGTGGCGTTTGAAAGGTTTCTTATTAACTACCCAGATAGCGAACGAGTTCCTTACGCGTATTTTTGGATTGGCGAGATTTATCTATTCAAGAAAGAGTTTGGGGATGCATTAGCAAACTTTGCTCTTGTTGTTGATAAATATAAAAATTCGTTGAAGCGACCTGATGCTCTTTACAAGTTAGGTGTTACCCAGAGAAAGATGGGTGACACCGACGCCGGTGCTGCAACCTTTAATCGTTTAGTGAAAGAGTACCCCGCTGCGGCGGCAGCAGGTCTCGCTCGTTGGGAGCTTTCTCAAAATCCTTGATTTAGCTTATCTGAAGCAAATGGCACCAACAGCCTCAGTCGTAGCAATTAAAGAGTGAGGCGCATCAACAAAAATGTTATCGGTCTAATTACTGTAGGAAGTAGCGGTACTCAAGAGCCAACCTATGACTGGGCGGAAGGAGAGTTAACTCCTGCAAACGAATTTACAAAATGTTTTGACCGAGAATTATACTCCCTTAAAGCTCTTGGCGAGACCAAGGCAAGGGAGGTTGGAAAGATTCTATGTCGATACGGAGGCAAGTAGTTAATGACGACTATTTTTAAAATGTTAACTGCGCGGTGCCTTACCTGTAGTAGTTCAGACCAGATCTGACAGTTTACAAAATTGGTTGCGGACTAATCGTACAACCTTGAGGTCCTGTAAGTCTGCTCATTCCTCAACCGAAGTAGGGCTGGTATGCTTAGCTTTGGTCAAAAGTTGCGTAAAACTCGTCTGATAGCTTATCTACCTTATCGACTCGGAAGTTCTTAACAGTCATCGTGTAGTCAAACCATTCTGGAGAATATAGGCCGAACTTCAATGCGTATTCTTTATTTGATGTTGATATTGCTGGACGAATGTGACTGAAGGTATTGATACGCTCGCCGTTCATGTAAACGATGTAATCAAAGTCTCCCTTACCCTTGAAATCAAACTCAACTTTCAAATCAAACTGTGTACCGTTCATTGGAATAGGTGTTTCGCCGTCCCCAGAACCCTGTTGGCCGCGTGAATAGCCGTGAGTACATGTCGCATTAATATTTGAACGATTAGCACCTTTTCTATGTGTATACCCTGTTTTGGTCACCGTTCCCCTCGTGTTTGTGATGAAAAATGAGGCAGCGGGATTACAACCCTTCGTCATACTTGCGACCTGAAACAAAGTTGTTTTTCGCGATTGCTCCCTGCCGTATTTGTTGACCGTTATATCTGCGTCAATCGCAACATTTGCTGTCATGACCAACTTCTTTTTCTGACTCTGAGGGAAAATATTTCCAACGATTTCATTGCGCTGGCCAAAGGTTGAGCCGCCACATGTCTGCTTCGCTGGCCTGAATATCATCGTATTTTCGTCAGGCATTGCTGGAGCAGAACCAGAACAGTCGTATTGACCAAACCTACCAGCATTTCCGGTATTGTAGTTAGCCATGGTCTGGCAACCAGCAAGAATGCTAGCGGCGGCGAGTGTAGCGATTAGTTTCATTAAGGTCTTCATATTTGTCTGCACACACTGGCTGAGCTTTTATATAACTGTAGACCAGTTTGCAGGCCGCAGAGCCTAGATAACCGAGATTGTGGGCTTGTTAGCGTGGAGTGACTGTACGCTCAGGTCATATGCAGCGCGGCCTCGCACTACCTCTCTAAGATTAGACTAAGATTTCAGAATGCGAATTTTCAGCCGTTCAACGAGCAAAGTTTCGGTAGTCCATTCGTAGACTTAAAGCCATTTTCTCGGTAGCGCTGTTTATCTGTGTGTTGTGAATAAAATGGTTCTGCTCCATAACCAGCGTGAGAGCCTAAAAAGCACCCTATACACACCCCCTATACTTACTGCCAAAACCTCAGATATTTATACGATTTAGTTATAGAAATATATTTTATGATCATTTATATTCCGCATTCATAACAATAGGTTATGAGTTTTAGAAAACTAAAATGGATAAATGTGTGGGGGTTTTCTAGCCTTTTATCTTCTCTAGTCGGCACGTATTCAGGGTGCCAATTTTCTCCCATCAAGAGCACGGCTAAGAGTAATCGCTTCGTAGCATTTGATACGGCGCCTATTAGCGGTACGCACTCAATAAATATCTGAATTGTCCAAACGGTGACTTGGCCGGCATTCTGCGGACAGCTTTTTGCCCTTAGCTGACCTAGCAGGTGATAAATGGTATGACCGATTCTGACACCTACAAGAATTATCGTAGCCGCCAGAATCAGTAAGGGTCGATCAAGTTGAACGGGCACGCTCAACTGTAAACATCGAGGATGTTCCAAGAAATTTCATGGTCAGCAATCCCCACGATCTCCAAAGATGCTAGACCGTTAAAATCAACTAGGAGCGTTTGAGTCGAAGATTCATAGGATATC
>Ga0102948_1000391_pt1 | contig 17163 bp, 14 predicted proteins | sample SalPonA_A_H2O_MG_FD_78211 | JGI IMG/M metagenome (GOLD analysis project Ga0102948, IMG submission 78211) | Water microbial communities from South San Francisco under conditions of wetland restoration - Salt Pond MetaG R2A_A_H2O_MG | ecosystem: Environmental > Aquatic > Non-marine Saline and... | reverse complement strand
GATCCCAATTGGCAAAATAACGAGTTTCAGCTCGTAATACCATAGGGGTTAAGAACTGCTCGGATGGACACCCCATCCTGAGTGAAGCAGTCGTTACTCGGTCCGTTTTAGCTATTTTCTTCCCGAGCTGCGAGTCAGCACCCGTTCACAGCTATTGCTCGGGTGCTTGGACCCCGGACGTCCAACTGAGAGACGATCAATGCCGTCTGTTGAGACTAACAGGCAGTAAGTTGGAACTGTATTGAGTGTTGCGACCGAGGCATCGAGTGTTGTCAGGGATCTCACCGGCGATTGACGCTATGATAAAGGTGTTCGTAGTGAACGGTACCTAAAGGTTTGTGGTACGGGTATGTCAATCTGAGTTTTGAGTTTTGAGTTTTGAGTGACTGAGTCTGTCTTAACGGCACCCGTTTAGAGGTGTCAGCCAAGAGGTGAGAGGATGAAAAACTGGCTTTTCCTGGCGGCTGCCATTGTAGCCGAGGTGATTGGTACGACAGCCCTGAAAGCCAGTGATGGATTCACGAAGCCCCTGCCGGCTCTGCTGGTCGTGCTGGGGTATGCTGTCGCCTTCTACTTTTTGTCACTGACGCTCAAAACGATTCCTTTAGGGGTAGCCTACGCAATCTGGTCTGGCTTAGGGATGGTCTTGATAGCGCTGGTAGCCTGGTTTGTTTATGGTCAAACATTGGACCTAGCCGCCTTGCTTGGGATGGGTTTGATCGTCGCGGGTGTCGTTGTAATGAACCTGTTCTCCAAGACTCTCGTCCACTAACAGCTTCGGCTCTCGCTGAGTGGCTGTGCATCAGAGACGGGTCGTCTGGTTAACCGTGAACCTATCACCCTAAGCCTCCCTAGACCCCTTTGACCGCTCAACCGTTAATGGGAAAATTGAAGTCGTTTTCTGACATATAGACTCGTGGATTAGGCGGATAATCACAGCTTGCAGTATCTTTATACTCGGTCGTCCTATAGCGGAGTGGATATGTCCATCAGTGTCTTTGATCTCTTTAAAATCGGTATCGGTCCATCCAGTTCGCATACTGTCGGCCCGATGATTGCGGCTTCCAACTTTGCCACGCAACTTCAGGAAATGGAGCTGCACGGTAGAGTTCAGCGCATTCAGATTGATCTTTACGGTTCGCTTAGCGCGACGGGCATTGGCCACGGTACTGACAACTCCATCATTCTGGGGTTGATGGGTAGCCGCCCTGATACTGTCGATCCAGACTCTATTCTCCCCAGTGTTGAGCAGGTTAAGGAGACAAAAACTCTGGTATTGGCTGGTACGACGGGTATTGAGTTTATCTGGAATCGCGATATGCGACTGCTGAGTGAAAACCTTGCTTACCACCCCAATGCCATGCGCCTAAGCGCGTTTGGAGAGGACGGTGCAGAGCTCTACCAGAACACTTACTACTCTATCGGTGGTGGTTTTGTTATCGACGAGAGCGAGGCGACCGCAGATGCCCACCTCGTCCCTCAGGTAAAACTTCCATATGAATTCAATAACGCAGTCGAGTTGCTGAGACTCTGTAAAGAGAACAATATGCGGGTCAGCGAGCTCATGATGGAGAACGAGAAAGTCTGGCGTACAGAAGATGAGGTTCGTCAGGGACTTATCGATATCTGGGCGGCAATGAAAGACAGCATCTGTAACGGTCTGCACCGCGAGGGTGTTTTGCCGGGTGGGTTGCACGTCAGGCGTCGTGCTATGAGTCTCCACAAGTCGTTGATACGGGCGACACGTCCAAACGTTATCAGTTCAACCCTGAGTGCAATGGATTGGGTCAATCTTTATGCCCTAGCGGTCAATGAGGAGAATGCAGGCGGCGGTCGCATGGTGACTGCACCGACAAACGGGGCGGCGGGAATTATTCCTGCGGTATTAATGTACTACATGGAGTTTACCAATAACCCTTCTGAAGACAGTGTGGTCGATTTCTTGTTGGCGGCCGCAGCGATAGGTGCGCTCTGTAAGAAAAATGCATCAATTTCCGGTGCTGAGGTGGGCTGTCAGGGTGAAGTCGGTTCTGCCTGCGCGATGGCTGCAGCAGGTCTTTGCGAAGTATTGGGCGGTACGCCTGAAAAAGTTGAGAATGCTGCTGAGATCGGACTTGAGCACAATCTGGGCTTGACCTGTGACCCCGTTGGAGGCCTGGTGCAAGTGCCATGTATTGAACGTAACGCGATTGCAGCCATGAAAGCGATCAACGCAACTCAGATGGCGCTGCGTGGTGATGGTAGCCATTTTATATCACTGGACAAGGTCATTCGTACCATGCGCGATACCGGCAAGGATATGATGGATAAGTACAAAGAGACCTCTCGCGGGGGGTTGGCCGTTAATGCCGTGGAGTGTTGATCACTCTTCAGTCTGAACCTGTTTGCTGGCTACTTTCGCCCGGGTGGCACTGGGCGAAATACCAAAAGCATCCTTGTAACAGTTACTAAAATGGCTGGTGCTGACAAAACCGCTCGCCAAAGCTACGTTGGTGATCGATTCATTCGTTTGCGTCAGCAGGCGGCGCGCGTGTGCTAAGCGTAACTCAAGGTAGTAACGCGACGGACTACTATCCAGATGAGAGTGAAATAGTCGCTCCATCTGCCTTCTCGAGACCTCGCTAAGCTGTGCCAGCTCCACCAATGTCAGTGGTTCATCGATATTTTTACGCATCAGCTCCATAATGCCTCGCAGACTCTCAGGAAGCGTTGGGTCGTCGCCCATCTGGAGTGGAATTGCATCACGGCTCTCTGCTCCTTGGTCGCAGCTCAAAACTTCGCGTACAGCGCGGACCAATTCTGCACCTTTCAGATGGTTAAGCAGCTTCAACATCATCTCCAGTGCGCTCGTTGGCCCGGAACAGGTTGCCCGTTGAGGTGAGATGACCAGCGTGTTTCGCGATACGCTGACATTGGGGAAGGTCTCTTTCATGAACGCGTGGTTATCAGGGTGGACTGCACACTCCTTGCCATCTAGCAGACCTGCGTGTGCAAGCGCCACAGATCCGTTCCACAGACCGCCGAGCGTCATGCCCAGTTTGTCGGATGCGCGCAGGCAAGTATTCAGTTTAGGGTTTGGCGCTAATGAGCAGCGATAGCCCCCACAGACAATTAATCCATCAAGATCACCGCGGTGTTGAATCTGTAAGCTCTCAATGACGCCATCTGTAGAGATATTGATACCCAGGTCGCTTATGACAACGCGGGAGTCTATACCGAAGGTGCTGTATTCAAAAATGGGGGTCGAGGTCACAAGGTTAGCAGTGACCAATGCATCGAGAGCGCCGGTAAAGGCGACCATAGAGAAGTGTGGTTGGAGAACAAAACCAACACGTATGGGTTTTGAGGCGACGGGCGCTACTGCTGAGGACGTCTGAGCTTGGGTGCGTGAGCGCTGTACCATTAACTACTCCAACTAGTGCAGACAACGGGATGGTGCTGGTGATTTCAATTTTACCGTATTTTCCGGCGCGCGCCATTGGAAGGAGGGTGTCTATTCAATCTCGGTTGATCGGTCAGAAAAAAGAGGACCCTGGCAGGCAGTGACAGGGCCTCAGTTGGTTGGGTGTTAGGCCGCAACCGTACCGTGTGGATCGATAACGTATTTCTTCGCCGCACCGCCATCGAAGTCAGAGTAACCATCTGGCGCCTGGTCCAAGGAGATAACCTGTACATTGACAGCATCTGCGATCTTGATCTTATCAAACAGGATCGCCTGCATCAGTGGGCGATGGTACTTCATCACCGGGCACTGGCCGGTGTGGAACGAGTGAGACTTCGCCCAACCTAGACCGAAACGCATGCTCAGTGCTCCCTGCTTGGCTGCATCATCAACTGCGCCCGGATCTTCTGTTACGTATAGGCCTGGGATACCAATCTGACCCCCTGCACGAGTCATCTCCATCGCCGAGTTCAGTACGGTGGCGGGTGCCTCCTGCGCATGGTTACAGCCACATGCATGTGCTTCGAATCCAACACAGTCAACGAAACAGTCAACCTCGCGCTCACCCAGAATCGCTTCAAGCTTATCGCCCATATCCCCGTCCTGAGTCAGGTCTAGCACTTCGCAGCCAAAGCTCTTAGCCTGGGCTAGTCGCTCAGCATTCATATCGCCAACGATGACACAGGCCGCTCCCAGGAGCTGTGCTGATGCAGCCGCTGCCAGACCGACTGGGCCAGCACCTGCGATATAAACGGTCGCGCCCGGACCAACACCTGCGGTCACACACCCATGGAAGCCCGTTGGGAAGATGTCTGAGAGGAGTGTGAGGTCTTTGATCTTCTCCATGGCCTGGTCTGAGTCAGGGAATTTCAGCAGGTTAAAGTCAGCATAAGGCACCATGACATACTCTGTCTGACCGCCGACCCAACCGCCCATATCGACATAGCCGTAGGCAGCACCCGGACGTGCAGGGTTCACATTTAGGCAGATACCGGTGCGACCCTCTTTACAATTGCGGCAGCGGCCACATGCGATGTTAAACGGTACAGATACCAGGTCACCCTGTTTGATGAACTCGACATCTCGACCCGTCTCTACAACGATGCCGGTGATTTCATGGCCTAGTACCAATCCAGAGGGTGCGGTTGTTCGGCCCCGCACCATATGCTGGTCGGAACCACAAATATTAGTCGTGACCACCTTGAGAATAACGCCGTGATCGCACTTACGGTTGCCTATTGCTAGCTCAGGGTAGGGGATGTTTTCAACCGCTACTTCGCCTGGTCCCTTATACACAACACCGCGGTTTGTGTGGTTACTGCACATAGAGTGACTCCTATTGTTATTGTATCGAATCGACGTCGTTGAGTTGTATGACGCAGTTGGCCACTTTACGCTCTTGTCGCACTATCCAAACGTTCTGAAAACGCTCTCTGGATGACTGGTTACGACATGCTCAGAGTCTTTGAGTGTTCTTTCGGATCACCTTTAGTTCTTGAAAGTTTCTCAGGAACATCCGATTTGTATAAAAAGTGTGCGGAGTTATCTGATAATTTGAAGTATATTCCGCGATAGCGCAATTAGAGGTTGCGATTAGGTTTTTAACTTGTCAAAAGCGCCGTAATTTTGCGGGTTTGCGACAAATTGTGTGAAGCCTGAAAATAACAACAAATTAGGTAAGCATGTTGCAGGTCAATCCAGCTATTACTTACCGCTCGAGCTCGTGAATATGACAGATTTTAATATTCAGTTTGGAAAAGCGCCCTCAGCAAAAGAGAGAACGCGCAATATTGGCTTTCTGCTCGTCGATAATTTCACCATGATCGCTCTCGCCTCGGCCGTTGAGCCGCTACGTATGGCGAACCAGCTTTCAGGTCGCGAGCTTTACAGTTGGTCTACGATCAGTGAAAGCGGTGATCAGGTCATCGCAAGCGACGGTATTCGAATCACCCCTGACCTCGGCATACAGGATTCGACAGAGTTCGATCTGGTGTTTGTCGTAGGCGGCGTCAATATCACGCGCAGTTATACCCGCAAGCAGGTGAGTTGGCTTAAGACGCTAGCGCGTAAGCAGGTGCATCTAGGCGGTTTGTGCACCGGCGCCTACTTGCTGGCAGAGGCTGGGCTGCTAAACGACTACGACTGCAGCACCCACTGGGAGTGTATAGCGTCGATGCAAGAGGCCTACCCGCGTGTGCGTTGCACTAACCATCTGTTCGTCATAGATCGCGATCGTATCACCAGCAGCGGTGGAACCGTGCCGCTGGATATGATGCTCAATATGATCAAACGCGACTTCGGTTACCAACTCACCGCCAGTATCTCCGAGATGTTTATCTGCGATCGGGTTCGCGGCGAGAGTGACCATCAGCGCATACCGCTACGCCACATGTTGGGTACGACCCAGCCTAAGCTGGTTGAGGTTGTCTCCCTGATGGAGGCGAATATAGAGGAGGCGATTGAGCTAGATGAGCTTGCCGCCTATGTCGGATTGTCGCGCCGACAGCTCGAGCGTCTATTCCAGAAGTATCTACACTGTACCCCATCCAGATACTACATGCGTTTGCGCCTATTCCGTGCACGTCAGTTACTCAAGCAGACGTCAATGTCGATCATTGATATCGCAGCGGCCTGCGGATTTGTCTCTACGCCTCATTTCAGCAAGTGCTATCGAGAGCATCTCGGTATTCCGCCGCGTGAGGAGCGCCGGGGTTTTAGTGCTGCAGAACAGCATGCAGCGCTGCCACCCATCGACAGCGCTGCCCGCGAACTCTTGAGCAACTCAATTAGTTTGGGTGCGAAGCGCTCGGTCAGTCATGCAACTCGCGCACTGTCTGACGCTAAATTTGAGCCAACTTTCGGCACAGTTATCCTGCAGTAGCGCTAGCCCTTGGCTGCGCTCATCAAACTTCCGTCTTGTTTTGGGACTTTTGGTCGGAGCGCTGGCGCGCTCTCGGCCATAAGTATGACGTTTTCAGAACAATTTTTATCCTGAGTTAACTCTAACATCGACCTATCGAAGTAACGTCAACCAATGGGTGGAAAATGAACGCGGCAGAACTGCACAAAGATTCGATCATCATTGATGGTCTCGTTTGCGGCAAGATGAATTTGGAACTGTTCGAAGATATGCGCCGAGGTGGTGTCACCACTGCTAGTTGCACTATGGCCTTTTGGGACGATTTTAAAGGCACCGTCAACAATATCGCTGCAGTCAACCGCATCATCGATGAAAACTCAGACTGGATGACCAAGATTCGCACCGCAGCCGATATACGCAAAGCTAAGGCTGAGGATAAAGTCGGCGTATTGATGAGCTTTCAGAACGCTTACGCTTACGAAGATCAGCTTAACTATGTGCAGATATTCAAAGAGTTAGGTGTTGGCATCACTCAGCTCTGTTACAACACGCAAAACCTTGTTGGTACAGGCTGCTACGAGCGCGATGGCGGTCTCTCCGATTTCGGTCGCGAAATCATGTGGGAGATGAACCGTGTCGGTGTTCTGGTAGATCTATCGCACGTGGGCTCCAAGACGTCAGAAGAGGCGATTCTTGAATCGAAAAAGCCGGTCGCATACTCACACTGCCTGCCGAGTGGTCTGAAAGATCATCCGCGAAACAAGTCCGATGAAGAGCTCAGATTTATTGCAGATCATGGTGGTTTTGTGGGCGTTACCATGTTTGCGCCATTCCTGAAGAACGGCATTAACTCAACGATTGAAGACTATGTAGAGGCTATTCGTTATGTCTTTAACATCGTGGGCGAGGACTCAATCGGTATAGGCACTGATTTTACTCAGGGGCAGGATCAGGCGTTTTTTGAATACCTGACTCACGATAAGGGTTACGCGCGTCGGTTAACTAATTTCGGCAAGATCATCAACCCTGAGGGTATACGTACCCTGGGCGAGTTCCCCAACCTAACAGAGGCCCTGCTTAAAGACGGCTTCACTGAGACCCAGGTCCGTAAAATTATGGGCGAGAACTGGGTTCGTTTGCTGGAAGATGTTTGGGGCGAATAATCTGCCCTCTTTTACTGAAATTCGACGGAGGCGCGCATTGATATGCGCGCCTTTTTATTGGGTGAGGCGGCTCACTTGCTGGCCTGCGTAGGTTGTGAACAGTTGGTCGTTTCTGGACGCGTTTTCACGCCAATAAATGTCGCATCCAGTGAAATTAGCAACTGAGTCGCTCCATATACTAGAGCCACATCTAAAATCTTCGGATATTTTTGAGAGTACCACAATGAGCTATCACGCACCCGAAATGCCAATTCAAGTTGATGACGAAACCGGTGTATGGACGACCGATGCGTTGCCTATGTTGTATGTGCCGCGTCACTTTTTCGTCAACAACCATATGGGTATTGAGGAGGAGATCGGTGCAGAACGTTATGCTGAGATACTCTACAAAGCGGGTTACAAGTCTGCTTACTACTGGTGTGAGAAAGAGGCTGAAGCCCACGGGATTTCCGGCGTGGATGTGTTTGAGCACTATATGAAGCGTCTGTCGCAGCGTGGCTGGGGCTTCTTCATCACCGAAGCGCTGGATCTTGAAAAAGGTACAGCGAGGGTGCGCTTGGAAAATTCGGCATTTGTTTACCAATACGGCAAGGTGAATCGCAAGGTTGATTACATGTTCACCGGTTGGTTTGCCGGCGCTATGGATCAGATCGCCGAAAGTCTCGGGTATACAGTACGCACTCAAGCGGTACAGACTCAGAGTGCAGCGCAAGAGGGGTGTGACTTCGGTATTTTCGAGGTAAGACCGCTTTAATCCTGACGAGCCACCCCGCGACTCAGCAAAAGAACAAGATACGCGCTGCAAGTGCGGCGTACAGAGTAGAAACAGTTGGAGTGAACCATGTCGCAGTACGATGCACTGTTCCAGCCCTTGAAAATTAATAAGCTAACAATCCGCAACCGCATTGTGAGCACCGCTCATGCGGAGGTGTATGCAACTGATGGCGGCATGACCACCGATCGCTATGTAAAGTACTACGAAGAGAAGTCTAAAGGCGGCTGTGGTCTGTGTATCTGTGGTGGCTCCAGTGTTGTCGCGATTGATAGCCCTCAGAGCTGGTGGAGTTCAGTAAACCTGTCGACTGACCGTATCATTCCGCACTTTCAGAATCTTGCAGATGCCGTTCACAAGCATGGCGGTAAGATCATGATTCAGATTACCCACATGGGTCGTCGTTCACGCTGGGACGGTGAAAACTGGCCAAACCTCATGTCGCCTTCCGGTATTCGTGAGCCGGTTCACCGTGCAACCTGCAAGACGATCGAAGAGGAGGAGATCTGGCGCGTAATTGGTGACTTTGCAAAGGCAGCCGTGCGTGCAAAAGAGGGCGGCCTCGATGGTGTAGAGCTATCTGCTGTCCACCAGCACATGATCGACCAGTTTTGGTCGCCACGTGTGAACAAGCGCACTGACGAGTGGGGTGGCACTTTTGAAGGTCGCATGAAGTTTGGACTGGAAGTGGCCAAAGCTGTTCGTGAAGCTGTAGGTCCTGATTTTGTTGTAGGTATGCGTATTACCGGTGACGAGTTTCACCCAGACGGTCTGAATCACGAAGATATGAAACAGATTGCGGCGTACTACGACGCGACAGGTCTGATTGACTATTTCGGTGTTGTTGGTTCAGGTTGTGATACTCACAATACTCTGGCGAACGTAATTCCGAACATGAGTTACCCACCAGAGCCATTCTTGCATCTGGCTGCAGGTATCAAAGAGGTGGTCTCCGTTCCGGTTATTCATGCTCAGAACATTAAAGATCTAAACCAGGCTCAGCGTATCCTGGAAGGCGGTTATGTTGATTTTGTAGGTATGACACGTGCGCACATCGCAGATCCGCACATCATCGCTAAAATCAAAAACAATGAGATTGATCAGATCCGCCAGTGTGTTGGTGCTAACTACTGTATCGACCGCCAGTACATGGGTCTGGATGTGCTCTGTATTCAGAACGCGGCAACTTCCCGAGAGTATATGGGTTTGCCGCATATTATCGAAAAGACGACAGGTCCTGTGCGCAACGTCGTTGTTGTGGGTGGTGGTCCCGGTGGGCTTGAGGCTGCTCGCGTTGCCGCTGAACGTGGTCATAAGGTGACTCTACTGGAGCGAGCAGCTGAGTTGGGTGGCCAGATTACCATTGCAGCCAAAGCACCGCAGCGGGATCAGATGGCCGGTATTACTCGCTGGTTGGCGATGGAGATTGATCGTCTGGGTGTGGATGTGCGCCTGAATACCAGCGCTGACGCGGATATGATTCGTGGCTTGAATCCTGATGTCTGTATTTTGGCAACTGGCGGTCGCCCATTCCTTGAGCAGAATCCTCACTGGGGTGCTGCAGAGGGTCTGGTTGTATCAAGTTGGGATATTCTTAATGGCGTAGTTGAGCCCGGTAAAAACGTCCTGATCTACGATACGATCTGCGAGTTCTCCGGTATGTCTGCCGCCGATTATCTCAGCGCCAAAGGGTCTACAGTCGAGCTAGTGACCGACGATATCAAGCCAGGGGTGGGTATCGGTGGAACAACTTTCCCCACTTATTACCGCAGTCTGTATCAAAAAGAGGTCATCATGACCTCCGATCTGCTACTGGAGAAGGTTTATCGCGAGGGTGACAAACTAGTTGCCGTTTTGGAAAACGAGTACACAGGCCAGCAAGAGGAGCGTGTGGTCGACCAGATCGTGGTTGAGAACGGTACACGTCCAAATGAAGAGCTCTATTATGCTCTGAAAGCTGAGTCGCGTAACAAGGGGCAGATCGATAATGAGACCCTCTTTGCAATTCAGCCTCAACCAGTGCTAAGCGAAGAGGGTGAGGGCATGATTCTGTGGCGTCTGGGAGATTGTGTCTCCCAACGAAACACTCATGCAGCGATCTATGATGCTTTGCGTCTGTGTAAAGATCTCTGATCTGTGGTGGGTCTGCGCAACGTCGTTTCGGCACGCTGCGCAGACCCCGTCCAACCCTAGTCTGATTCAAGAGGTCGTCTGATGATCCTCGATTCGTTAATTCCCGCTCTGCTAGTGATCGCTCTGGTGCTAGCGGCTGCAGGCATGCTCAAACGCATCAGCCTATGGCGCGCCGGTCAGCCAGAGAAGGTTGATCTGCTCGGCGGTTTGATCGCGATGCCGCGTCGTTATCTGGTGGATCTGCACCATGTGGTTGAGCGCGATAAATATATCTCCAAAACCCACGTGGCGACTGCCGGTGGCTTCGTGTTATCGATGGTTTTGATCCTCGCTGTCTATCTCTTTGGGCTTGAAAGTCGTCTTTTAAGTTACGCGCTCTTAGCTGCTACCGCGCTGATGTTTACAGGTGCTCTCTTCGTCTGGAAACGCCGCCGTAATCCACCCTCAAGGCTGTCAAAAGGGCCATGGATGCGTCTGCCGAAGAGCCTGCTGATGTTTTCGGCCACTTTCTTTATCCTGACGCTACCTGCTGCGGGTATTCTGCCTGAGGATTTTGGTGGCTGGTTGCTGGCGCTGGTTCTGATCGCCGGTATTGTCTGGGGGTTCGGCGAGCTGCTCTTTGGTATGGCCTGGGGTGGGCCAATGAAGCACGCCTTTGCGGGTGCTCTGCACCTTGCGTTTCATCGCCGTCCCGAACGTTTTGGTGGCGGCCGCTCAACGGGTCTTAAGGCGGTTGACTTAAGGGCTGAAAAGCTTGGTGTAGATAAACCGACCGACTTTAAGTGGAACCAACTGCTCGGTTTTGATGCGTGTGTGCAGTGTGGTAAATGTGAGGCGATGTGTCCGGCATTTGCCGCTGGGCAACCGCTCAATCCTAAAAAACTAATTCAAGATATGGTTGTCGGCCTAGCTGGCGGTTCGGATGCTAATTTCGCTGGCTCGCCGTACCCTGGAATCGATGTAGGTAAGGCGAAGGGTGGCCCGGATCAGTCAATCACCGGTGGCCTGGTTAGTCCCGACACTATATGGTCATGTACGACCTGCCGCGCCTGTGTTGAAGAGTGTCCCATGATGATTGAGCATGTTGATGCCATTGTCGATATGCGCCGCTTCCTCACGCTAGAGAAAGGCCAGACACCCAATAAGGGAGCTGAGGTCTTGGAAAACCTGATAGCGACCGATAACCCTAATGGGTTTAACCCAGGCAGTCGCATGAACTGGGCAGCTGATCAGAACCTGCGCCTGATGTCTGATGTAAAAGAGGCTCAGGTGCTCTTCTGGGTATCGGATGGCGCTTTTGATATGCGCAGCCAGCGCATCCTGCGTGCCTTTGTCAAAGTGTTAAGAGCAGCCAATGTCGACTTTGCGGTCCTCGGTGATGAGGAGCGTGACTGCGGCGATGTTGCCCGTCGTCTGGGTGATGATGCTACGTTCCAGTCGTTGGCTGCACGCAACATCGCTGTATTGCAGAAATATAAGTTTAAGACGATCGTGACAACCGATCCGCACGCGTTTCACTGCCTGAAAAACGAGTATCCGGAACTCTACCCAGCAGGGACCCAGGTCGATTATCAGATCATGCACCACACGACGTTCATTAATGAGTTGGTGAAAACTGGCCGCCTCAATCTCGACTCCTACAAGGGTGGCACGGTGACCTACCATGATCCCTGTTATCTGGGGCGCTACAATGGTGAATATGACTCTCCGCGTGAGCTGATTGCGAGTCTGGGTATTCAATTGGCCGAGATGGAGCGTTCAGGTTTCCGTTCACGTTGCTGTGGAGGCGGTGGGGGCGCGCCGATCACCGATGTGCCAGGCGAGCGTCGTATCGCCGATATGCGCATGGCAGAGATCCGCGACGTGGGTGCAGAAACGGTCGCAGTCGCTTGCCAGCAGTGTACCGCGATGCTCGAAGGCGTTGTTGAGCCTCGTGCTGAGGTCAAGGACATCGCCGAGCTGGTAGCCGACGCTCTGATAGAGGAGGTGCATAATGAGTGACGAGATTATTCGCCGGGATCCGCGTGCAGAGTGGATAGCCCGTAACCGTCTGCATCCTCAGCACGCCGCAATGGTTGAGCAGGTATTAGCTGAAGTACGCGGGCCATCGGGTCTGATTCGCCGCAACCCTCATGCAGTTGGCTTTATCGGCCCAAATGGTATTAAGCGAATCGATCGCCTTAATACGGACACTCAGGCAGGGAGCGGTGCACGCCGTAAGGCTACGAAGAGAGCAGAATTGCCTCTACATCGTGTTGAGACGCCAGATTACTATATTGCTGTTGTTCCTGATTTTGTGGGTGGCCGACTGACATCCCATGATCGTGATGTACTGGGACAGGCGCATCAATTGATCCGCGAGATCGGGGGTGCCGGTGCGGTACTGGCAATCATCTTCGGCGAAAGCCGAGAGGAGAGCTTTGATAGGGCGGGTGTTGACCGTCTGATGCATCTGACCGGTGAGAATTATGCGGGTTATGCGCCAGAGGCATGCGTTGCTGCTCTGGAGCAAGTCGAACAACTGCTTTCGCCTCGTTTCTGGCTCTTTCCCGATAGCGTGTCTGGCGGCTTTGAAATTGGTTGTCGCCTTGCTGCTCGCCTGGATGAGCGGATCATTACTCAGGCATGGCAGGTGGATCTGCAGACGACGTTCTGTCGCGGTGCAGGCGGTACCAGCGATATCAGTCGCCCGACTGAGCGTATTCTGCTGATGGTACAAGAGTGTGCTGACCCTATTGATGAGACGCGCCATGAAGTGCTAGCGATCGAGGCTGTGCAGCCAAAAGTCTTGAAGTCTACCTTGGAAGACCTGGGGCAGGTGGCTGTGGATCCAAACTCCGTTGCGCTGGGTGAGGCCGAATTTATCCTGTCGGCCGGTAACGGCGTTCATGATTGGGATAACTTCCATCATGCCGCTACGGTGCTTGGTGCGACTGAGGCGGGAAGCCGTGTCGTTGTAGATGATGGCCATATGCCGCGTTTCCGTCAGGTAGGGGCCTCAGGTACTTGGGTAACTGCTCGCGTCTACCTAGCGGTGGGTATCTCAGGTGCGGTACAACACCTGCAGGGAATTGCACAGTGTGACAAAGTGGTAGCGATTAACACCGATATCGGCTGTGACATGGTTAAACGAGCTGCGCTGAGTGTCATTGACGATAGTGATGAAGTGCTCTGTGAATTAATCAAACTGGTGCAGGAGTTTCGCCAGCGGGAGGTGACTGATGCCGCCTAGTGTTGCTGCAGGTCTGCGTATTACCGCTTTGGTCTCAGTTGGGAAACACCCTAGTTCAGGGCGTGCCCGGCGAGCCGATCAGGACGCAAGAGCCGTGGAGATGGGTCTTGAGCTTAGCCCTCAAGGCTTGGAAGTTGTTCATGCAGGAGACGCTCAGGAGGCTATTTTGCGTGATTACGCGGGCATGGGGCTCAATTCGGTCAAAGTGATTCAACAGCCTGTTGAAGCCGATGTAGTGCCTGCGCTGAGTGAGTATCTGAGTGCCGACCTACCCGATATTGTACTGACGGGTGTTCGGTCTGAGAGTGGAGAGTCCTCAGGTATGATGGCTTATCTTTTGGGCGAAAAGCTTGGACTGCCGGTGGTGACTCGCGTGGCGGAAATTTGTTCTATATCTGGAGGCCGGGCTGAAGTGCTTCAGGCTCTGCCTCGTGGGCAGCGTCGTGCACTGCGTGTTGCCCTACCTTTTATTGCATCTGTTGATACGGCAGCTACGCCCGCCCGGCAGAGTGCATACGGTCCAGCGATGCGAGCTCAGTTGGAAGCGGAGAACCGCGGTATCGAGATTGTAGATGCCGTCCGCGTAAACTGGACAGAGAGTCCAGCGCGCAAACGCCCAAAACGGCTTAAGGTCGTTAAGGCTAAGAGTGCGGCTGATCGTTTCAGGGCGGCCACCGCCAAGGCGACGGGTGAGGGCGGATCAGTTATGCGTAATGAAACTGCTGCGGAAAAAGCACAGGCTATCTTTAACCTGTTGGTAGAAGAGGGTGTGTTGCGCTAAGCGATCTTTCGTTATGATAGAAGAGAGCTGGTGCTCTCTTTTTTTATATCCGTGCTTGCACGGTAACGGCGGCTTTTTCGTTTGCAGCAATTAAATATGCTCTTGTCATCAGTTTGTCTTAATCAGTAGGGTAATTGTCGTTTTTGAGACAATCCTTAATGCGATGATTTGTATGATCGATTTGGCTAGACCAGATCTAAGTGCACAGTGCACTGTTTGGTTGGCTGCTAGCCGGTTTTATCGGACTGACTCCGCATAAACCAGGCGCATGAAAATAATGAGTCCGGGAGTGTTATGCAGATCCCGGGTATGAAGGAGCTACCAATGAACTCTTCTGTAAACAGAAGTAACGTTAAATCAGGAGCCCGTACTGGGTCCCTGAAGTACGATACCGATTACACAGCGGGTCAGGATAACGTCAATATCCTAGGCCTGGATGTACACAATCCCGTTTTCGGCACCAGTGCCGTACTGATTCTCGCTTTCATCGTGGGCGCATTAATGTTCCCAGCGGATGCAAAAGAGTTTTTGGTGGGTGCGCGAGGTTGGTCTATTGCTAACTTCGATTGGCTCTTCATTATTAGCTGTAACCTTTTTGTACTCTTCTGTTTAGCGCTAATCGCCCTGCCGGTCGGTAAAATCCGCCTCGGCGGTGTTGATGCAAAGCCTGAATTTTCAACACTCTCATGGTTCTCAATGTTGTTTGCCGCGGGTATGGGTATCGGTCTGATGTTCTGGTCTGTTGCTGAGCCTGTGGCCTACTACACAGCTTGGTGGGGTACTCCACTGAATGTTGAAGCTAAAACACCAGAAGCGGCTGAACTGGCGCTAGGCGCTACGATGTTCCATTGGGGCCTGCACCCTTGGGCGATTTACGGTGTTGTAGCGCTCGCGCTGGCGTTCTTCTCTTATAACAAAGGTCTGCCTCTGACAATCCGCTCCGCTTTCTATCCACTTTTGGGCGAGCGTTGCTGGGGACCGATCGGTAACCTAATCGATATCCTGGCGGTACTGGCCACTATCTTTGGTCTGGCGACTTCGCTAGGGCTGGGCGCGCAACAGGCTGCGGGCGGTCTGAACTACCTCTTCGGTATTGATGGCGGTTTAAGTACCCAGATAGCCGTGATTATTCTGGTTACAGCCATTGCACTGATTTCAGTAGCACGTGGTCTGGATGGCGGCGTTAAGCTGCTGAGCAATGTCAACATGATCATGGCTGCAGCACTGATCGGTATTGTTATCGTGGTTGGCTCGACCGGCGCTATCTTTAGTTCAATCGGCACAATTATGGGCAGCTACGCAGAAAACATCATTCCTCTGTCTAACTGGATCGGTCGTGAAGATCAGACGTTCTACCACGACTGGACGGTCTTCTACTGGGCTTGGTGGGTAAGCTGGTCACCGTTCGTAGGTATGTTCATTGCTCGTGTGTCGAAAGGCCGTACGGTGCGTGAGTTTATTACTGCGGTTCTTCTGGCACCTACTTTGGTTACAGTTGTCTGGATGGCTGTTATGGGCGGCTCAGCGATTGAACAGGTCTCTACTGGCGTAGGCGCACTCTCGGGTGGGCTGGGGGACGTCGCTCAGGCTATGTTCCAGATGTTTGAGAACATGCCGCTGACCTCTGTGATGTCGGTTCTGGGTATCGTATTGGTCCTATGCTTCTTCATCACCTCTGCTGACTCTGGTTCACTGGTCATCGACAGCATTACCGCGGGCGGTAAAGTTGATGCGCCAATGCCACAGAGGCTGTTCTGGGCCACGCTCGTCGGCCTGATCGCAGGAACTCTGCTAGTGGGCGGTGGTTCAGAAGCGCTCTCGGCTCTACAGGCGGGTGCGATCACAACGGGTCTTCCGTTCACTGTCGTGCTGGTGCTAATGTGTGTAAGCTTGCTGAAAGGTCTGGCCACCGAGACACATCTGTACAAGTAATAGTGGAGTTTGATAGCGATGATGTTTGCCGATCTAGTAGATTTTGACGATCTTATAGGTCAGCTTAAAGAGCTGGGCATGACAGTCTCTACTGCAGCTGATCCTGAAACGGTTCATTCGAACCTTCGGGAGTGGCTCGCTCAGGCGACAGCTGAGGAGATTAGTCAGGCCAGAATCAGTTTGAGAGCGTTTCAAGCTGCTTCGGAGGGGTTGATTCTTCCAGCGGCTAAAGAGTTGTTAGAGACACTGCTCAGTGATTTGGATGCCGATTAAGCGGCAGGCATACATCAGTTATCAGAGTTGAAAGAGCGGCACTACCCTAGGGCAGTGCCGTTTTTTTTTGGTGCACACAGAAGGTAACAAAATGACGTCAAAACTCGGGATTTTAGGCGTGGGGCATCTTGCTAGTTATGTTGTTGCCGGCTTGCGCAATGCTGGTGATCAGCGTGAGATTCTCTTATCACCGCGTAATCAGTTACAGCAGCAGGCGCTAGTACAAACCTATGGATGCAAGGCGGCCGATTCCAATCAGGAGGTAGTGGATAGTGCTGACCTCGTACTTCTGAGTGTGCGTCCGGGGCAGTTGATCAGTCTACTGGATCTACTTCAGTTCTCACCGGGTCAGGTTGTTATCTCCTGCGTTGCAGGCGTTGGGCTTCAACAACTGCGGCAATTACTGCCGAGCCAAATTATTGTCAGAACGATGCCGCTCGCCTGTGCTGAGGTGGGGCAGGGCGCGGTACCTCTCTATCCTGAGGTGCAAGCGGCAGCTGAGTTGCTTGGGCAACTTGGTACGCTGGTGAAGCTAAGTTCGGAAGCAGAGTTTGAACTCGCAACCGTTGCGGCCT
>Ga0102948_1000381_pt1 | contig 17431 bp, 16 predicted proteins | sample SalPonA_A_H2O_MG_FD_78211 | JGI IMG/M metagenome (GOLD analysis project Ga0102948, IMG submission 78211) | Water microbial communities from South San Francisco under conditions of wetland restoration - Salt Pond MetaG R2A_A_H2O_MG | ecosystem: Environmental > Aquatic > Non-marine Saline and... | reverse complement strand
GGTATCACTTTTAAAGAAAATTGTCCTGATATAAGAAACTCAAGAGTAATAGATGTAATAGAAGAACTACAAGAGTTTGGATGCAATATTGATGTATATGATCCATGGGCAGATAAAGAAGAAGTAAAACATGAATACTCTTTAGAACTACAAGATGAGTTAAATACAAATGATTATGATGCAGTGGTACTTGCTGTATCACATGATGAGTATAAGACACTTGATATCAAACCAAGTAGCGATACTGTGGTTTATGATATTAAGTCGATTTTAAAAAATACTGATGGGAGGCTGTAAGTGAATATCATAGAAATAGCAAAAGAAGTTTTTGAAATAGAATCAAAAGAAATACAAAATTTATCAAATCTTTTAACAGGTGATTTTGAAAATGCTGTAAATTCAGTAATTAATTCAAATGGTAAATTAATTGTTTCTGGTATGGGAAAATCTGGAATCATAGGTAAAAAAATAGCTGCAACATTAGCTAGTACAGGGACTCCTAGTTTTTTCTTACATCCAGGTGAAGCATACCATGGTGATCTTGGTATGATAGAGAAGGATGATGTTGTTTTACTTATTTCAAATTCTGGAGAGACATATGAAGTTTTAAAACTTATTCCTTTTTTGAAAAATCAAGAAAATATTACTATCTCTATGACAGGAAAGCCAAACTCTACTTTAGCAATAAATACAAATTATCATCTTAATGTAGCTGTTCAAAAAGAGGCTTGTCCTTTACAACTTGCTCCTACAAGTTCAACTACAGCAACTTTGGTAATGGGTGATGCACTAGCAGTTGCTTTAATGAAACTAAGAAATTTTGAAGATAAAGATTTTGCACAGTTCCATCCTGGTGGAAGTTTAGGAAGAAGACTTTTAACTAAAGTTGAAAATGTGATGAAAAAAGACAATCTACCAATTTGTAACAAAGATGAAAATATAAAAGAGGTAATTCATAAAATTACCGATGGGAAATGTGGATTAGTTGTAGTTCTAGAAGACAATAAAATCTCTGGAGTTATCACAGATGGAGATATAAGAAGAGCTATGGAGACAAAAGAGAATAACTTTTTTAACCTTACAGCATCTGAACTAATGAGTAGTAATCCTAAAACAGTTAATCAAAATGAAAAACTTACAGTAGCAAGTGAAATCATGAACGAAAATAAAGTAAATTCATTGCTTGTAATTGATGAGAACAGTTCATTTACTGGTATTGTTCAAATGTATGATTTAGGTATTTAATTTGAAAAAAATAGTCGTGATTCCTGCAAGATTAAACTCTTCTAGACTTCCAAGAAAAGTACTACTAGATTTACATGGAAAAACTGTAGTACAAAGAGTTTATGAAAAATGTATTCAAGCAAAAAATATTGATGAAGTTTATATAGCTACAGATAGTTTAGAAGTAAAAGAATCATGTGAATTATTTACTAAAAATATCATTATGACAAGTGAAACTCATGAATCTGGAACAGATAGAATTGCACAAGCAATTGAAAATATAGATTGTGATGTGATAATAAATGTTCAAGGAGACGAGCCTTTTATTGATATAAAACTGATAGAAGAATTAGCAAATTCATTTGATGATGAAACTAAAATGGTAAGTGCTATGCATAAAATCAAACTTGTTGAAGATTTAAAGAATCCAAATGTTGTAAAAGTAAATGTAGATAAAAATCTAAATGCATTATATTTTTCAAGATCAATTATTCCTCATCATAGAGATGATTGGGATTCACTTCTAAATCATCATGTTACTATTCCTGAACCTTTAAGATTTTATAGACACTTAGGTGTATATGGATATACAAAAGAGTTTATAAAAACTTATTCTAATATGGAAGTTAGTTATTTAGAAAGACTTGAAAAGCTTGAACAACTAAGAGTTTTAGAAAATGGATATAAAATCAAAATGATTGAAACTGACTATAACTCAATAGGCATAGATACCAAAGAAGACTATGAAAAAGCATTGGAGTTATTAAAATGATATTTAATACAAATGATTGTATTCAAAAAGCTGAAAATATAAAAGCTATCATATTTGATATAGATGGTGTAATGACTGATGGTGGTATTATCTATGATGATACAGGACTTGAATACAAAAGATACAATGTAAAAGATGGTCAAATAATTTCTCACTTAAAAAGATTAGGTTTTATTGTTGGAGCTATTACAGGAAGAGAATCTGATGTTGTAAAAAACAGATGTATTGAACTAAAACTAGACTTTCATAAACATGGAGTAAAAGATAAACTTGTAGAGTATGAAAATTTCAAAAAAGAGTATAACTTAGAAGACTCACAAATTACATTTATAGGTGATGATATTATAGATTTATCTATCTTAGTTAGATGTGGACTTAGTGTAACTCCAGCTGATGCAAGAGAATATATGAAAAAAGAAGTTGATATTGTAACAGTTTCAAAAGGTGGAGAAGGTGTTTTTAGAGATGTGGCTGATTTTATCTTAGAGTCTCAAAATTTATTAAATGATTTATTAGAACAAAGTAAAAGGTTATAAAATGAATAGTGAAGAACTATATAAAATATTAAAAGAAAAAAAGTTTATTCTTTCAGGTCCATGTGTTATAGAAAATGAATCTATGATTATGAACTTAGCAGAAAATATTAAGAAACTAACAGAAGAGTTAAGTTTTACATATGTTTTTAAAGCAAGTTTTGACAAAGCAAATAGAACTTCTATAGATAGTTATAGAGGTCCAGGTCTTGAAGAAGGACTTAGAATACTTGAAAGAGTTAAAAAAGAGTTTAATCTTCCACTTACAACTGATATTCATGAACCGTCTCAAGCTAAACCCGTAGCTGAAGTTGTAGATATACTTCAAATTCCAGCATTTTTGTGTAGACAAACAGATCTTTTAGTAGAAGCTGCTAAAACAGATAGAATCGTAAATATAAAAAAAGCACAGTTTCTTGATGGTAAAGATATGATTCATCCCATAAATAAAGTAAAAGAATCAGGAAATGATAAGATTATGCTTACTGAAAGAGGAAGCATGTTTGGTCTTGGAAACTTAGTAGTTGATTTTAGACAAATTATTGATATGAAAGAGTTTGGATATCCAGTTGTTATGGATGTAACTCATTCTACTCAAAAACCTAGTGCTTTAGGTGGTAAAAGTGGAGGAGATAGAAGATATGCTCCATATATGGCAAAACTTGCAAATACAGTTGGCGTAAATGGTTTCTTCTTTGAAGTACATGAAAACCCTGAAGAAGCTTTAAGTGATGGACCTAATATGGTTTACTTAAAAGATTTTAGAGATATTTTAGAAAGTATTAATTAAATACAATATGAATATATTAAATAAAATTAAGAATAGTGCAGTTATAAAAAACTCATTAATATATACTATATTTAGTTTCATAAATAAGGGAATTCCTTTTTTATTAATTCCTGTTTTAACTAAATATTTAAATCAAGAAGACTATGGAACAATCTCAATTTTTAATACTTATGTTCAAGCATTATTCCTAATAATTGGACTAAGCTTAGTTAGTTCTATAAGTGTGAATTTTTTTCATCTTAATAGTAAAGATTTTAAAATTTATGTAAGCAATACTTTAATTATTCTTATTATAACCTTTATAATTAGTCTTTTAGTAACCTATATTTTAGAAGATTTTTTAATAACATTTATAAAACTACCTCCACTATGGATATATTTATCTTTAATTACAGCTTTTTTAATGCTAATAATTGAAATTACATTATCTATTTGGAGACTGAATGAAGAAGCATTAAAATTTGCGTATTACTCACTAATCATTACTTTTTTTAATATAACAGTATCATTAATATTAATCATATCACTCTCTTATAATTGGGAAGGCAGAACACTGGGGATAACTAGTTCAACAATAATATTTGGAATAATTAGTTTTATAATATTAAGTAATAAAGGTTTTATTTCTTTGAAACTAAATATTGATTTTATAGTTGATGCTTTAAAACTTGGCATATCAACACTACCTCATCATGTAGCATTAATGCTTAGAACAGGTGCTGACATATTTATGATTACATACATTATAGGATTAAGTGCCGTTGGTATTTACAGCATTGGTTTTCAATTTGGAGCAATATTTGGAATAATTATGGGTGCTATTAACACTGCATTTTCTGTTTACCATATGAAACTACTGAAAAACTGTGATGAAGAAAAAAAGATTTTAATTGTAAAGTATACTTATATTGGAATAATACTTTTATTTTTAGTTTCAATTATATTTAGTTATATATTAGAATTTTTATTTTCACTAATGGTAAATGAAAAATTTAATGAAGCAAAACAATATATTTTTATCATTACTGTAGCCCATAGTTTCCAAGGTATGTATTTTATGATAGTTAACTATTTATACTTCAAAAAGAAAAATCATATTGTATCGCTAATATCAATTATATCTGTAACTACACAAATAATATTTAGTTATATACTTATAAAAACTTATGGACCTATAGGTGCTGCTTATGCTACATTTTTTGGGTTTTTATTAACTTTTTTATTAGTATTTTACTTCGCGAATAAAATATATCCTATGCCATGGTTTAATAAAAGGGGAATCAAGTGATTGGAAAAATAAAGCTTTTAATTAAGAAAATATTAAACTATTTTATATTTACTTTTAAAAATAAAAAGTTAAAAGGATTCTTTTTTGATAAAAATGAAATTGTTGACTTTAGACTATCAAATAGTTTTGAAGAAGTTGATGAAATACTATTTTCTGAAAATAACAAAACTTATCCAAATATTTTTAAAGATATTTACTATATTGAAAATAATTCACTGAATGTTTTTTCAAAAAATATAGATAATTTATTTAGGGAAAATCATAAATGGTCAAACTTATTATTTTCTAACTTAAAATTTATCATAATATATTCTGAAAACAATATAATACCTTTTACTATTAGAAATAGTAATCCTTATGTTAAAACTATTTATATTGCATCTTCAGATAAAGATATTGAATTTATCAACAAATACTTTGAGTCAATTGATTTTTTAATTTATAATGAGCCTCTAATAAGTAAAGAATTATTAAATAGTCAATTTAAAAACTTAACGCCATTTGATAATGATGAAGAGATATTAAAAATAATAAAAGAGATAAAAGAAAGAAATATTGATACTAAATTTTATTCTACAACAGATATTACTGAAAATATTGAAAATATTCTTAGTAAAAATAGTCAATTGGATGGAGTTATTAAATTAAATAATCTAACTTTTTCAAGTTCAAATAGCTTTGATGAATATTTAAATAAATTTACAAATAGTGTTGATTCATTCCACATTAAAAATAATATTTATTTTGAATATAAAAATATCATTAGTGACAAAAAAAAATTTTTTAAAAGAAGTTTAAAAGAAGGAGTTAGATTTGAATGTATTACAAATTAGTGAAACTCCACTTGTAGCAGCTCCCCAAAAAATTAGTAATTCGCTAAATTTATATTAAAATTTTAAAAGTAATTGCATAGTAAATATTGTTTACATAGGTAATAAAAAAGGTATTTTCGTTGAAAAATCTATTTTAAATAGTAAAGATAATTATACAAAAATTATAAATTTATTAAAAAAAGCTGACTTAATTCACATCCATAATGATATATCAATAAGTTTTCAAAACTTAATAAAAACTCATTGCAAATCATCAACAAAATTTATTTACCAAACGCATTCATCTTTGAGAGAAGGTCCACTTTATTACGATCGTTCAGAAAATTTACCATTTGACTTTTCAAAAAAACTTGCTGTTGCTCAATATCAACCAAGAATTTATCCAGAATTTGAGATGGTTCCAAATATAATAGAGTTTCAACCAACATTAAATATCAATAATAGTGACAGTATTAAAATACTATATTCACCAGCTCAAAAAAGTACTTATGGTCGATGGGGTAAAAAATATTCACAAAATCTTGAAAAAGCTATAGAATCATTGAATGAATTTAAAAACATTCAAATTATGATAGTAAGTGGACTTTCTCCCACACAACTTTATTCACTTAGAACAACATTTGATATCACTATTGATGAAATTTCTACAGGTGGATTTCATCAAATTAGCTTAGAAGGATTATGTGCAGGAAATCTAGTTATAAATGGTGCAGATTTTTTTAGTAAAGAAATTGCTAAAAACACATTTATGAGTGAAGCTCACCCACCTTTTTTTACCCTGAATGAGCATAATATAGAACTTGAATTATTTGAATTGATTAAAAACAAAAATAAAATCAATAGCATAAAAAAAGAAAGTTATGAATATTTTTTAAAATATTTATCTCCGAAAACACTAATAAAAACATATGAAAAAATCTATACGGAAATTATGTGAAAATAACTAATACATTAAAAAATATTTTGCAATCAAGTTTTCATATCTTATCATTAAATAAAAAACAAGTAGAGATAATATTTGTATATTTAAATCATTTTAATAGGAATAAAGATGGTTCAAATCCATTTTTATTTCCCTTTATAAATTATTGCAACAAAAACAATTTAAAATATTTGTTAATTGAGGAAACTGATTTAAAAGGTGCATTTAACTCGTACCCTAGAAATAAAGACGCAATAAAACTTGACATTGTAACTTTAATTCAAATTTTACTTAGAAAAATTTTTAAACTTAAATCAAATAAATATCAAGACTACCATACAAGAGAATTAAAAATTTCTAAAATAATTAAATCTATATTTTTTAGAAAACTACATACTAAAAATATTATACTTTTGGCACATAATAATGCAATTTTATGGAATGAAATATTCCCAAATGCTAAAATATTTGATTATCAACATGGAATGATATGGAATGGACATGGGGGAACACTTGAAAATTATATTCCAGATCCTATAAAAACATATAACAATATACACACTTTAGTTTATGGCAATGGTTTTAAAAATCTACTTTTGAACTTTGATAAAACTAAATTTTATACAGAAAAAAATGTTATCCCTATTGGTCATTACCAAAGTATAAAACAATTTATAAACAGAAAAAATACAAAAAATATTTTATATACTATTCAAAATGTTGATTTAGATTCATATAATGAATATTATAAATCAATTAAAAATATATTAAGAAAATTGAAAAATTTAGATAAGAATAAAGAATATAAAATTTACATTAAGAATCATCCTAGATGTTCAGAAGTAGATTTATTTAAAGACAAGAATCATATTTTTATAACTGATAGTCTTCCAATAAGTAAACTTATAGAAAAATATGATTTATCTTTACATATTACTTCAAAGTCTACTACGGCATTTGATTTTGCTTTAGAATCTATTCCAACAATTTTTATTGATAAATATGAAAAAAGATCACCTAAAGAAATGTTTTTTAATCAATACAATTATCCATTAGAAAATTTTCGAATCACTAAAAGTGAAGAAATTTCTTCACTTATAACTATATTAGAGGATGAAAAATATTACAGTGAATGTTCACAAGAAGTATATGCATGGGTTAATGACTTTTATCAAGAGTTTAATTACAATTTATTACAAAAGGTTTTAAATGAAAAATAATGAAATTTCAATTAAGCTTTCAACGTATATTGATTTGCTTAGAGGATTATCAGCATTTTTAGTTTTATATGGACATATTTTTTTAATTTTCAAGATTAAGGACCTTAATGGAATTTTGACTTTTTTTTCTTATTATGGATTTCAAGCAGTATTAGTTTTTTTTGTTATATCAGGTTTTTTAGTAACTAAAAGTTTTATGAATAATCTTAATAATAAAAAGAAAAATCTAAGTGACTACTTTACCGATCGAATTTTTAGAATTCACGTAGTTTTAATTCCTGCACTTTTATTGACTTTATGTATCGATAATTTTACTCTTATTCTTGACCCAAGTAATGAACTAATCTTAAGAAGATTAACTACTGAGAATTTTATTGGAAATATATTATTGCTTCAAGAAATCTATGTTGAAAGATACGGAAGTAATGGTCCTCTATGGAGTTTAGCATATGAATTTTGGTATTATATTTTATTCCCAAGTTTATATATCATATTTTTTTCATTTAGAAAAAGAACAAAAATAATAAGCTTAATTGTAGTGATAATTTTGTTATTTATTCTACCTATATCAATATTGAAATATTTCTTTATTTGGCTTTTGGGAGCATTAATAAATTTCATACCGAGAATTATATTTAAGAACTTTTGGATACCTTTTATATTATTTAGTTTGATGTTTATACTTTCAAGCGAATATTTTGAAATAAAATATATAAATTTTCTCTACTATTTCATAATGTCATTATTTTTAGCTTTATCATTTAATAGTTTAAATAATGAAAAATCTAAAGATATAAATAAATATTATATTAGAATAAGTAATTTCTTTTCAAACTTTAGTTATTCAACTTATATAATTCATTATCCTATTCTAATATTATTTTCATTTTTAGCTATTAAATTATCAACAGATTCATTAGAGATTTTAGTAATATGTTTAGTAACTACATATTTAATAAGTTACTTATTTTATCTTTTGACAGAGAAAAATACTTATAAATTAAAAAAACATTTTTATGTATATTTTAATAAGGTTAATAAATGAGAATTTTAATTCTAATACCAAGTTTAGGTTTTGGTGGAGCAGAAAGATTATTAATCACATTAATACCTAAATTACTTAACAAAAACTATATTATTGAAGTTTGTATATTAAATAGTCCTAATGATTTGGGAAAAGAACTTGATAAATACAATGTAAAAATTCATAATTTACAGCTAAGTCATAGATGGGCTATCATTGAAGCTATAAAAAAACTAAAAAATATTGTAGATGATTTTAAACCTGATATACTATGGGGACATTTATATTTTGGAATCCTATATTCAAGAATAATCAAATTATTCAGAAGAAATACTAAAGTAGTTTCAGTACTTCATTATAGTATTTCATCTGATTCGCAAAAAAAAGGTTTATGGTATAGTTTTAGGAATTATATTTTTAATGTATCTCAAAAATTAGACTATAGAACTATTGCTGTATCAAAAAGTATAAAAAAAGACTATGAAGACTTTTTTAATTGGAAAAATATTGATGTAATTTTTAATGCTTTGGATTTAGAACATATTGACAAATCTATAAATATTTCAGACGAACTTATAAATATATATAGAAAAAGATATCTCAATACTAATTCATCTATTCTAGTGACTTTACCAGGAAGAATTCATGAAAGTAAAGGACATAAATATCTTATTGAAGCTAAAAATATTTTAAAATCAAAATTTCAATTAAATGTTAAACTTTTATTTATAGGTTCTGGACCGAATAAAGATAATTTACTTAATTTAGTAAAAGATGATGAAAATATAGAATTTCTAGATAGTTTACCTCAAGAAGAATTATTCAAAATATTAAAGTCTTCTGATTATATTGTAATACCTTCTTTATTTGAAGCATTTGGATTAGCAGCAATTGAAGCAATGTACATAGAGAAGCCGACTGTAACTACACAAATTGATGGATTAGTAGAAATTACAAAAGACAAATACGATACTTTACAAGTAAAAATAAAAAATCCTCAAGACATTGCTGATGCTATAAAATTCTATATAGATAATCAAAATGAAAAATCAAGAATTTCAAAAAATGCAAGACAAACAGCAAAGAAATATGATGTAAATAATATAGTCAAACAATGGGAAAAAATATTTAATGGAGAAAGTATATAAATGTGTGGAATAGTTGGAGTAATTGACTACTCAAAAAGTCTTGATAATGAAGTTCTAGAAAATATGAACAATAAATTGTTCACTAGAGGACCTGATGATTTTGGTACAAAAGTATTCAATAATCAAAAATTTAAATTAGGATTTGCTCACCGAAGATTATCAATTTTAGACTTATCATCATTAGGTCATCAACCAATGCAATATGAAAATTTATGGATTACTTATAATGGTGAAGTTTATAATTTTGAAGAAATTAAAGATGAACTTTCTTCAGAAGGTTATAATTTTATTTCTCATAGTGATACAGAAGTTATTTTAAAAGCCTATCATAAATGGGGTGTAAAATGTGTAGATAAATTTAGAGGTATGTTTGCTTTTACAATTTATGATGAATCTAAAAACAAATTAATTATTTTAAGGGATAGAGTTGGTGTTAAGCCACTCTATTATTATCGTAATAATGATATATTTTTATTTTCAAGCGAATTAAAAGCTTTCTATCCAAGTAAAAACTTTATCAAAGAAATAGATACAAACTCTTTATCTATGTATTTACAATTTGGATATATACAAGCTCCACATACTATATTTAAAAACTGTTTTAAACTTTTACCTGGACATTATATTGAATATGACTTAACAACTAAAAAGTACAAAGAAATTAAATATTGGGATTTAAAAGAACATTTTGAACCAAAATTCCAAGATAATGAAAAAGATTTAATAAATGACTTGGAGGATATACTAACTGAAGCATTTAAATTAAGAATGGTTTCTGATGTTCCTGTAGGAACTTTTTTAAGTGGTGGTATTGATAGTACTTTAGTAACTGCAATATTACAAAAACATAGTAAAACTCCAATAAAAACTTTTACAATAGGTTTTACAGATGAATCTTATAATGAAGCTCCATATGCAAAAAAAATAGCTGATTACTTAAAAACTGAACATACAGAATATTATTGTACTCCGAAAGATGTCATGGATATAATTAAAGAAATGTCAAAAATATATGATGAACCATTTGGAGATAGTTCTGCATTACCTACAACCTTAGTTTCAAAAATAGCAAAAGAAAAAGTTTCCGTAGTATTATCTGGCGATGGCGGAGATGAATTATTTGGAGGATATAGTAGTTATAATTTATTTCAAAAAAGATTTGACAAAATAAATAAAATTCCTAAAAAAAGATTTATCAAAAAATTAATTGATTTTATACCTGATCCAATTGATAGCTTAAATAAGATAAATGAAAATAAATATACTAAATACTTAAAACTAAAAAATGTTTTAGAATATGAAGATATTTCAAATATGTTTAAACTTTCAAATTCAGTATTTACAAAAGATGAAATTTCAAAGTTGATTGGAAATTATAAATATTGTGAAGATTCACAAATATTAAATATTTCTGATAAAGAGAAAATGATGTTATCTGATTTCAAAGGATATTTAGCTGATGACATTTTAGTAAAAGTTGATAGAGCATCTATGTCTGTATCTTTAGAAAGTAGAGAACCTCTACTCGATAATAAAATTATAGAATTTTCTACAAAAATACCAAAAAAATATAAAGATGATAAATATTTGCTTAAAAAAATCCTTGAAAAATACCTACCTTTAGAACTTTTTGAGAGAAAGAAATCAGGTTTTGGGATACCGATAAATGATTGGCTTAGAAGTGATTTAAAATATTTACTTGAAGAATATTTATCAGAAGAAAAATTATCTAAACATCATCTATTTAATAAAAATCATGTGAGTAGATTATTAAATTCATTCCTAAATAAAAAAAATGATGATAGAAAAATATGGACAATTTTGATGTTCCAAATATGGTATGAGGAGAATATATAATGAATAAATCTATACTTTATATTTCAATATTAGGAATGAGTGAACCATTGGGTAAATCTCAAGTTTTAGAATACATTAAAGACTTAGCAAAAAACTATAATATGAATCTATACTCTTTTGAAAAAGATCTTACTGCTCAAACTATTAGTGAGTTAAATCAAGTTATGGAAAATGAAAATATTAGTTGGAAATATCAAAGATATAATAATAAATATGGTGTTTTTTCTACTATCATTCAGATTTTTACAAGTTTTTTTGAACTTAAAAAACTAATCAAAGATAAAAATATTAAAGTTATCCATGCAAGAAGTTTAATACCTACAGTTATAGCTCTGATATTAAAAATCTTTTGTGATGTAAAAGTTATAGCTGATATTAGAGGTTTTCAAATTGATGAAAAAGCAGAAGTTGGAAGAATCAAAAAAAAATCTTTTTTATATAAATTATTAAAAAAGTTAGAACAAACAACATACAAAAAATCTGATTCTATAGTTTCTTTAACTCATAGTGCAATTGATTATATTAAAAACTTTACAAATAAAGAAAAAGTTACAGTAATACCAACATGTGCAAATGACAAAGTTTTTTATAAAGTATCTGATGAAGAAAGAACAAAATTAAAAGAAGAGTTAGGTTATAAAATAGATGATGTTATATTGCTTCATGCAGGTGCAGTTTCAAACTGGTATGACTTTGATAATGAACTTAAAATCATTTCAAAACTATTTCAAACTAATGAAAAAATTAAATACCTCATCTTAAACAAAGGAGAACATGATTTTATATCTAAAAAACTATTAGAATATAAAATAGATAAATCTCGTGTTGAAGTAAAGGAATCAAATTTTTATGAAGTTTATAAGTACTTAAATATCTCAGATGCTTCAATATTTATAATAAAACCTACCTTTGCAAAAAAAGCTTCAGCTCCAACAAAGTTTGCAGAAAATCTATGCTGTGGCTTATTTTCTATTACAAATAATGGTATTGGTGATATGAATTCATTTTTTGAGAAAAATGATACTTTAGGATACTCTTTCGATATTCAAGATATTAATACTAAGCTAGACTCTATATGTGAAAATATATCAATAAGAATGAAAAAAGAAAGATTGGATTCAGAATACAAAAATACTTATTATGAAAATTTTTCAAAAGATATGGCTATAGAGAAATATTCAAATATTTATAATACCCTTCTAGGTCAAAACAAATGAAACTAGCTGTTTTTGATGTATGTGGAACTTTGTATAGTTCTAATACAACTTTTGATTTTTTGGATTGGTATTTTTCTAAGAATAAAAAATATCAATTTTTTAGAAAACTATCAAAAACTTTTTTAGGAAAAATATTAAACTATCCATTTTACAAATTTATGAAAAAAGATTTAATTAGACTTTTAGGTACTAGTTTCCTAAAGGATAAATCAATAACTGAAATAGAGATTGCTTCAAGAAAATTTATAATAGAGAACCTTGATGCAAAAAAGAAACCTGATATTATAAAACTGTTAGAAACCTATAAAAACGAAAACTATGAAATAGTACTTATATCTGGATCATATGAATTTCTTATAAAAGAAATAGCATTAAAATTTGAAGTAAAAAACTTTTTTGCAACAAAGTTACAAAATATAAATGGCTTATATACAGGAAAACTTAGCCATGATCAACTTTTTAACAAAATAGATTTAATTAAAACTATTTATCCAAAATACCAAGAACTTATCGTTGTAAGTGATAATTTAACAGATTATAGTTTATTAAAAGCTGCATCAAAAGGTTTTATAGTTTGTAATAAAAGTAAACACATGAACTTTTGGAAAGAAAAAAATCTTAAAAACTGTGAGGTAATAAATCATTATGAATAGCTTTTATTTACCATTTGTATATTTATTCAAAAGTAGACTAAAATCAAAAATGAATAAGATTTCTTGGTTTATTATATATATTATTCCTATTTATTTTATTGGACTATCAGTATCTAATACTGAATTATTAAACTATAGTTTGATATTTATTTTAGCTGTAATAGTTTTTAATAGTGTTTATGAACTAGGTTATTTAGAAAATGATATTCAAACAACAAAAAAAGAATCCAACCCAACATACAGAATAGATGAAAAAACTTATAATTTCTTGGATAATAACTACGCTAAAATTATAGTTTTCAAAATTATAACCATAATTTCAATTCTTATATTTACATACTTACTATTTGAAGATAAAGTTTATATCATAAATTTTATAATAGGATTAACTACTATTAGGTTCTTTTTTTACTTACATAATAAAATAAGAAATCAGTTAAATATCCTTACATTTTTTCTATTATCATCTACAAAGTATATATTACCTCTAGTTTTAGTATTAAATTTAAATGAATTATTTTCAGTATGGTATATTTTATTTCTATTCCCGATTTTGAGATCAATTGAACACTCTACTAAGATTAAATATAAGTTAAATAAATGGGCAGAGATAATTGGTAATCATGATTTATTTAGAATTAAATACTATTTGATAGTTTTTGTAGTATCAGTATATTTTTATTTTTCTAATTTAATTGAATACTCTTTTTTAATTTTTATTTTATATTTCTTACTTTATAGAACAGCAACATATATTTTAGTCAATAAAAATATGTATAAAAGAACTAATACCGGACAATCAGATTTGTCTATTAAAGGTTAATAAAAATGATAACATATTGGGTTTTTTACTTCCTATTATCTACAATGGCTATTTTTTACAAAGATACAAATCAAAAAATATTTTGGTTTACAATTGGAATAATTTTATCTGTATTTATAGGGTTTAGACATGAAATTGGAGGAGATTGGCCTAGCTATATTCGACACTATAATGAAATGCAATATTATGATTATGTATCAATATTCACGAGGGGTGATCCAGGATATTATCTAATTAATTTATTTGCTTACAATAATGACCTAACTATTTATTTTGTTAATTTTTTAGTAGCAATAATATTTTGTACAGGACTAATTATGTTTGCTAGAAAACAATTTAATCCTTGGTTAGTTTTAGCAGTTGCCTTTCCATATTTAATTATAGTTGTTTCAATGGGATACACTAGACAAGCTGGAGCAATAGGATTCATCCTGATGGGAATAAGTTTACTAGATACAAAAAAAGGTTTTTATTACCTAATACTTTTTGTTTTTCTAGCAGCATTATTCCATAAATCAGCAGTTTTAGTTCTAGGATTGGTAATGTTTAGTAAAGATGGTAGTAGATTATTTAAGTTTATAGCTTTATCTATAATTGGATTTGGTATGTACAATGCTTTTTTAGTTGACTTTCAAGATAGACTCATTGCAAACTATATTGAAGCTCAATATGAATCTTCAGGTGCTATGATTAGAGTTATAATGAATGCATTACCAGGATTACTACTATTAATATTCAGAAATGAATGGAAAAAATATTATGAAGATTATAACTTCTGGAAAATCCTTGCGCTGATATCTATAATAAGTATTTTATTAGTTAATTTTTCTTCAACAGCTGTAGATAGAGTTGCATTATATATAATTATGATTCAACTTGTTGTTTTTGCAAGATTACCACTTCTTTTAAAAAATCACCTAAGTATTAGTACGACAACTATCTTAATTTTTCTATATTATGCCTTGATACAATTTGTTTGGTTAAATTTTGCATCACATGCCCCAGCTTGGATCCCTTATCAAAATATTTTATTATATGATTTATGGTAGAAGGAATTAAATGACATTTAGAAATGACATACAGATACTAAGAGGACTAGCTGTATTACTAGTAGTACTTTTTCACTTAGACTTAAAGTTTTTTAATAGTGGTTTTTTAGGGGTTGATGTATTTTTTGTAATTAGTGGATTTTTGATGGCTATATTATATGATCCATGTAATAAAAAAAAGTTTTTTACTAGAAGAATAAAAAGACTACTACCTGCTTATTTTGCAACTATATTTTTCACTATTCTTGCAGCATTATTTATAGTTGAATTAAGTGAATTCAATCAAGTATTAGAACAATCTATTTTTGCTTCTTTATTTACTTCAAATATTGGATTTTGGATGCAAAATTCTTATTTTAGTAAATCTGATTTTAACCCACTTTTACATTTATGGTCATTGGGCGTTGAAATACAGTTTTATTTGATAGTTCCATTACTGTATTGGTTTTATAAAAGAATTAAGCCATTATTTTATCTTACTATTTTAGTTTCTATTTTAGGATGTTTAACTCTTGTAACAATATCTCCAAAAACTTCATTTTTTATGATGCCTTTTAGATTATGGGAATTTTTACTTGGTTTTTATGTTGCAAAAACATTTACAGAAAATGGAAATATTAAATTTGAAAAATACAATATTATAGGATTAGTTTCACTAATAATAGTATTTTTAATTCCGATTATTCCAGTTGATGGAGAGAAACTAAGTATAGTTTATGGACATCCAGGATTAATTGCAGTAGCAATATCTCTATTTACAGCTTTGATACTAATATTTGGATTACCTAAATATATTTTAGATTCTGTATTTGGGAAAGTATTTGTTTTTCTAGGTAAATATTCTTATTCTATTTATCTTGTTCATTTTCCTATAATAGTCTTCTGTCTTTATGAGCCATTTTCAGGAACTATTTTAAGCATAAAGTCTGCTACAGATACATTTATATTACTTGGATTATTAATTATAATATCAATTGTATTTTTTAAATTGTTTGAAGAAAAAATTCAACAACAATCAAGTTTTTATAAAAAACTATTTTTATTTTACATAATTGTACTTATATCAATATTTACATCTTCATATCTAAAACAATCAATGTATGATGAAAAAGAAAAACATATTTTTAATGCTCTTGAAGCTAGAGCTGTTTACAGGTGTGGAAAAATAAATAGAATTCTGAATCCAAGTTCTCCAATATGTGATTTAAATGAACATAGCAAAGACTCAAAAAATGTATTCCTACTTGGAAATAGTCATGCAGATTCTATTAAAACTAGTTTTACAAAAAAAGCATCTGAGCAAAATATAAATGTAAAATTTGTAGTACAAAATAATCCTATGTTTAAAGGTGGAATGAAACCTGAAAAAGTTTTAAATATAGTAAAACAAAATAATATAAATTCTATAGTAATTCACTATTCACCTGATATTCTTGCTTTGGATGAAACTAAAAAAAATATTTTAAAACTTATTGAATTAGCAAATAAAAACAAAATTTCAACAGCATTTATAATGCCTGTACCTATTTGGTCAAATAGAGTTCCTGAAATGCTATATAACAATTATAAGAGTAATTATGTATTACCGATTCAATCAAGATTAGATTATGAAAAAGCGAATCAAAATACTTTTAATACATATAGTGATTTAAAGTATAAAGATTATTCATTTTATGAAATAAAAGATATTTATTGCAAGCAAAATTGCTTGCTAATAAATGAAATTGGGAAACCATTATATTTTGATGATGATCATTTAAATCTAACAGGTGCAAAAATGATGGAAGCACTGTTTGAAAAAATCCTTTCAGATTTATATAAAGAAGAAAAATGAAACATAAAATAGCACTTATAACCATAAACACCTCATGGAACATCTTCAACTTCAGAGTTGGACTTCTAAAAGCCTTGCAAAAAGAAGGCTACAAAATAGTATGTGTAGCTCCATATGATGACTACTCAAAAAAACTTGAAGAGTTAGGTTTTGAATATCACGAAATCAAGATGAACAACAAAGGAACAAATCCTATGGAAGATATAAAGTTAATACGTGACTATTATGCTTTATACAAAAAAAT
>Ga0102948_1000380_pt1 | contig 17437 bp, 13 predicted proteins | sample SalPonA_A_H2O_MG_FD_78211 | JGI IMG/M metagenome (GOLD analysis project Ga0102948, IMG submission 78211) | Water microbial communities from South San Francisco under conditions of wetland restoration - Salt Pond MetaG R2A_A_H2O_MG | ecosystem: Environmental > Aquatic > Non-marine Saline and... | reverse complement strand
TGTTATTACTCCCTTCAACGGCAGAGGTGCCGGACGTTTGCAGAAAATAGCCGGTCGGTGTTGACCAGGTTTTGGAGCCGATTTCCGCACCGCTGTTGCCGCCCCAGCTGAGCGCATCGTTCCCATACCAGCCGCCGGCCCAACCACGACCGCCCGCACTGGCACTACTCATCGTTCCCGGGCTGTAGTCGAAACCTTCGTAGATCGCGCTCTCCGGAGCGGGCTGGCTGCTGTCGTCGGCAAAACCAGTACCCGGCACCACCGCCCAGTCGCTCTCGATCGGTGTGCCGCTGGTTGGACTGACGGACGTCCCGGGCGTGACCCGCAGTTTGACATAGCGCCCTTCATCGGCGGCCTGAAGCGTGTAGCTCGAACCGGTGCCAAGCACCTCGGTGTACGGACCGGCAAAATCATCGGCGACCACCCACTCGAGCAGCGTGCCACTCTCAATATCACCATTCGGATCATTGTAAATGTAAGATGCCTCAAGGGTATCGCCCACCGCGCTGCCACCCGTCAAGGTAACGGCCAGTGCTTCCGGTGCTTCAGCCGTCGATGCACTGACGTTGTTGATGTTGGCGTAATCGTTGGAGAGCGCTTCCGAGAGCATCCCATTGTAAGCATCCAGCAGAGCCGCGTAGGCGGGGTCCAGCGAGAGGTTGACGTTTTCAGAGGGATCAGTTTGGTGATCGTAAAGTTCCTCGTAGGCCACCTCATTGGTGATGAGGAAGTTGCGGTTGGCCAGCGAAATGGCATTGCCATCCGTGCTCTCCATAGGCCGCCACTGCACATAGCGGTGCGTATCGGTGCGCATGGCATAGCCCATATACCAGTTGCCGGAGTTGAGAGGAACTTGCTTGGGATATTGGTTAAACGCGGCGGGCTTCCACTCGCGGGCAGGATTGTTGAGCAACGGCACCATGCTGGTGCCCTCCAGTCCGGGATGTGTGGAGGGCGCGGGAAGACCGGCCATCTCCCTGAGGGTCGGATAAACATCGACCATCTCGACCAGCGCGTCGCTGACCTGCCCGCCGGTCATGCCCGGCTCGTAGATGATGAAGGGCACGCGGGCGGCAACCTCCATGTTGGTGTGCTTGGGCCAGCTTCCGTCCTCGCCCAGGTGGAAGCCGTGGTCGCCCCAGAGGACGATGATGGTGTTGTCGGCGATGCTGTCGCTGGTGTCGCCGTCGTCATTCGGATCCTCCAGGGCATCGAGCAGTCTGCCGATCTGGGCATCGATGAAGCTGACACAGGCGTAGTAGCCGTGTGCCATTTCGCGAACCTTGTCTTCCGGGTAGATGTGGACGCCATTCACGGTGATGATGCCGTAATCAGCCCCGGTTTGGTCGTTAATGTCGAAGGTGCCGTCGGCCAGTGCCTGCTGGGTGGCGGTCGTCTGGCCAGTAAAGCCCGGTCGACCGCCCTTGTAGGTCCCGAGTTCCCCGGAATAGGGATCGTGGAACTGGGCGGGAATCGCGTTCTCCGGCGGGAGGGCGTCGGCGCCGCGGCTGATCGGAACATTCCCCGGAACGCCATGGGTATCCTGCGTGCGGTCGTAAAGATCCCAGTAGCTCTGCGGCACAGCAAACGGCAGGTGCGGCTTCCAGAAACCAACCCCCAGAAAAAACGGCTGACCGCCACCGGCCAGGTCGCGGATGCGCTGCACGGCCGAGGCCGCCACCTTGGCATCCATGTAGTCGCTCTCCGGGGCCCCGTCATAGGCCTCCGTTGGGGGGCGCTGGTTCGGATCGCCGGCGATGGCGCGGTTGGCCGGATCCTGGTAGAGGTCGGCCGTCGTGTAGTGGGTATTTTCTGCGTGCCAGGAGCCGCTGTCCTGGTGGTGGAAATTTTTGCCGTAGCCCTCGACGCGATAGCCGTTATCCTTGAACAATCCGGGCAAAGTCGTCACCAAGCCCATCGTATCGCGGAAGGTCGGATAGCCCGTGAAGAAGACATCATAAATCTCCGTCGTATCCGGGCGGGTGCCCGTCATGATGGACGCCCGCGACGCCTGGCAGATCGCCTGTTGCACATAGGCTCGGGAGAAAGTAATTCCTTGGTCGGAAAGCCGGTCAAAGTTCGGCGCCTGAATGTGCGTATCCCCGTAAGCCGGCAGCTCAGGGCGCAGGTCATCCACCGTAATAAAGAGGACATTCGGCTGGGCGTTCAGACCAGCGACAAGAAAAGACAGCGCGGAGGCAACAAGTAGAACGCGACGCTGAACCATTGGGGTAGAAACGGTAATCATTCAACTACTGTTGCATTAATTACCAAGACGCTCAATTTTTTTTGAGTGCAAGCTTGCATAGGATTAAGTCTACCTTCGCTGAACCACCCCTCAGAGCATGTTTCATTGTGAAGGGTCGCTCAAATGCAGTCCGAATTACTGCCTTAATTACATAGATCTTTTCAGTTTCGTATCAAACGTTTCAAGGGCAGCGTTACAGGATTTGGCGTGAGTCAAGATGAGGTAATCGTTGAAGTCGGCACGACCACCACGATAAAGATCCAATGCCGATCGCAACCCCGACCGGCTCTCAAAGGTAAAAGCCGGGGCTCCCAAGAGCGCTTCGACTTCTCGAATCCATGTACGCCGCAGGCGCGATGCTTGGAACCGCCGGAAAAGATCGAAATCGCCATGCCGATCCAAGCACGCCGCCGTTCGGCCTGAGCTCACGGTCGAAGGCAAGCGGCGACCCTACGATTCACCTAGATTCTGCAGCGTCTGCCTGTCCAACCACTGACTGGTAATCAGCAACCGCTGGGGAAATTCCGATCGCCCGAACTGCGAACGCTGAATTTTGCCCGACACCCACTCGATCGCAGCCGCACCGATGCGTCGATTGTTATGCTGCATGCCGGAAATTCGTTGTTCATTCTCGTCGAGCGCATATCCAGCAAGCCCCATTTGATCCGGCACACGGTAGCCCGCATCGACCAATGCTTCCAGCTGAGCGGCACCACGGCATACGACTGCATCAAAATCGTAACGTTGCACCCAATCGAGAAATTGCCGTGGTTTAAAATCGCGATACAGATGCACCCGGCTTCCGAGGTCTCGACTGACCGCCTCGAACGCGGAGCGCGCCCGGCGCGCCATGCGCTCATTGTCCGTTTGCCAGAGATAACATCCAATGCGTCGATAGCCATATTCGGTCAGTCGTTCCAGAAGTCCGGTCATGGTCGCAAAGTGATCGTTTGTGACACGGTCGATGCCCGGCTCGGCCAGCGTGTAGCCGATCGCCGCCGCACTGAATTTCGACCAGTCCAACGGAAGCGTCTTTTCCATCTCTGCCTGCGGTGCCACGACGACGCCTTGGATGCCCCGTGCTTGAAGAATGCGCTCCAATGATGCGGCGTCCTTCAAATCCCCCATCCAAAAAGGTTCGAGCCGATACCCCAGGTCTTTCGCGCGTGCCGTTGCTCCGGCATAGTAAGCTTCATAGCCCGCGAATCCGGACATGTCCTCGCCCCTCGAATGGTTGTAGATCCAGCCCAGCGTCGCACGGTAACTTTCGGGTCGTTGCCGATTCCGGTAGGAGGCCAGCGCAGTGAGCATCGGATCGGGCGAAAAACCGAGTTCGCGCGCCTTGCTCGCCACCCGCTCACGCGTGGCCTCCGCGATCGCCTGGTCGCCTTTCAAGGCCTTCGAGACGGTGGAAACATCCAATCCAAGCGCCCGGGCTAAATCTTTTTGTGTAATTCGTTTCAAAATTTCAACTGTGTGAAATAAACATGCGTTGCGCTTTGCAGGCAATTCAAATGCACTCGAAACACTATGAATCGTCTCAAAGATAAAATTACCCTAATTACCGGCGCTTCCGAAGGCATCGGTCAACAAGTCGCCCAAGCCTTTGCCCGCGAAGGAGCCACCGTTATCATGCTCGCCCGCGGCGAGGAAAAGCTGAAAGCAGCTGCGGACGCGATCCAAGCCGAGGGTCTGAAGGCCGAGCCAATGCCCTGCGACGTGGCTTCAAGCGAACAGATGGAGTCGGTCTTCCAGCAAGTCATCGAAAAACACGGCCGCATCGACGTGCTGGTCAACAACGCGGCCGTGGCCATTCCCGGAGACATTACCGACGACTCGGATGAAGAGTGGAACACGCTGCTCAACATCAATTTGCTCGGCGTCTTCCGTGGCATCAAATACGCCCTCCCCTCCATGCTGAAGCAGGGCAAAGGCAGCATCATTAATATGGCATCGGTGCAGGGCGAGCGCTCCTGGGATCATTGGACCACATATGCGGCCGCCAAAGGCGCGATCAAGGCGGCAACGCGCCAGCTCGCCGGTCAATATGGCAAGCAGGGCGTGCGCTTTAACACCATTTCGCCCGGAGCCATCGACACCCCGATGAACCGCAAGCGCGCCGAGACGGAGGGCCCCGAATTCTACGAAGCCAACAAGCGCATGCACGCGCTCGGCCGCATGGGCGAGGACGATGAAGTCAACGGCGCCTGCATCTACCTCGCCTCCGACGAGTCCTCCTTCGTCACCGGCACCGATCTCGCCGTCGACGGCGGCCTGCTGGTTCTTCCCCGCGAATAATCGCAAATTTCTATCTCTATGCAACAAGCGCTCGAAAACATCCGCGTCCTCGACTTCACCCAGCTCCTACAGGGGCCCTATGCCACCCAAATGCTGGGCGATCTCGGTGCCGACGTTATTAAAATCGAGAAGGCCGGCAGCGGGGATCTTTACCGCTCGATGACCTTTTTCAATAAATGGATCGGCGACGGCGAAAGCCCCTGCTTCCTTCCATGGAACCGGAACAAGCGCTCCCTCGCGATCAATCTTAAGGATCCCGATGCCAAGGCCATCATCTACAAGCTGGTTGAAAAAGCAGACGTGGTGGTCGAAAACTTCCGCCCGGGGGTCATGGCCAAGCTTGGACTCGGCTACGAGGATCTCAAGGCGATCAACCCCGGGCTCATTTACTGCTCGGCCACCGGCTGGGGCCCGGACGGCCCCTACGAAAAGCGGCCGGGACAGGATCTGCTGGTCCAGGGATTGAGCGGCGCAGCGCTGGCTAGCGGCAAGCACTCTGATGGACCGGTGGCGATCGGCACCGCGGTCAGCGATCAGCTCGGTGCCTTGCACATAGTGTACAGCGTTTTGGCTGCGTTGATCCACAAGCAGCGCACCGGCGAAGGTCAGGAGATTCAAGTCAACCTACTCCAGAGCGTGCTGGCCTTTTGCATGCAGGATTTCTTTACGGTGCAAAACACCGGGCGCAGTTTCGAACGGCCCGAGTCCGGCATCGCCCATCCGGGCAACGGCGCCCCCTTTGGCATTTATCCGACTAAGGATGGCCATATCTCGATCGCCATGAGCCCTTGGAGCAAGATCGTCGAAGCCACCGGCGACGAGGCGCTCGCTGTTTACGACGATCCGCAAGTGCTCTTCGATAAGCGGGACGAAATTTATTATGCCCTTGCCAGCCGCACGGTGCAAAAGACGACCGACGAATGGCTGGAGATCATGCTCGCACTCGACATCTGGTGCGCCCCCGTGCTGGAGCAAAAAGACGTGGCCAACGATCCTCAGGTAAAGCACCTCGAGGCCTTCACGGAGATCGAACATCCACGAGCAGGGAAAGTTCAGGTCACCAACATTCCCTTCCGCATGAGCGCCACCCCCGGCAGCATCCGCCGCCCCGCCCCGCTCAACGGCCAACACAGCGAGGAAATCCTCCGCGAAGCAGGCTACACCGAAGCGCAGATCGCAGACCTCAAAAACCGCAAAGCTATCACCATCGAAACCGCTTGAGGTAAGAAATATCAGGACCGGCGGCTTCAGCCGCCGAACCCACCAGAATTGATTCAGGCCATTCACTAAAGTCTTCTGCTATGTCAAAGCCACTCCTCCCGACCGAAGCCGCCTCCATTTTCTGCGGCGGCATCCTCTCGCCCGACCGATTGGACCATCCGGAAGGGGTCTGCGTCGACCCACGTGACGGGGCGCTCTGGTGCGGCGGCGAGGGCGGCCAGCTCTACCGCATTGAAGCGGACGGCTCCTCAGCTCGGCAGCTGGCTTGCACAGGTGGCTTCGCCTTGGGCATTTGCATGGATCGCCGACATCGACTCTATCTCTGCGATCTGCAGCACCGCTGCGTTGTCGTCTTTGACGATCAGGGCAAGGAGCTCACGCGCCTGCAGGGAGTCGATGGCGACGAATCGCTGCAGATTCCGAACTATCCCGTATTGTCCGCTGACGAAGGCTTCCTTTATGTCTCCGACACCCGGCGCTCCGGCGGACCGGGCATCTGGCGTTTCGATCTCGAAACGGGCGACTGCCAGCTCTGGATGCGGGAAACCTGCTTCTCGGCCAATGGTCTCGCCCTCGCACCCGATGGTAAAGCACTCTATTTAGTGGAAAGTCATCTTCCCGGCGTATCACGTATTCCAATACTAAAATCCGGCGAGGCGGGCACGAAGGAAACCGTCCTATCACTGCCGGAGGATGAGCCCGACGGCCTCGCCTTCGCGCCGGACGGTTCCCTGTGGATTTCCATCTATAACCCGACCCGCATCTACCGCTGGCATCCGGATAGTGGCGTTCTCGACCTGATCATCGAGGACGACAGCACCGACTTTATCCACCACGCAACGAATATCGCCTTCCGCAATGCAAACGAACTCTTCTGCGCCAACCTGGGCGCCTGGCACATCACACAAATCGACCTAAAGGGACTTTCATGAACTACGAAACCATCACTTACGAACTCAGCGAAGGCATCGCCACGGTCACCTTCAATCGGCCCGCTCAGCTCAATGCGATGAACCGCCGCATGATGGAGGAAATTATCCATGCGGTGCAGCGCTTCGATATGGATCCGGAAGTCCGGGTCGCCATCCTCACCGGTTCGGGCAAGGCCTTCATGGCCGGTGCCGACATCAAGGAATATGCGCAGCAGACGGACGCCGAATTCGAGAGTTTTCAAACCTTGGGTCGAGGCCTCTACACCGCTCTGGAAGCCAATACCAAACCGGTCGTCGCGGCGATCAACGGCTACGCTTTCGGCGGCGGGCTTGAGATCGCGCTCGCCTGCGATATGATCGTCGCGGCGGAAGCTGCCAAGATGGGACTCCCGGAAATCCTCCTCAACCTCATTCCCGGCGGAGGCGGCACCCAAAGGCTACCGCGCAAACTGGGCATCAATCGCGCCAATGAGTTATTGATGAGCGGCCGCACCGTGACTGCCGAGGAGATGCAGGATTGGGGCTGCATCAACCATATCTACCCGCGCGACAACTTTGCCACCGACGCCCGCAACTTTGCGGCCGAATTTGCCGACAAATCACCGGAGGCGTTGCGCATCCTTAAGCAGCTCAGCCAGATCGCCGCCGGCGCTTTCAACCCGGCCGCGCAGGCGATCGAAAATGAAGCGCTCAGCCGCTTCTACCGCTCGGACGGCGGGCAGGCGCAAATTCAGAGCTTTTATCAAAAGAGCCTCCAGCGTGAACGCGAACGCAAGGAAAAGTCGTGATTCGATTAACTGGAATGACATGGGATCACGCTCGCGGCTATGATCCCCTCGCCGCTTCGGCAGCAGCCTACGAGAAGGAAAACGGCGTCAAAATCCAATGGGACAAGCGCTCGCTGAAAGACTTTGGCGACGCATCCTTGGAACAACTTGCCGAGCGCTACGACCTTGTCGTGCTCGACCACCCGCATGTCGGCGTCGCGGCTGCCTCGGGCTGCCTGCGCCCGCTCGACTCCCTGCTCACTGCGGAGTCCTTGCAAACACTCGCTGAAAATTCGGTCGGCCCCAGCTTCGCCAGCTACAACTATACGGATCACCAATGGGCGCTTCCCCTCGACGCCGCCTGTCAGGTCAGCGCGTGCCGCCCCGACCTGCTTGGATCCGAGCCGCTACCTGAGACCTGGGATGCCGTCTTTACGCTCGCTGAAAAATTAAAGAACGAGGCACTCTATGTCGGTATGGCACTTTGCCCGACCGACTGCCTTTGCAGCTTCTTGACGCTATGCGCCCAATCCGGAGAAGGTCCGGCCGAAGGCAAAACCGAGCTCGCTTCAACCCCGACCGGACTTTCCGTCTTGGACACGCTTCGCCGCCTGCGCGATGCCTGTCACCCGGATAGTTTGCAGTGGAACCCCATCGCTCTCTTCGACCAAATGGCGCGCAGCGACGGCCGCATCGCTTACGCGCCGCTCGCCTTCGGCTATACCAACTACGCCCGCCCGGACTACGCCGAAAAAACACTTCGCTTCGGCTCGATTCCCGGAAAAGCGAACACCCTCCTCGGCGGTGCAGGCATCGCACTATCGAAGCGCTGTGCGGCACCCGAAGCCGCTGCCGACTACCTGAAATGGCTCTGCGGCGCAGAATGCCAGCGCGGCCTCTACACCGCGAGCGGGGGGCAACCCGGCAACGCCGCTGCATGGGAAGATCCCGAAGCGGATGCCACCGCCGGCAACTTTTTCAGCGGCACCTTCGATACGATTCGTCAGGCTTTCGTGCGACCGCGCGCGGCTGAATGGCCCGTCTTCCAGGAGTATCTGGGCGAGCGTGTGCACCGCTTTTTAAAGGAGCACGAGTCACCCGAACAAACGCTTCTTGATCTACAGGAGCGCTACCGCCAAACCTTCAATACCCACACGATATGAAACTTTCTGAATTTGACCTCGACTGGTATGCCCAATGGGGCATCACGCACGAACCGCTTGAAGAATGGTCCCGTCCGGGGCTCACCAACGGCCTGGGCAGTGTCCAAATCCCCGCCGATCCCACCTCGCTGCGCCATGTCGTCTTTGCGCCGATCTCCTCAGCAGAGGAATCGACGGGCTATTTGACTCTTAACGGGGTTTTTCTAACGGCGACGCGCACGCCAACCACCCTCCGCTGGACGCCCTGGGCAGTCGAACGTGAGTGTCGATATGACAATTGGTCGATTCACTGCAAAACCTCGATGGCACCTGAAAGGCCCGGCTTAGTGCAACGCATCACCCTCACCAATCAATCCGGCGAAGCGCGCCCCCTCGACTTGGGATTTCGTCTTTCCGGCCGCTGCGTCAACCGTGGACCGGAACCCTGGTTTTGGGGCATCCCAAAGGTGGAACTCAGCGTGGATGCCTTGCACGGGCACTCCGGGCTCAACCCGAATAAATGCCCGATCGATATTAATGGTCAACTTTTCCAGGAGCGCCAGGTGGATAGTGCCGAACCCGGCACCCCGATGGCATTTGCCGGCCAAGCTTGTAACGCGCAAGTGCTCTCCCCCGCTCCTGACCATTGGGCTCCCAACGGAGACGCGCAGTATCGCCGAACAATCGAACCGGGCGAAAGCTTTTCTATCGACTTCGCCCTCACCCTTGAGCGAACCTCCGCCGCAAGCGAGACCGCGCAAGCCTTACTCGCAGATGTGCCGTCCGTATTTTCCGCAGCCGAAAATCAGTGGCGCAGGCTATGGCGCAGTGCCTTCTCCGAGGAGGGCCCGCTGTGCGGACAATTGCAGGATATCGATGTGCCCGAAGCCATTGCTCCCGTCGCTGTAAGCGGCATTTTGAGCGGCCTTTATTCGCGTCGCACTTTTGCTGAAAACGGAAACGTCCCCGTCTATAACATCTCCTCACCCCGCCGGGTCGAAGCCTGCTTCTACCCCAACGACTGGGCCTTGGCCGGTGAACTACTCGCCGAATTGGAGCCCAGCGCAACCTGGCGACAATTGGAGATGGCACTGGCCGCCGACGTGCGCCACAATAATCAGATCAATCTGCTGACCGGCAAAGGTGGGGACTACAGCGGCAAGCCCTGGCCTTATACGATTGATATATTCAATTGCTTCTACACCGCTTGGGAACTCTGGCAAAAAGGAGGCGCCAGCACCGAAGAGCTGATCCAGCGCACCATCCACCTGCCCACACGCGAAGTCACTCTGCTGGAAACTTTCGAGGACCTCGCCCACGACTGGCGCAACCGCAAAGTCGAACGCTTCGGACTCGCCAACTATGGCCCTAAGGAAGAGTTGTTGGAATGCGTCAGCAGCTACGAACATATTGTCGCCGCACTCAATGCCGGAGCCGCCTGGATGCTGCTTCGACTGTCAGAAATCTATCGACTCCTGAAACGTGAAAACGATGCCGCCGAAGCGGAGGCCGAAGCAAAGGCATTGATCGACCGCATACTGGAGCATCTTTATGTCGAGGGAAGCGGCTACTTCCGCTGCCTGCATCCGGGCGGCCAAGCCGTTGAAGTCCGCACCTGTTGGGACCTCGGTATGGTAGGCTTTTGTATCGGCGAGCATCTCCCGCAAAACATACAGGAGGAAATGACCGCATTCTTCACGAATGAACTGCAAACCCCCGGCTGGCTCCGGGCGCTTTCTCCGCACGATGCCGACGCTGCGACCAGCGGTTTCAGAGCCGACCACCAATACAACGGAGCCTTCGGCGCATGGCCCGCCCAGGTTGCGCTCGGCCTGATCAAAATGGGGCAGCGGGAACTGGTCGAGCGCTGGTTTGAAGGCATCGCCCGCACCGCCCGGCAAGGCCCGTTTGCACAAGCCCACTACGACGAAGGCGTCTGGCCAAGCACCTGTGAGGGTGCCACCAAAGTCACCGATGAGGTGCCACAATGCATCCATTGGTGCAATCTGAGCGGCGGACTTTTCTGGGCGGCAATGAAAGCACTTTACGCGAAATAAATGATTACTTAATATTCGTGTTTGAATCGTCGGCCGCCGACTCGCGGCGCCTCCACCCCTCTGATCCCCATCGCCATGAACGACAGCTCGCCCCATCCCTCTCCACCTGTGGACACCGCAGAACTTCCTGTCGAGCGCGAGGCAAATGAGCCAGCTCTCTTCGAGCTGGCGCGTGCCTTTACCGAGGCACACCGCTCGAGTGCTCAGTCTCACCCTGCCGAACGCGAGCTGAACTGCCTGAGAACTCTTTTCCCCGGCACCCTGCTCGGCCCGCGCGGGGATGACTTGCTGGCTGGCCGCCTCCACCGACCGCTCGCCTATGTGGGGAATGTGTGCTACCCCGAAGGCGATGAAGGCGATAACTGCGGCTTCGGCTACGATCAATATCGCGCAGACCGGATTCAGGATGCGCACTTCGCGGGTGATCGCGAAATCGCCGAAGCCTTTAGCGCGCTGTCGACCTATTGGAAAAACGAGTCCACTTACCGCGCCATTTCAGACGGCATGGACGAGCCGATGCAAACGGTGCTCTTTACCCGAAAATATGTCAGCGATTCTGCAGTTTGCCACCGCCTCCACCGCGTCGCATCTCCCAGTATCGACTATAGTCAATTCCTCAAATTAGGTGTGCCGGGGTATCGTCAAAAGCTGGAATCTGAAGCACACAAAGCGGATGCACCAGCTACGCCTTTCTTTAATGCTGCATGCGGCTACCTGGATTTGTTTCTCAGTATTCTGCAGACCTACGAAGCGCATTTTGCGCAGCTCAAAGCGCAGACACAAGATGCCCTTCGCAAGAAGCAATACGCGCAAGTCGCCGAAGCCATGGGGGCGCTGCAGTCCCGACCACCCGAGACCTTCTTTGAGGCGGTGCAGTTGATACATCTCTACACCGTGACCGGCTTTACCAGTAACGCCATTGGCCGCCTCGACGACGATCTCGGGCCCTATCTGCAGCGTGACTTGACTGCGGGCACGACGACCAAAGCCGCAGCCACCGAACTACTGGTCAACTACTGGCAGCTGCTCAGTGAGCACAATATGAACAGCCGTATGACCCTCGGCGGCCTCGGCCGACGCGACCCCGCAGCGGCGGATCAGTTCTGCGAAATTGCCCTCGAAGCCACCCGTCTCTTTTACACCCATATTGAATACCGTCAGGAACGTGTCTTCGGCCTACCCTTGGTGCCACAGGTCGCCTTTCGTATGAGCCGGGAGACGCCGCAGGCTTTGCGCGATCGTGCGCTCGACGTGATTAGCAGCGGTGCCACTTTCCCCATTCTTTACGACGACGAAGCCAACGTGCCCGCCGCCGCAAACGCCTTCCGTATAAGCGAGGAGGAAGCGCAACAATATACCTTTTTCGACTGCGGCGAATACCTGATTCACGGGCGCAGCATCGGCACGCCCTCAACCATTATCAATCTGCCAAAAGCGCTCGAAGTGGCCCTGCACGACGGCATCGACCCGCGCAGTGGTCGCCGCATCGGGCCCGGCAATCCGGAGGGCACCGACTTCCAGGATTTCGATGCCGTCTGGCAGGCCTATGTGCGCCAGGTGGAACACGACATCGCGCAATGCGCACGCTTTCAAAAACACCAGTTCGACCGCTTGGGGGAGGACTGTGGCTTCCTCGCCATTAGCCTGCTGATGGACGATTGTATCCAACGTGGGCGCCATGCACTTGATGGCGGCTGCGCCTACCTCGGTGGCACTCTGGAAACCTATGGCAACATCACTGTCGCCGATTCCCTCTATGCGATCAAAAAAGCGGTCTTCGAAGAAGAGCGACTCAGCCTGAAAGAACTCATTGCCCATTTGGACAACGATTTCTGTCAGGATGAAGCATTGGCCCAATATTTACTGAACCTACCAAAGTTCGGTAACGACATTGACGAGGTCGACAGCTTTGCACAACAGGTCAACGAGCAGGTATGCACCTATACCCGCGACCAGGCCGACAAGGCCGGGCTCCACCACTTCCTTGTCGTGGTCATTAACAATAGTGCCAATGTCAGCGTCGGCCATCACGTCAATGCCTCCGCCGATGGACGCCGCAGCGGCATGCCGGTCTCCAACGGGCACACGCCCACCCCAGGCCGCGACACCGCAGGCATCACCGCGATGCTCAACTCCATTCTAAAGCTTTCGCCGAGACAACACGGAGGAGCCGTGCACAACCTGCGCTTTTCGAAGGAAACCATTGAGCAGCACCGCGATAGCGTCGAAGCGATTTTGAAAGCCTACTTCTCTCGCGGCGGCACCCAGTGCATGATTACCATCACCTCGCGCGAAGAACTGAAAGAAGCCGTCAAACATCCGGAAAATTTCGGCCACCTGCTGGTGCGGGTCGGTGGCTACAGCGCCCGCTTCATTGATCTGCCCGAAGACATCCAGTTGGAGATCATTAATCGAAACGCCTACTAAGCGCATTGAGCTGCAAACAGATGACGCAAAAAGGAACTGAGCGGAGTGCCGTCGTGTTCGACATTCAACGCGGCTCCATGGTCGACGGCCCCGGACTGCGAACCACTGTCTTCATAAAAGGCTGTCCGCTAAACTGCAGTTGGTGCCACAATCCGGAAGCACTCAAGCGTGCCCCACAAACCGTCACCACCGAAAAAGGCGAAACAAAGACCTACGGACAGCGTATGTCCTTGGACGAAGTGTGGGCGGTGGTTGAAAAAGATCGGGCCTTCTACGAAAGCTCCGGCGGGGGCCTCACCCTTTCCGGCGGCGAGCCCATGTATTCGTTCGAGTTTACCTATGCCCTCGCGCAACGCGCCAAAGAAAACAAGATACATGTGGCACTGGATTCCACCGGATTCGGCAACAAGACACAGTGGGCGCAGATACTCCCGCTGGTCGATCTCTTTCTCTTTGATTACAAAATCACCGACGGGAACGTGCACCGCGAACATACCGGAATCGACGCAAAACCACTCCACGAGAACATACGCGCTGTCGCCGAAAAAGGTGCGCGCATTCGTCTACGCTGCCCGATTATCCCCGGCATCAACGATACGGCGGATCACTTCGCCGGCATACACCGAATAGCGAACGCAATCACGAATCTGGACGGCGTCGACCTGATGCCCTACCACGACACGGCACGTTTCAAATATGACCAGCTCGGGCTCCCCTACACCATCGAAAGTCAACCCCCCACGCCCGGGCAAAAGCAGGCATGGCTCGAGGCCGTCGAGTCCTACGGCCCCATCCAAGGCCTTCGGCTCGCCTCCTAACACCATGCTCTAATTCGCCAGCAGTTTCGGCAAAAACATGCTCAAAGGCGCAAAGTAGGTGATCACCAGAAGCGCAAGTATCATCACAAGGTAAAAGGGTAGCATCGCGCGGGAAACCCGAACGATGTCGCTATTGCCCACACCGGCACTCACGAACAGACAGGTTCCAACCGGCGGCGTGAGTAAGCCGATGCTCAGGTTGGCAATCATGATGATACCAAAATGAACGGGATCGATCCCGAGTGAAATAGCGATGGGCAAAAAGATCGGTGTAAAAATCAGCACCGCGGGCGTCATGTCCATAAACACGCCAACCGCGAGCAGGGTCAGGTTGATGATCAGCAAGATGATTAGAGGATTATCCGACAGACTGAGCAGCATCTCGCTGAGCTGCTGCGGCACCTGCTCCTGGGTCAATAATCGGCTCATGGCGTAACTACTGGCCACCAAAAACAGAACGATGGCGGTCGTGCGCGCCGCGCCCAAAACGATTCCCGGAAGTTCGGTGAGCGCAATCATCCGATAAAAAACAACACCGAGGAGAAAGGCCCAGAGCACCGCTATCGCGGAAGCCTCTGTCGCCGTAAAGACCCCACCGAGAATGCCTCCGAGGACGATCACTACTAGCAGCAGGCTCGGCAAGGCCCCCAAAAAAGCTTGCCCGAAGCTAGGCCGCTCAGTCTCGACGGCATCACACTCACGCCCATAGCCACGCAGCACACAGACCAGATAGGCGACCAACATCAGACCAAGCCCGATAAAAATCCCGGGGACAATCCCCGCGACAAAGAGAGCCGCGACCGAAACATTACCAGCCACAAGTGCATAGACAATCATGACGTTGCTCGGCGGAATCAAAAGGCCTGTCGTAGCCGCTGTTGCAGTTAAGGCCGAGCTGAAATCACCGTCGTAGCCTTTGCGTTTCATTTCCGGGATAAGGGTGCCCCCCACACTGGAAACTGCCGCGACTGCGGAGCCGCTGATCGCCCCAAAAAGCATACAGGTCAGCGTGTTGACCATGGCCAAGCCTCCGGGGAGGCGGCCGACCACAACCGTCGCCAGCTCGATTAGACGACTGGCCAAGCCACCGCGCCCCATCAACTCTCCCGCCAGGATAAAGAACGGGATGGCCAACAATGCAAAACTATCGATCCCGTTTGCCAGATTGCTGGCGACGTTTAGGGGAACATTGCCGTAGCCCAAGGCATAGGCGGTGACTACTGTGACACTGCCGAGGACAAAAGCAATGGGTAGTCGCAAGCACAGCAGTGCCAGGAAGCAGACCAACATAATGAGGAGTTCTTGGCTCATGCGATCCCCTCCCCTTTTTGTCGTTCAGCACCTGTCTCCGCGCGGATCAGGATTGCCCAAAATGACTCTAGCATAAAGGCCGCCGTCAACACGCCGCTAACCGGCAAGGCCATATAAAACCATCCCTTCGAAATGCCCAGGGCGGGCAACTGCTGCCCCGAAGCGAAGCGTTCGACGACCAATTGGGCGCCGCCCATGGCCATGATGCCGCCTGCGAAAAGAAAGATAACCGCAAAGATCAAAAGCCGGGCCAGCCGCTGAACCTCCGGCACCCAGAGCCGATAGATTGCGTCCAGCCCGAGATGCTTCTCTTCACGACAAACCAGCGCAGCTCCCAATAGCGCCAACCACACCATGAGCAAGCGGGCGAGTTCCTCCGTCCACGAGGCTTGATCCCCAATGATATAACGGCTCCCGACACCCCAAAGGACAACGAATACCAAGATCACAAACACGGCGATCAATACGCCTTGCAGCAGCCTCGCAAGAAAGTGATTAAGCCGTGAAAAAATCCGTAGCGCATTCATGATTATTTGGCAGCTTGGATGCGCTCCAGATACCCCCTCAATTGGTCGCTGGCATAACGAGCTCGAACCGACTCGGTCGCCTTCTGAAACGGAGCCAAGTCGACTTCATGCACCTGGACCCCCTCCGCCTCCATCTTAGCGAGAGCCGCCTCAACACCATCCGCCCATGCCTGGCGTTGAAACTCACTGGAATCGGCCGCCGCTTGCGCCATCCACCCTTGCTGCTCCTCCGTGAGCGCGTTCCATGTCTTCTCACTGACCATTAAGACATCCGGAATGCGCGAGTGATGATCGAAGCTGAACTCCTTGCAGACCTCGAAGTGACGGGAAGAAACGAAGCTTGGCGGATTGTTCTCCGCCCCATCGACGACGCCTTGCTGTAATGCCGTGTAGAGCTCTCCCCAGGCGATCGGCGTCGGCGAGGCACCCAGAGCCTTCATCGTGTCAATGGCCACCGGGTCGTTCATCACTCGGATTTTCAGACCCGTCAGGTCGGCCGGACTCAATATCGGCTTTTTCGCATAAAAATTCCGGCTACCGGCATCATAATAAGTCAGGCCGCGGAACCCGCTCGCCTGCCCCGGCAAGACCGCGCTCAACTCGTTCAAAAGATCACGCCCGATGGGCCCGTTGAGCACCGACCAATAATGTTCACTATCATCGAACAAATAAGGCAGGCTAAACACCTTGGCCACGGGAATAAAACTTCCCAACGTCGCCCCACCCACTTTGGCCAGGGCTAGAGAGCCCGTTTGCATTTGCTCCAAGGTCTGAGTCTCACTGCCAAGCTGTCCATTGGGAAAGATCGTCAACTCCATCGTGCCGCCGGAATAAAGAGCCAGGCGTTCGGCAAAGTTTTCAATTCCGGCATGAATTGGATGGTTGACGGGCTGGCTATGCGCGACCTTCAAACGGAGTACATCGCTCCCGCTGGACGCATCCGGGCCAAAAAACGAGAACAAGACGCAGGCTCCCACCAACCCGACCAGAAAACCAAAACTGAGGTAAGAATATTTCATCCTAAACGCAGCTGTTAAAAGAAAGAGGTTTCAGATTCATAGAGCAATAATTGAGTGGGTTGTATTTAAATTTGCGCAGAGGGTCATCCGGGAGATCAAAGACATCTCAAATCCAGCAATAAAACAGAAAATGGTGCAAGCTTGCACGTGGTCAACCTACCCATTACGGCCACACAATCAACGTAGGGCGTCCGCTTGCGCGACGCTCGAAACGCCCGAATGGAACGAAATCCCAACCCCGACCAAGCACGCCGAAGAGCGGCGGCCCTGCAATCAACGTAGGGCGTCCGCTTGCGGATCGCTCGAAACGCCCGAATGGAACGAAACCCCAACCCCGACCAAGCACGCCGCGAGCGGCGGCACTACAGCCACCGTAGGGCTCGCGCTTGTCAGAGACCATGAGCTAGTCGAACGGCGCGACGCTCGAAACGCCCGAATGGAACGAAATCCCGTCTTCGGTCGTCGCGGTATCACCGATCCGCACATGTCGGACTCTGGCCCTCCGCGTGAGCGGCCATGCCCGGTCACGACTGATCGAGTCATGGTTTTCGCTTCTTTGCTTGGATGTATACGTCTGAGCGCTCTCGTTTGCCGACGGTGATCACGATCACTGAAATTTCTTTTTGGTCGACCTCGTAGACCAACCGGTAGCCCGCGGAGCGCAGTTTGA